>OATU01001164.1_pt1 | contig 17446 bp, 10 predicted proteins | sample 1516711 | NCBI WGS metagenome assembly OATU01 (sample SAMEA2579971, study PRJEB22360) | human gut metagenome | biome: human gut; feature: human-associated habitat; material: faeces | place: Denmark | collected 2008/2010 | reverse complement strand
TTTCGGCGAACTCCAGAACAAGGCCACTGCGCCGGGTGGCATCGATGTCACGCTGACGCACGTAAGACGCCAACCCCTCTGAACGTTTGTACACTTGGGCACTCAGCATATACGAGCGAGAGCTCCCACTGCCGACCCCCTCTACCAAACCAGCTTCCACCAAATTCTCAACAGCAGACACGATGCGTCGATGCTCCAAATGGGAGAAATCGCACAACTGGACCATAGTAAGCCTACGATGCTCGCGCAGTAGTGAGAGCACAATCAGCGACCAGACTGGCAACGGTGCTCCTCGTCGACGCTCCTCATCTCCAATCATGGTCACGAATGCCTCGTCAGGCACCACACGGCGGAGGAACAGAATGACTTCTTCGGCACTGGACTGCGAGTAATCCGGAAAAGAACCGCCTGCCGCAATCGACCCGGCATAGATGGTATCCACACCGCGCCCGGTACGTTCAACATATCCGGCAGCTTTCAAAATCAGAGCAAGTTGCGGATTACGGGAACGCGGTTGTGCAGTAAGCAGGTTATCTTCGGAGACACCCTCTATGAATCCTCCGGGATTAGCTATGGTCAACCCATCATCATCAACCAGGAACCTCACCGAACCCATTCGTGCATAATCGCGATGGCAGAAAGCGTTAATCATTGCCTCACGGAATGCCCCTCGATCGAAGTCTGGCAGATCGACACGAATCAAGCCGCTCATGACTTCGTGGCTGGGATTCCACGGCTCCATCAGCTCGCCTACACGATCAAACATATCCACCAAGGGCAACACGAACGGATCCATATTGACCTTTGGAGACATGCCTTTCATCACTTGAAAAACAGCCGATGCGGCTGGAACCGATCGATGAATAGCATCAACCGAACCAATGGTGAGCAGACCAGCAACAGATGGCTGCAATCCATACGGGCCGTCAACAACCAGCTCAAGTGCCCGATCGAAATCCTCATCAGTAAAAGACAACAACGAGTTTTGCGCATTGGCACTGCGAATATGGCTTCTCAACTTGTTCCTTGAGTCTGGATTCAAATCGTCCAACCGAGACTCTGGGGCAGGTTGCGCACTGAAATCGTAGAACCGTTGCTGAGATAAACGGCTAATGAATTGGGAAACAAACAGCGGAACGACCTCAGGCGAGCCGTCTGCTTTCAGCCGGCGCTGTAGTGTCTTCCCTTGACTAGTAGACACGATTTGCTGACTGTTACCCACCTCAATACTGACTATCGGCACCTCGTTCTCATACAAGAGCGCCACGCGAGCGGGAAGCTGCGGAACAGTCTTATTGAAAATTAGTACCGCAAGTCCATTGATATTGCGATGCTCGTCACATACGCCGGTCACAGTGCCATCGTCTTCAATACCGAGATACAGTGTGCCGCCTTCAGTATTGGCTAGAGCCACTACGTTGTCAACAATTTCATCATGCGATTGAGGACGCTTCTGCTCGCTCTTGAACTCAACTGTCAAACTTTCTTTAGTCGGCAACATGAGCATCCCCTTTCACCATCTTGCAATAATTCTTACATGTTAACAGAGAGTTCTTACATGTAAGAATTATTGCAAGATGGTGAAAGGGGCAAAGAGACACCCATACTGCCATATCCAGTAACGTAAATTTAATCATCGCCGCTTTCGACATATCCGCTATCAGCCGATGGCCGATAGCCGGCAAGTATGAAGCCGAGATCAAAGAAACTATAGGACTACATTGCCATCGATGAAGCAGCTGATACCAGTCCAACCATCCAATTGAAGCCCAACACGGCCAAAGACCCTACGCCGCAGTGGATTCGCGCTCGATGAGCTTATAGCCCACGTTCACGGTCTGCGGGAAGAATTCGCCGTCCGGCTTTTCGATGCGACGCATGAGCAGGTTCAAAGCGGTATCCGCCATGCCCTTGAAATCGGCGGCCACGGTGGTCAGCGTTGGCACACTATACACGCCCTGACTCAAACCTTCGAAACCAATGACTTTCACATCTCCCGGCACGTTTACGCCATCGTCCGCCAAGCCACGCAAGATGCCGAGGGCGATGCCGTCGTTCAGACAGTACAGTCCGTCATACTTGCACTTGCCCTTCTTGGCCAGCGCATGACCGGCCGCAATGCCGCCATCAATTGATCATGCGGGCTTGATGGAATCCCGCTTATCATCAAACGGCAATCCGACCGCAAGAATCGTCTCCTTGGCCGATGGCGCGAAGGTACTCCGTGAAATCCATTGGACGCAATGTCAACGTATCGACTTTGCCGACCGGGTACGAAGTGCCTGCATGTCGGGCAATACCCATGTAGGAGCCAGTCGCAATAACGTGATATTCACGAGCATCTTCGCAGAAATACTTCAGCGCAGTCAATGCACGCGGACATTCTTGAATCTCATCAAGGAGCACCAAGGTATCTGTCGTGATAGGAACACCTGTTTCGAGGCTGATGTTACGCAATATCCTGCTCACATCTAGATCGCCGTCAAAGAAACTCCTCGCACGCTCATCGTTCATGAGGTCGATACGCGCCACTGCCTCATATCGTGTACGCCCGAACTCCTCCGACAGCCACGTTTTGCCCGTCTGACGGGGCGCCTCGGATAATGAGCGGCTTTCTATTTCGAGACGTCTTCCAAGCCTCAAGCTGCTTCATAGCCGCACGATCCATGACCAATCCCAATCTCCTACAGAAGATGTGCGAGTCGAACCCTTGTTCCGCACTAGTTATGGTGGAACGACCAACGATATCCACATATGCAGAGTAAAAAACGACAGCTCCCCTTGGTGAGGGGAGTTATCGGTTGCAGGCTGACTGAGGGGTAGTCGCTCTCAGCCAAGATCAGCACAAAACAAGCCAGACCGCACGCAGGCAAACGCGGCAATCGCCCTTTATATTCTTTTATAAGTTTTTATAATCTCTGCCATCCTAAGAATCGGTAGGGGGGGGGGTGCCATCATCCATCGAACAACCTGCTCTTCCGTACGGCAGGTCCTTACGTTCGAACACCCACATGGTCTTGTCCGTGGATCTGTTGTCGGCAAGAATCGTCAACATGAACCGCTCACCGTCGTTCTTCACGTAACCGCATTGCACTGCACCTTCCGACTTGAGCCGGCTACGGACGACATCGTAGTCAAGCAGTCGCAGGAGACCTTCTTGATATTCGGGAGCAATCCTCACATCGCAAAACTCACGTAATGCTTCGCGGAAGGAACCGCCATGACCATCAAGCATACGCTGAAAGAAATCGGGCACCATGATCGAACGCTGCGTATCGGTATTCAGATTGACTATAAATGACACCGGATAACGTACATTCAGATATTCAAGCAGCATTTTCATATCATCATTGCGCACCAAAATATTCTCAAGCCGGTTGTTGAGCATGCGGAGCTGGCGTTTGCCTCCACCATTGACGTAATACTGTTTCTTGTCCTCGCGCATACGGATTTCCGCCTGATTGATGAGGTCTGGAAGATCCCCTCCATCATCGGATTCGGCCATGCCTACGGATATATCCCAATCACCTTCCAGAAAATCCCGACGCATACGCGCCATCCGACGCATACTTTGGCTCACCGTATGGTTGCAGCTGACAATCACGAACTCATCGCCTCCGACGCGGTAGATCCTGTCGTCATCGAAGCAGGCACGCATCGCATCCGCAAGTTCGCACAACGCCGAATCGCCCTTGGCATGCCCCAAATGGTTGTTGATTTCATGCAGTCCGATCATGTCGACGTACACCACCGTCAGCGGCTGGTCATGCGTGGCCTGGATGTACTCCAAGTCGTCATCGTAGGCATTGCGGTTGAGCAGCCCCGTCAGCGAGTCCCTGCGGTAATTATCGGCATCGCCGCATGCCAATAGTCCGATGGGCAGATTCTGTCCGACCAGCACCACAGCCCAAGGGTTGGATGGGGAGCATGCGTGAGTGGGAATCACCGCGAATGTGACTACGCCGGTTTTGGCCAATACCTCGCTACGGTATATCCCCAGCATGGTTTCCTGCCTGTATAGCCGTTCCCGGAGTGAAGGCAGATTCAGATCGTCGAAGAATCGTCCGGCATCGTCAGGATGCACCACCCGGTTGGTGGCCACCGCACGCATGTAGGCGCCGAATTCGTCGACTTCCGGATCGGGAATCACCCCATCTCGTTTGATGGCACGGTATTCGCCTGTCGCCACATTCAACCGGGATATTTCCGCCAGACCATCAGCCAGGATTTCAAAGGCGTCGGCCGCCAACGCGGAGGCTCCCAACAGCACCCGGCCGTTAACGGTCACATGATCGCGATGCAGGTAATCGCACGACATATCCCAATAGTGCCGACCGTCGGCACGCTCGGCCAACAGCGTTTCCATCCGTTTCACCGGCAGTGGAGGGTAGAAATAATATCCTTGGATGTATCCGCATCCAATTGCTTTCAGCCAATCGACCTGTTCCTTGGTCTGGGCGCCCTCGGCGATGATCATCAGATGCAGCTTCTTAGCCATCACAATCATGGATTGGATGATTTTCATGCCTTTACCGGCATTCTCATCGCTCAGTTCGATGAACTTCGTGTCCAGTTTGATCACATCGACATTAATGTCTTTGAGCATGTTCAGCGAGGAATATGCCGAACCGAAATCATCCATCAGTACCACGATGCCTCTCGCATGCAGTTTGCGGATGGTATCCTTCACCACGGGCAGGTTTTTCGCCACGGCGCTTTCGGTGATTTCCACCTGCAACAGACGCGCGTCGATGTTATATTCGTTCAGCAGCCCGCCGATCACGTCGGCCACATCCATCTGGTTGATATCCATCATGGACACGTTCACGGAAACCGGTACCAGATTGCGTCCTTCATGCTCCCATCTGCCCAGCATCTCAGCCACGAAGCGCCATACGAACACATCCACATGGCAGATACGCCCGGCTCTTTCCAATACCGGGACGAACCATCCTGGGGGAATCACGCCATATTTGGGGTGATTCCAGCGCACCAACGCCTCGGCTCCTACAATGGTTCCCGTCTCCGCATTGCATTTAGGCTGCAGATAACAGCAGAATTCGCCGTTTTCGAGCGCATGATCGATGTCTTCGAATGTAAAGAAAGGCACCAGCTCGTCATTAGACGGCATTCCGCCCATTTCCGGCATGTCGGTCACGCGGTCTTCCTCTCGTCGAAAAAACTATCCGTGGTATTCGCCGTTGTACTGTATCAGAGTGACGTCCTCGACGCCGTCAATCGCACGGATACGCTCGGCGAACGCCATATCCTTGTCGTCGCAGAACACTTCAACGGCCATTTCCGTGCGTTCGCCACGCATGGTTTTGGATTTGACGAAGAATTTGGTACGCCCGAACGCACGCGTGATCTCATCGCCAACCATATCGCCCATATAGTGGATCACTGCAATGTATACGCGACCCTTGTCTTGATGCGAGTAGAACAGCGCCAACATACCGATCATCACCAATCCGGCAACAATCACCAGCACATACATGCCCGCACCCGCCGCGATACCTGAAGTAATCGACCAGAACAAATACAGCAGATCCATCGGATCCTTGACCGCGGTACGGTAACGCACAATCGACAACGCACCGACCATACCAAGGGAAATTACAATATTCGTACTGATGGACAACGTGACCATGCAGGTGAGCACGGACATGCCCACCAATGTGACCGCGAAACTGCGCGAATACACCACGCCCGTGTAGAAACGGCGGTACACGTAGTAGATGACGATGCCAACAATCAACGCCACCAGCAATGCCAACGCCATTTTGGGCACATTGTATTGACTGAAGGATTTCAGCACCGACTTTTTGATCATATCATTAACGCTCATAATGCTGTTCTTTCTCTCTTGCTTCCTTGATTCGTAACGTTTGATTTCGGGAAATGCCAGCCGATCATAGACTGTCTTTACAGGCTCGGCACGCTCCAGCCTTCCTGCCAGTAGCCGAATCCCCGCAAATACGAGGCTTTGTCATAACAGAGCACGTATTTCGAGGCCGATGTCAACTCCTGCGCCTTGCCTGGCAACAGATCGCGCACCACTTGCGGTAGAAATTCAGTGAATTTGACTTCCATCACCAGTTTTCCCGGCTCAAGCACAGGCAGTACCGGCAGCGTGGCGTCGAAAACATCGAATCCTCCAACCGCCGCACGCACGTTCATATCGAAAGTGACACGCACGGTGCCAGCGTCGAGAATCCACGGTTCGCGCTCATAATCGACGATCACACGCGGACGCAACACATTGCACATGCATTCCACATAAAACTCGCGGCACAATTGATGTTCGCTGTCGCGCAAAAACTCGTAATCGCCGGCAAGAATGCGGTCGAACTGCTCATGGGTGAGCGGCGCATCCTCCTTGTAAATCCAACTGTCGCTTTTGCGTTTGCGTTCCAGTTTGATCACGCGGTCGCTGTAATCGTAGATGCGAATACGGTATTTCTTGCGCAGCAGCACACCATCGACTTTTTCCCGATATGCGGTGTTCCAATAATCGTCGAAATACAGGCTGCGAATCATATAGCCGCCGTTGCTCGCATGTTTGTCGAGACCAAGCAGCGGTGCCATACGCACGTTCAAATCAGCTTTTTGCGCGTATGAGATCAGATATTTGAGCTCATGACGGAACCGTTCCTTGGCGGTGCTCGGCGGAACGGATAATTCTTCGCTGACCCGACGTTTGACGCGCTGCAGCAGCGACGTTCCTCGATTGCCACCATCATTGAACATTGGCATCCTCCACAATGCTGCCGCCGGCTTTCACATAGAAGCACTTGGTGCCGTAGATCTTGTTGCCGTCGGTGACGTAGTAGTCAAACGCGTCCTGAGTCTCGCCTGATGCGTTGCGCACGCTCACTTTGATGAAGTACTGGCCTTCACCGGGCATGTCCATCACGGCTTCCGGCAATACGAGGTCGCTCTGTGTGAACACTACATCCTTACCTTCGTAATCCTTGGACACGGTGACGGTATAACACAAATCCTCATCGTTGAAATCGTAGGAGACATCCCAGCTGAGTTTGAGCTTGCCATTGGTAGGGGTAGGTGTGCCGATGTAGAACGGCATGGGCTTGTTGAACCCGGTTTGGTATGTCTGGTAGTTCTGTTCGATTTCGCTGTGCAGCTGGTTCGCGATCCCATCATATTGGCTTTTGGTAACGCCTTCATACATGGAATCAGGCATTTTCCACACATATTGTTCCGTAATGCTGCGGTAATGCTTCACCATGGAGTTGATGCGATTGGCATTCATGTACTTGTATTCGTCTTGTATTGCCTTGTCGAGCGCAGTTCGGAACGACTTGGTCTGCAAGCAGCGGCTAAACAGCATGTTGCCCCAGTAGTTGCTGATGCCGTTCTCCCAGCTTTTGCCGTCGGAACGTTGTTTGATCTCATATTCCTTGCGCATGAGCATGCCGTCGTTGTCCCAGTCGAGCACGTAGAAGGTGTCGGAATTCGTGGGACTATACAGGTACATATTGCGGCTTTGCGTATCGGTATTGCCGGTCAACAGCTGGAATGCCATCCAGTATGCGAGATTTTCGGTATCGAAATATTTGCCGAGAATGTCGCTCATCGGCACTGAATAATCGTTGAGCGCGTTCAACATGGTAATCAGTTTGGTATGGTCGTTGTCGCCTTTGATTTCCAGTTTTTCTTCGAATTTCGTCTGATCATAGTCGGGATCGTCGGCGAGTTTGATCACGTCTTCGTCTCGATGGAATTCGAAATAATTGACTTTATACAGCTGGCCGTTCTTATCAAGTCCGTGCGCTTGCAATGCGGTTTTGTTGAGCTGTTCGACCTGCGTATACAGACCGTAATCGTCAAAGGAATCTGATCCGCTGGTCTCGTCTTTCACATACAAGTGCACGAATTGCGTGCGCAGCCCCATCATCTGGTCGATGCCTTTGATGAGATCAAAGGCCATTTTGTTACGGAAACGCAGACCTTCACCCATATGCTTGTTCAATGCGATGGTACGCTGGCCACGCCAGTTGCCTTTTCCGCTTTTCAACTCGATCTTGTAATTCTTCTGCTCGTTTTTACTCGATGACTGACCACGTACCTGCACGGTGGCGTTCGGCGCGCTTTCGCCAAAACCAAGCTCCCCGGAAACCGGCCCCTGTTCGTCGCCGACCTGCAGCAAACCATTGACCTTGTAGCGTCCAACGCCCATTGCCGCATAGTCATCAACGGAATACTGGTTGATTTCACTCCAGCTATGGTCGGTTCCTTCCGATGAATTACCGCGCGATACCGTCAGATACATGGTTTCCACGCCGCTGTCGTCATACACCTTGTATAACGATTCGTTGTCGCGCAAGTGTGCGCCGTCGATGCTTTGTTCAGCGCTTTTCTTGACTTGCTCATGCGTCTGCGTTGAATCCGATGATTGCGATTGTTCATTATCGCTGGGTGATGAAGTCGCACATCCGGCGCAGGAAAGCACCATCAGCATTGCTATCAATGCCGCTATTTGCTTGACAAGCGTGGTAATGGCTTTTGTGTTGCGTCGATTCCACCATGTCATGATTTACGATTCCTCCCCGATTGTATTGTTCGCTTCTGTAATGTTCGTCCCGCACTCGCGCCGCACGTGCCTCTTATATTCCGTGCGATGCAGTGATTGATCGATTCGTTGTTCGCCATGTTCAAGCAGTATGCCCAGTTCGGTGAAACGTCCACGTTTCGTCTGTGCCACAATCGGCTGCTGCCCCAGCACTCGGTATGGCAGATTGTCGGTGTATGAGGCGAGCCGGAATGTCGCATGAATAGCAAACAGCGACGCTCCCATCAGAAAACCGAAGCCGAACAGTGTGGTAGTGAAGAACTGTCCGATCACCGTGAAAATAACCGTCGACCCTGCAAATAATGCCGATGCAGTCAACGCACCGGAATAATCGGTGAAGTACAGCAGAATCAGCATTACGGTATTGCCGACCGCATACAGCGCATATCCGACGCATAGCACACGAAAATATCCATGCATTGCATCGTTGAAACCCAAAGGAAGCGCGTTCAGCGCTGTTTTTTCCAACGAAATCACGGCAGCGGTCACCAACAATTGCTTTAACGCCGTGTAATGCAATTCTCGATTGAGCACAGCCAGCATTTCATTTTCGGCAACGGTAATGTCTTTAACCGTGCCACCATCGTTGAGCAGACTGTAATACGAACGATATGTCGGATAGAAATTCACTTCCACCGACACCACAAAATTCACCGTGGTGATCAGAATCGTTAAAAACGCAAGCATGGCGGGCACATCGTAATATGGCGCACCATAAAACAGACCCTTCACTTTGATGCCAAGCGGCCCACACCAGGTGATCACCAAATGGGCGAACAAGCCAATGGTGGTAAACAATCCGGTCAACGCCAACGGCAGAAACTGGTCAACCCACTGCAGAAACAGCCACGGATTCTCACGACTTTGCGGAAAATACCGATGCAACAGCAGCACATCCCACACCAGCATCACACCATAGCCAAGCACCACTGCGAACAACAGCGACTCCACAGGAGAGCATGCCAACACAAGCAACACGCATGACGTGACGAACGCCACCAGCACCGCCGCAACAAAAGAATACAGAATGCTTTTGTAATCTTTAATGGCCGTCAAATAACTCATCGCATTCCAGTTGACGACCATTTCAAGAAACAGCCATAAACACAACACGCCCTGCATCAGCGTGGCTCCAGAAAACAGCAGAAACACCGTGTACAACACCGCGCCCACTACCAACATGATGCCGGTAGACCCCCAAAACGACGGCAGAATCATCTTCTCATCGTGATCAAACAGCATATCCGCCAAAAAACGTGTGACCGGCATCGACAGAAAACTTGTCAACACCAACGAGGCAAGCAATGTGTATGTGATCATGCATACAAGCAGATCACGGTCGGGGCGCCCCACCTGCCACCAACCGCTCACGATCAGCACGCCAAACTGCAGAAGCACGCCCAGCAGCATCGGGCCGGCGCAAATCACGCCGGCATAGCCGTAGGCTCGCAGCATCGCCATCAAGCCCCTACGATGGAACAGTTTCTTCAGTTCAAATCCAATACCGGCCATATCAGCGTTCCAATCCGAACTGATCCGCGGTATCGACATACAGCTTGCGATAATCGTCAAGCATGCGCTCATGACGGTAATAGGCGTTCACACGATTGCGGCCGATCTGCCCCATGGTTTCACGCAACGTACGGCTGGAACACATGCGTTCCATCGCCCCGCTTAAGCCTTCGCGGTACATGGGAGGCACATAAAAACCGGCAGTGCCGAAATCATCGCCATCCTCGCCTTCCAACAGCTCACGGCAACAGCCGACGTCAGTGGTCACGCATGGGCGTGCGGCTGCGAACGATTCCAACACCGACAATGGTTGGCCTTCGGAAATGCTGGTCAACACAGTGAAATCAAGCTTGCGCATGTATTCGACCACGTTCACACGTCCTGTGAACTCAAGATTGCGCACACCCAACTGCTCCACAAGCTCATGGCATTCGTCGGCATACTCCTGATCGTCAACACCGCCGAGAATATGCAAACGCACATTGTCAACGCGAGATGAAAGCTCATGAAACGCATGAATCAGGGTTTTCACGTCTTTGATCGGCGCCATGCGCACCACCGCACCGATATCAACCCAACCATCGTCGGGTTTCAGTGGAATATCGCAAAAACGTTCGTATTGAATGCCGTTGGGAATAACCTGGCAGGCATCGGCAGGAGCACTCATACCGATTTGGATAAGACGGGCACGACCGAACAAACTAGTGATACGCCATGCACGCTGGTAGATCTGTTCCGAAAGCATGTAGAAGAAACGAATCCAACGCGGACGGAAAGCCGGTAGCACCCATTCGGCGGAAATAATCTCCTCTTCACGTTCGCGCGTGTAGATGCCATGTTCTGTAAGCAATACCGGCGCATGGTTGATGGAACCGCCCAAACAGGCCAACAATCCGCCATATCCGGTGGAAATCGCATGGTAGATTTGCGCTTTCGGCACTTCGCTGCCCATCAAGTACAACACCGGCAGCAACATGGAGCGCACAGTATGGAAAGCATCCGCATAAGCCACATACGGATATTCCTCCATGCAGATTTGCGTGAACCGGTCGATGAATTCACGGCTTTGCAGGAACGACAGCGGATACACACCTTTGGTGTGGAACAGGTTGAACAGCACATCCCAGTCCGGGCTGCCAAGATTCACCAGTTCGCGCAATGACCGCAATTCCTCTTCGGTGAACGACACTTGCGCGCGTTCACCGCTCAGACGCAAGGCGTCGTCGAGAAACACCTCATGCACTTCCACCACATTGCTAGGCAAGTCATATACGAATTTGCCGCGGTCTTCGGCTTTGGCACCGATCACCCACAATACGAACTCGTGCTCTTTCATCGCTTCGATATAGCTGTGCATCCATGTGGACACGCCACCATGCACGTACGGGTAGCATCCTTCCAAAACCAGGCAGATTCTCATGCCGCTCCCCCAGTCTTGCGTTCGATATGAACCGTGGCGCTCGTGGCTTTGAGCAGATACAAGTTGCCGGTCAGCTTGGTGAGGCTTCCGCCGCGCACATTGCCGGGCGTACCATTACTGGCACGGAACATCAGCCACCCTTGATCGGTGAGGTTGCCAAGTTTCAGATCCCAACTGGTATCGGTTGTTTCCATCGAAACCGTCAATCCTGAGAATCGTTGCACCGCCGCAGCGCATTCCGTTCCAGTCTGCATACGAATGGACGGAGCCGACTGTTCCAACCAATCCAAATAATCTTCCAATCCCTTGCGATAGGTTTCCCAACCTTCTTTCGCACCACGATCTTCATCAAGCAGATCGTCGGGATGCATGAAGTGCGTGCTCACATAGTGCATGTTCAATTCGGAAACTGCGGCAAGACGCATGTACGTGTCGCCCACCATGCCGCCGGACACGATACGTGGAGCCTCCACCACGCCATCGGCCGCAACACCGAACTCCTGTATGTACGGCAAGGAACTGTCGGAAGGCATATACGTACTGGCGATGGCGCGAATCTGCGGCACATCCTCGCCTATGATCTTTCGTGCCTCTTGGGAGAGGATATTCGACGGCGGCACGTATACCGACGATGTTGCGGCCGGCAATACGTCTTTCTGGAATGCGATCAGTTCCTGCAATGATGCAACAATGGCTTTGCGATTCGGCCATTGCACGTACGCGTATTCCTTGCCGTAATGTGTATTCGGCAACACCAACGGCTGATGGTTGTACCCGTGATATCCGATTTCGCCGTTTTGCCGAAGCAGCAATCCTCCGTAATACTCGAATTGTGTGTTGTCCGTCTGTCGTACCGGATCATCCTTGGTGTCATCGCCGTAATTCTCAATCATCACACCGGTGAAACGAATACCGTACCGTTCCGCAAGACGCACCAAATCCGGCCACCATACGTGAGAATAGAATTCAGAAATACTCATGTTGTAGTCACGTTTGATGTATTTGCCATTGCCAGACGGTACCGGAGAGGGAAAATCATCCAAGTAGAAAGCCGCACTGTTGATCACCGGATAGGCCGTGGCAGAACCGAGCAGACTGAACGCCGAAGCGTAAAATCCTCGAAACACCTTGCCGTAAATGCCGATATTGCACATCACAGCCGTTCCTGACTCCACCGCGTTCCTCCACACCAATGGCGTTCTGCCATTGCTGCTGACCGCCTCCACCTGTGCACGATCATTCAACGCGACGCTCAGCGACGATTTGAACGGGTCACTGAACGTGTATGTCTGCCCCCCCCCAACATAAAATCCTCGGACGGTGTAATGCCCTCAGTCGCCACATATTCGTATGTGGACGATTCAATGCCGATCTGCGGACCGATCACATCCAAATAGCCGGTTTTCTCCGGGGTCATGGCGAACATGACGCCGCCGCCCTTTTTGACCCATTGCATGATCTGCAGCACATGCTCGCCCAACGAATCCAAATTGGGCATGGCAATCACCATCGTCTGATACTGCTTCAACGCAGGAATCTCGCCATCTTGCGCAAGATCGACGGTGACAGTGGGCACTTTCATGTCAAGAAACACACGGTCAAGCATGCTTTCAGCATCGGAAACACCCTCCTGCGAACTGTCGATCACCAAAAGGTTCGTGGCTTTTTCGCCAGCAATGGCGTTGGCTGCTGGAATGGCTTTGTCTCGATCCAAGTAGGTGATGTCGAACCGCGTGGCACCGTAATGCACGCCCAGGCTCTCCACCAGCAACACCAAAGCGATGGCCATGAACACGGCCCAGACTTTGACCAGACCTTGCCAGCGGAATCGCTTCCACTTGGCCAACACGTCTGACAGGAATCCTCTGGTCATGCGCGTTCAGCCTCCTTGGTTCTAGTCCAGAACCGCAGAGCTCGTCTTCCTTGGCCACCGAGATAAATATGCTTGCTTTCGATCTGCTGAACGGTTTGACGCAACGCATCGCCATCATTGCGTGCGGCATCGAGTCGTAGACGCATCAGCCATACATCGCCTTGATCCGGCCACCGTTCCATAGCGCCGTCAATAGTGTGCGCGGCATCATCAAAGAGTTCAAGATCAATCTGCATCTGCGCAAGACGGCACGCAACGTGATAATCGCCATGTTGGCGAAGTCGTTCCTGCAACACTTCGGTATATCGTTGTTTCTGCAACTGCAAAGCATATCCTTGCGCAATACCGGAATTGACATATCGTTCCAGCGCATCGCAATAGCGTTCCAACATCGTTTCGGAATTTCGATGCTGCAGATAATCGTTACGGCAGTGCTGCAATGCAAGATCTTCCTTGGCACTGATCTGCGCCATGGCGGTAGCCGCGTAATGCACGACTTCCACATCCTCATTCAGTCGGGCCTGCGACAGCACATCGATATAACGGCTGGGATTGTCGTTGAGAATGGACATCACCAGACTGCGCCGCTGACTCGAATCGTTGACAATCAGTGCCTCTTCCAACGGCACTGTATTGGCGAAATCGGCTCGTTCCTCAACGAGAACGCTTCGACGTTCCTCATCATCCACACGCATTTGCTCAAGCCCCGGAGCCGTGTGCGCGCCAACGCGAATCAGCGTGCTCGCATGCAGCAACAGCACGCATAACGGCCCCCACAATGGCACCAGCAGCATGAAAGGAAGCAGTCGCCCCTCCACACGAAGCACGCCAACGCGAGACAATACGCACAGCAGCACGCATATCATTACATGCACGGCGATAAGCAGCATCGCCATCACCGTCGCATTCATGCTGCGCCACCTTCATGCGATGCGGAGTCATTCGGCGCAGCGTCACTGCGCGGCGTTTCATCCGCTTGCGACTCGGCAGCTACTTGTTCCGAAGCCTCAGCCAGCAACGAATCTTCCTCGTGGCCTGAAACCAGCTTCACATGCAATCCAGCCTGGGACAAACGCCTGTTGATAATCGGCAGCTCATGCTCGCTGACCTGATCCATGAGCACATACACATTGCCGTCCTGCAGTACACCGGCCTCATCCGTTTGACGAATGGCTCCCATCAGGCGGCTACCATCGTCTTGCCAGGCGTCTTCCACACGCAACAGCAGATGATTGCTCATATGATTGCGCTTGAGCTCGTTTGCAGCCAGCACTTTGGGCAGGAACGCCTGAGTGTTCAAGAATTCCGTGCCGGGCACCAGCCTCGTCTGCCGCGCAACATTCTCATAGTCGAAGGCACGCACCATTGCGGATTCCACCAAGCCGCACATGATGGTGAACAGGTTCTGGAAGTACAGGTTCATTTGGTCGGGCTGCGCTTTGGCAAGCACAATCACCACGGCCAGCTTGCCATCGGCACGCACGCCCGCCGCATACATTGGAAGGTTTTGTTCGAGATTGCGGTTTACCCACAATCTGCCATGATCCAAGGCCGTAACAATGTTGGCATAATTCTCAAGCAGCGCCGATTTACTGAATAAGGATTCGGTCTGCGGACTCGCGGCCATCAAATGCGCGAAACGACCACCATTATCGATTCGGTAAATACCGAAACTATCGCCGCCCAACGTATCTTGCATAATGCGAATGGTCGCGTAATACAGCTTTCGAGGCAGCACTTCGTCCAGTTCACGGGTCATCGCATACATTTTGCCGAAACTGTCGCGCCTGCCGATAATCTGTCCGCGCAGCATACGACGATCATCAAGCACATCGTGGTACAGGTCACGCAGGAACGCAAGTCGCTCTCTCAACAAGCTGTTTTCGTCACGCATGAATCGCAGGTTTTCGCGATTACGCAGCTGCACATACCCACATACTGCGCCGGCAACGAAATACACTACGAACGCAAGCCAGTTCGACGTGTCGTAAAACAGCGGAGCGAACGACGCGCCCTTCGACGCATACGACAACGCCATGCCGGCACATGCGAGCGCGGCCGCGAACACGCCTGCGTTCAGTCCGTACATCGTGCCGACGATTACCACGAAAAACAGGCGCAAATCCACGGTTTCGAGCTGACTGTTGCCTTGTACCGCGGTGCGAAGCAGTTCTTCCAATATGAACGTGACGCAGATTTCAAATGCGATCCATGGTTTCGAATGGTTACGCAGAAAATCCCAGATCGGGTGCTTTTCGGACTGTTCCTGCGCACGAGCCTCTTTCCAGCGTTGCAGCACCAGGGGAAAATCCTGTTTGAGCGAATATCGCGGCGACCAGCCATAACGCAAGCGCAGCGCATGGTCGTCTGCTGGGTAACTTTGGGGCCTGTCTTCGCCAAAAGTCACCGACAATCCGGGAAATGCCGCGCTGATTACATCAGCCAAATCACCGTATGTGAAGTTGAACACGTTGGGCACGTGGAATACTTCGCTTTCGGCGGTCCAATCGTCGAACATGCGGTAGATCAGTTCGGCAAGATCGTCGGCGCAGAGAAAGCATGTCTGCTGCTGTTCGCGTTCATGGAATGAGATCGACCCTGCTGACGCCTGTTCGAGCAGCCTGCCGAAATATGCGGTTGCCCCATTGCGTTCGGGGGCATACAAGTATGGGCAGCGAATGATTTTCGCTTCCAGACGGTAGGTACGCGCATAATACAGGCAGAGTTCTTCCGACGCTCGAGACATCAGGCTTTTGCTGGTATCACGTACGTCGGCGTTTTCCGGATAGGTAAATTCGGATTCGGGGCCGCTGACCATCAGCATTTGCGTTTGCCTGTTGCGAATGGCATGCAGAAATCTTCGCAATGTTCCCAGATCGCCGTCTCGGTCACTGCGTGGGGTCAGATTTTCGGAAAAGAATACGATGCGATCAAATTCGTATGTGGTAAGGGTTTCGGCAAGGGTGTTGGCGTCAGACATGTTGACGATTCTGAGACGGTCATTGCCGTCTACGGTGCCTTCTCGTTCCGCTATCACCACATGGTCTCGGGGAAAGGCATGCTGAATCCACTGTTTGGTAATGAAATCGGTATTACCGACCAAAAGCACTTCCATGCCGCCGCCCCAGTGAATACTCCTTTAAACGGGGTTATGGCATAGTTCTGCCCACAAACCCTCCATTGTTCCTGCCTTACGGTACTCCAGTGTAATCCGTTAACAAACAAATCACCGGTAGGGGGCTGCGGACATTTTCTTGGAGATAATCACGCAGCTCCTTATCTAAGAATCAAAATCATGTCAAAGTCAGAAACGAAAACATGTCAAACCGGGAAATGAAGACATGACGGAACAACGATTCTGCCGGAATCGGGCGCATCAATCGATGCACGTCATGGTTTTGGCAGAATCGTTGTTGTTGCTGTTGAATACGGCTGAGGCCGTGCGGCTTACGCGCCGACCAGTTCGAGCATTTGGGGGATGCTCTTTTTGCCGAATTCGACTTGCTGGGTGCCGTCGGCGTGGGTGATGACGATGCAGGGCACGCTCATCGCGCCGTACTGGTCTTTGAGTTCGGGGAAGTGCGAGACGTCATAGGCTTCGGCGCGCACGGCCGGACTCAGAGAGGCAATACGCTGGGAGGCGAGCACGGTTTCCGGGCACATCGTGCAGGTGAGCGAGACGAGAATCATGATGTTCAGCGGATCCGTGATGGACTTCGCACGTTCGATCAGATCGTCGCCCAGCGGCTGGCCTGGTCCGGCCGCGTTGTACAGGCCGAGCACGAAGGAGTTGAACTCATGGCCGGAGGGTACGCCATGGAAAGCCATGCCGGTGAAGACCAGTGAGCCATTGCCTTCCTCGCTATCGCCCTCAGCCGGCACGCAGATGCGCACGGTCGGACGGGCGATCGGCAGGACGCCGGCGACATCGAATGTGGCACGACCAGAATCGTCCAATGAACCATAAGTGGGCAGTTCGGCGCCGCTCGGCAGAGTGACGGTCAGCGGCTCGCCGACTTCCCACGAAGGAGGGGGCCTCGCAGCCGCA
>OATU01001152.1_pt1 | contig 17662 bp, 21 predicted proteins | sample 1516711 | NCBI WGS metagenome assembly OATU01 (sample SAMEA2579971, study PRJEB22360) | human gut metagenome | biome: human gut; feature: human-associated habitat; material: faeces | place: Denmark | collected 2008/2010 | reverse complement strand
GCAGCTCAACCCGCCGTCTTCGTCAACTGCGTTAATTTCACGTCTTTTTTCATCGTTGTTCTTTTCTCCTTCTCTCTTTGTTTGAACTCCAGCCAGATGTATTCAGCTGCGTTCCGGAAAGTATACACGTTCCGCAAAAAACAGATTTCCTTAAGGCTGTATGATCTTTCCTGCCTCTGCCATCTTCTCCACGATCGCATACATATTTGTGACAGAACCTACTTCCAGTTTCTCTGTCAGCCCATAATAGTTCAGGCACGTTCCACATGTCAGGATCTCAACGCCCTGCGCTTCCAGACTCTTTAAATCTTCCAGAGAATCAGAACCTTCCGCTGTCAGCGTCGCTCCTCCATTGTAGAAGATCATCGCCTTTGGAAGTTCTTCCAACTGTGTCACTGCAAAGATGAAGCCTTTGATCAGCACTTTGCCAAGTTCGTCATTGCCGCTTCCCATCTTATCAGAAGCGATGACAACGATCGTATCTCCTTTTCTGTCCGGCGTACATACTGCTTCGGCGGAGCTCTCCGCTGCCACTGCGCCATTCATCTGGATCGTCACTTTAAATTCTTTCTCTCCTAATTTTTCAGAAGTGACATTTCCCCCTGAACTGGATGCCATCTTTGTCACATTCTGGACAGCGATCTCGTTGTCCACAAGTACCTCGATCGTCTCAGGACCTGTAATCTCCTGCATTGCTTTTTTTGTCTTGATCACCGGGATCGGGCAGTTATCTCCCATTGCATTTACTGTAATCATTTTCATATCCACCTTTCTTCTTTTTCAAGTGCCCCTTCTTCTTCACTTATAGATATATTCTATCACTGTTTATCCCTCCGGTAAACCTAATTTTCTACATTTTTCCTCCAATTTCTCCAATTTCATGCTTCTTCCCGCAAAATCATTGAAAAAAAACAGATTCTGTGAGAATATAAGAAGAAACATAAAATCCTTGCATAAAATCAATGTGCAAAATCGCAGAAAAAGAAAAGCCCAGGCGCTTTCAGACGATAACACAGACGCCATTTGCAGATGGACGTCATTTGAAAAAGAAAACAAACAGCAGAAAGGAATAAAACTATGTGGATTGCAGATCACTGGAAAGATTATCAAGTTATTGACTGTTCAAAAGGAGAAAAACTGGAGCGGTGGGGAGACTACCTGCTTGTCCGCCCGGATCCGCAGGTCATCTGGGACACTCCAAAGTCACACCGCGGCTGGAAACATATGAACGGCCACTATCACAGAAGCTCAAAAGGCGGCGGGGAATGGGAGTTTTTCGATCTCCCGCAGCAGTGGCAGATCCATTACGGATCACTGACATTCAACCTGAAACCATTTAGCTTCAAACATACCGGTCTCTTCCCGGAACAGGCAGCGAACTGGGACTGGTTCTCTGAGAAGATCAAAAATGCGGGGCGTCCGGTCAAAGTACTGAATCTCTTTGCCTACACCGGAGGCGCAACACTGGCGGCGGCAGCAGCCGGGGCGCATGTCACTCACGTTGACGCCTCAAAAGGAATGGTAAACTGGGCAAAAGAAAACGCTGTCTCCTCCGGATTAAAAGACGCACCGATCCGCTGGCTTGTGGATGACTGTGTCAAATTTGTAGAGCGTGAGATCCGCCGTGGGAACACTTACGATGCGATCATCATGGACCCTCCATCTTACGGAAGAGGACCAAAAGGGGAGATCTGGAAGATCGAGGATGCGATCCATCCGCTTGTAAAGCTCTGTACAAAGATTTTATCAGACAACCCGCTGTTCTTCCTGATCAACTCCTACACAACCGGACTTGCGCCTGCCGTGCTGACCTATATGCTGGCGACAGAACTGAAGCAGTTTCATGGGAAAGTGGAATCCTCAGAGATCGGACTTCCGGTAGCTGAAAGCGGACTTGTCCTCCCATGCGGCGCCTCCGGGCGGTGGGAAGCCGTCTAATCCCGCAGCCGTTGTCTGATTACAGATTTTTTTGTACTTTTATGACGTTTCATCTGTAAAGACTTGCTTTTCCAATGCTGTTTTGTTACATTTGAAGTATATGAAGTACAACTTTCTAATTTAAAACAATTTGAACTGGAGGAAAATATCATGAAGATTTTCAAAATGAAAGATTACGACCAGATGAGCCAGAAAGCAGCCAACCTCATCGCTGCGCAGATCATCACAAAACCGGACTGTGTACTCGGACTTGCAACCGGTTCTTCCCCGATCGGCACATACAAACAGCTCATCGAGAAATATAACAACGGAGATCTTGATTTTTCTCAGGTCACTACGGTGAACTTAGATGAATACAAAGGACTTCTTCGCGACAATGATCAGAGCTACTACTATTTCATGAACAACAATTTATTTGATCACGTCAACATCGATAAGGAAAATACACATGTTCCAAACGGTATGATCGAAGACAGCGAAAAAGAATGTGCAGATTACGAAGCGCTGATCGCTTCTCTCGGCGGCCAGGACCTCCAGCTTCTCGGACTTGGTCACAACGGACATATCGGTTTCAACGAACCGGCGGATGACTTTGCAAAGACAACACACTGCGTAGACCTTCAGGAAAGTACGATCGAGGCGAACAAGAGATTCTTCGCATCCATCGACGATGTTCCGAGACAAGCTTACACAATGGGAATCGGAACAATCATGAAAGCGAAAAAGATCGTCGTTGTCGTAAGCGGCGCTGACAAAGCAGATATCGTTGAAAAAGCGTTCTTCGGACCGGTGACACCACATGTTCCGGCTTCTATCTTACAGATGCACCCGGATGTGACTGTTGTAGGTGACGAGGCAGCTTTATCAAAAGTCAGTTTATAATCCTCATTCCTTGTACTAAAAAATCGCTCAGACTTCACGTCCGGGCGATTTTTCTATTAAGTACGTTTTTTCTCCCCATTTTTTCTTCTCCTCAAAAAATCCGCTCTTCGCCTGCTTCTTTTTCTTCCACATAATATTTTGCCTGCGCCTGATACAGATTAAAATATTCTCCCCGCTGTGCAAGAAGCTCCTCATGGGTTCCGCTTTCCGCAATTTCCCCTTCATGCAGCACAACGATCCGGTCACAGAATTTACAGCTGCTCATCCGGTGCGAAATGTAGATGGCAGTCTTATCTTTGACCATCTGATCGAAATTTTCATAGATCTCTACTTCCGCCACCGGGTCTAATGCCGCCGTCGGTTCATCGAGGATCACAAACGGTGCATCCTTATAGAGCGCCCTCGCGATCGCTACTTTCTGCGCCTCCCCGCCAGACAGAATCTCCCCCTCTCCGGTTTCATAATAGAGCCGCGTGTGGATCCCGTCTTTCATCTTCTCCACCCGCTCCTGCAGTCCCACCTGCCGGATCACTTCCCGGACGCGCGCCTCATCCACATGTTCGGATCCCGCGATATTTTCATCCAGTTCAAAATGGTACAGTTCAAAATCCTGAAAAACAACCGAGAAGATCTGCATATACTCATCGTAATCATACTTCCCGATATCGATCCCGTTAAGCGTGATCCTTCCTTCTGTCGGCTCATAAAACCGGAGCAGAAGCTTGATCAGCGTCGTCTTTCCAGCTCCATTTCTGCCGACCAGCGCCATCGTCGTCCCAATCTCAAATTTCAGACTGATGTCCCTTAAAATATCCTTCTCTGTTCCGGGATAGCGAAAAGAAACATGGGAAAATTCCAGTTCATACTGATTGTCGTCCCGCTTCTCGATCGGGAGCGTGCCGTCATAATGTGCATATTGGGCAGACGGATAAATGCTTCATACGTCTTCAGATATCCATTTGAATGATCAATCTGTACACGGAGACTCATCATCTCACGGACACTGTCCATCATTGTGATGACCGCCCCCGCATACATAATCACATCCCCGATCCGGACACTGCCCGTCATCACCTTCAGCGAAATATATACATACGCCGCCCCGGCAAGAAGTTCCACCACAAATACAACTGCCCCGGTATATCCTGCCCTTTGTTTCTCCCACGCATAGTCTGCTTTGCAGCTATCGCAGAGCACCTGATACTTTTTCATAAGGTAATCCCGCATCTGACAGATCCTTACTTCTTTCGCTGCCTTCTCGCCATACAGTACCCCTATATATCCTCCGACCGCGTTGCTGTGATCCCCTCTTTCGTTCATCCTGGCAGACAATTCCTGAACCTTCCCAGAAACCCATTTTCCAAACAGAAATGCCCCTGCAAAAAGAACCAGCATACATCCCGTTGTAAGCAGAAAGAACCAGACTCCTTCTCTGGAAAGGTCCGAATGCACCAGAAGCAGAACCATAAATCCAGATGCAATCACTACCTGCGCACCGTTGACAAAATACTCGTAGATCCGCTCCAGCTGTACCCGCACCCCTCCATGTCCACGCTCTCCCAGCTGGGTTTTTCTGAATTTTTCCATCGTCTGTTCTTTTTCAATCTCTTCAAACTCCATCCGGAATGCTTTCCTTGCCGTCCGCTTTTTCGTCGCCTCCTGGCTCGGCTCAATGTAATGTTCAAAGATCCTTCTACATGCTTTCGCGATCAGACTGATGACCCAGACTGCGCCCACCAGTTTCACTGCCAGTACAGCCGCCGCCCGGTACTGCTCCTCTAACAGCGCGTTTAGCACCTGCGCATAGAGAAAACTGTTCACATAGGCGATGGAGGCGGCAGAAAACGCTCCGAGGATCAGAACTACTTTCAGGATCTTATATTCTTTCGCCTGAAACAGACAGAACTGCCACATTTCTTTTACCATCATTTTATGCATCTGCTCCATCTGCCTTTGCCCCCTTCTGATAATATTTACTCTGTATCTGAAACAGTTTTGCGTAAGTTCCCCCAAGCTCCATCAGCTCTTCGTGTGTCCCCCGCTCTTTGATCCTTCCCTCCGCAAGAAGCAGGATCCGATCACAGAACCTTGTGGAGGCAAGTCTGTGAGAGATAAAGATGCTGCCTGCCCCCTCCAGTGTATCCCGGTAAATTTCATAGATCCTCTGCTCCGCGATCGCATCGAGCGCCGCTGTCGGCTCATCAAGCAGCATCAGCTTCGGTCTGCGGTACAGCGCTCTCGCCAGAAGGAGTTTCTGTATTTCTCCTCCTGACAGATAGATCCCATCCTCCTCGATATCCTTTCCGAGACAAGTCAGAAGTCCCTTCGGCAGACTTCGGATCTTCTCTTCCAAACCTGCCTTCCCAAGAACTTCCCAGACCAACTCCTCATCCCAGACTTCTGAGAGCGCCACGTTTTCCGCAACGGAGTAGGACATGATCATCTGATCCTGGAAGATCGCCGCGATCTGTCTGAAGTATTCATGGGCGTTGAGCTCTCTTGTATCAATCCCATTGACATAAACAGTTCCTTCTGTCGGGAGATATAAGCCGAGGATCAGCTTGACCAGCGTTGATTTTCCCGCCCCATTGACACCGACCAGGGCAAGATGTTCTCCCTGATGCAGTGTGAAGGAAACATCTTTGAGTACCGGCTCTTCTGCATTCGGATACCGGTAAGACACATGCTCCAGACGGATCTCAATCTCAGAGAAATGATTTTCCGGAGTGCGTGTTCCTTTTCGCTCCTGATTGTCAAGTTCCAGAAATGCCCGGACATCATCGGTCTGAAGGCTGTCTCTGTGGATCTCCATGATCGTCCTGCTGATTTCCGAGATCCATGCCGCAAATCCGCTGATCACGCCAAGATAAAAGACAAATTCCCCGACTGCCATCCCCTTTTGAAGCAGCGAGATCAGATAGAGACAGCATATCAGATCCCGCACCGCTGCCATCGTGACCTCTGTTACGTCCGACAGGAAACAGACAATATGATATTTGCGGAGATATTTACGGTTCTCCCTGATCGCTCTGTCATATTTTCCGATCAGCCAGTCCGAAAGTCCGAACACGCGGATATCTTTTCCGCCCTGCACATGATCGACTACCCCGTCCAGATACCGCTGTATCTGAAGATTCCCTGCAAGCTTATCTCTGTTCTTCTCATACACCCTTTTTGACGCTGCCGCAACCGCCGCATTGATCAGCGAAAGTCCGACAAGCATCACAACCATCTTCGGATCCACGCCGCCGATGATCAGCATATACACGATCAGACCAAGTATGTTCGCACAGAGTGTCTGAAAGCAGGACACCATGCCGCCCAGTCCCACACTGTTATTCCACAATGCCTGATTGCTTTTTTCTGCCAGCTGCCACATGTTGTCATCTTCATACACCTCCATCGAAACTTCAGAAAATTTTGCATTGACCTTTCTCTGATGATACGAAATCCGGATATCCATCCCCGCCGACACATTGATCATGTGATAATAGGTGTGCAGCCATCCGGTCAGCCCATAGATCCCAAACACCGCAAAAATGGCGCCTGCCATCACCGGAAATGCCGTCCCATCCCCGAGCATGGAAACTACCAGGGAACTCGCAGCTGCCCCCAGAAGCGGCAGAAGCACATAGAGCGCCGCCTCAAGTCCCATATGGAGCAGATACTCCGGCCGTTCCCTGACAACGGGAGCAAAGATATAGATCAGATTTCTGATCACACCGTTCGTTCTTCTCTGTTTTCCATTCGTACTTTGCTTCCTCTGCCGTCTGTTTTTCCTGCCTTCTTTTCTGTTGTCTGCCATGACAGATTTCTCCTCTCTTTGCGGTCTTTTTGTTTCCTTTTCCGGTACTTTTCAACATTTCACCAGTTAAAACTTTACCATACTTTCCGGAACCTGAAAAAAATATGCACGAATGGTTCAGATTCGTGCATAAACTGTTGCTTTTTAATGAAAGTATTCCTCGATGAATGCCTCTGCGTCAAACAGATTGATATGACAGTATCCTCCCGGATTTTTATCGAGGTAATCCTGATGATATGCTTCTGCCGGATAGAAATTCTCCAGTCTTTTAATTTCTGTCACAACCGGCTCCCGGTAGCTTTCCCGCAGACGTTCCACCACATTTTCAATCACAGAACGGTCTTCTTCCCGCTCATAGAAGACACCATTGCGATATTGTGTCCCCACATCTCCTCCTTGTCGGTTCAGCTGTGTCGGATCTACCACTTTAAAAAACGCACAAAGAATGATCTCCAGTGAAATCGTCTCCTCCTCATAGACTACGCGCACTGTCTCCGCATGCCCCGTGTTCTTTTTGCAGACTTCCTCATAGGATGGATTGACTGTATTCCCGTTTGCATACCCGGCCTCTGTCTCCAGAATCCCCGGCAGCTTCTTCATATATGCCTGAACACCCCAGAAGCATCCTCCTGCAAGATAAATTGTATTCTTCATTGCTCTCTCCTTTTCCCGGTTACAACTCTAAATTTTCTTTGCGCAGATATCTGCCAGACAGCATCTGTCGCAGTACGGCTTCGTCCGGGCCGTACATACTTCTCTTCCATGGTACACCAGTCTGTGGCAGAAATCACTGCCTTCTTCCGGAGGAATGATCTTCCAGAGTTCCATCTCTACTTTCTTTGGCTCCTTGATACCATCGACCAGACCGATCCGGTTTACAAGGCGGATACAATGCGTATCTGTGACGATCGCCGGTTCTCCAAATACATCCCCCATGATCAGATTCGCACTCTTTCGCCCAACTCCCGGGAGCTTCAGAAGTTCCTCAAACGTCTTTGGGATCTGTCCATCATACTGTTCTTTTAAAATCTTCATGCAGGCGCTGATGTCCCTCGCCTTGCTTTTTCCAAGACCACACGGGCGGACGATCTCCTCGATCTCTGCCACGTCCGCTGACGCCAGTGCATCCACATCCGGGAATTTCTCATACAATTTCTCCACAACAATGTTCACTCGCTCATCGGTACACTGTGCCGCCAGCCTCACACCGATCAGAAGCTTCCATGCCTGATCGTAGTCCAGCGTACACTCTGCGTCCGGATATTCCTTTTTCAGACGCTCGATCACTTCCAGCGCCAGTTTCTGTTTTTTCGTCTTTGCCATATCTGTCTTCTCCTAGTCATTTTATAGATCATACGGTTCTGTCCAGTTTTACGACCGTCTTCTTTTGTACTATTGTTTTATTTTACCTCTTTTTGCGGATTCTGTCTGCAACATTTTCTCCATCTTCTGTAAAAATCCAGCTTTTTCTTCCCTTTCCATGAAAAAATCCCTGATTCCGAAGCCAGTCACAGCCATCTCCTTCTCCCTCCTTTTTCTGGCGGAGGCTGTTCTCTTTTCTTCTTCCTGATATGCCCTTTCTTTTCACCTGTGATACCATATAGTAAATCCGAAACTGAAAATGCTCCCACTCCATCACTGTAAATGGATGTTCCTCCACAACGGTGACTGTAAATTCTCCATTCTGATAGTCCGGGTATGTCCCCACAAATCCACTCTGGATCAGTTTCTCTTCTGCCCGCTTTCGCTTCTCTTCTATCTCCTTTTGGAAGACAGCCCCATAGTCACGCTTTTCATAGGTACCTGATTCTGCCTCAATCGCCCACAGAATCGTCTCATAAAGCCGTTCCCGCTTCGGACTTCTCAGCGCTTTTGTCAGACATCGCTCCAGAAATCTGGACGGAACTCTCCGATATAACCATAGCAGCCGCAAATACGCTTTGTCTTCTGCCCGCAATGCAAACTGCTCCATACAGTCAATCCCTTCATAAGTCGCCGGATACTTTTCCTCAAGCGACTCCCGCACCGGAGACCAGTTCCGAAATGGTGCAAATTCTGCAAGTCTCAGAAGCATTAATTCCCCTTCGGTGCATACTTCTTCCCCCACATAGGCAAATTTATCGTAGATCGTCCCTGCCATGTAGACAAGCCTTCTCCACTGCTCCTGGCCTTCCATCCAGAAATGTCCGATCGCATGATACTGATAGCAGGTTCTGCATTCCCTCAGTGTCTCAAAGTACAATGTAAATACATTTTCCTCCCCATAGCTCAGACTTCTCTGCCGGACAACCAGCACATAATTGCCTTCTTCCCCGGAAATCCTCGCAGACAGTTCCAGTTCCCCCATCTGCTCCTCCGTGGCTGCCTCTCCTACAATTCTGCAGTTTTCTAAAATCAGATAATCCTCAATCGCATCATTCATCATATATGGGATCAGATAATTCTGTCTGCCTGCTTCTTCTTTCTCAGAAGGCTCTTTGCAAATTTCAAATACCTGATATTGAAAAATCTCTGCGAGCCTCCAAAATGCCAGAGGCATTCCCTCCCGCAGCCCGTCAAGATGCGCCAAAAGTTCCCCGCTCATTTCCTTTTCCTCCAATTTGTCACCTGCCATTCTGATACTCCACGCTGTTTTGGTAATCCAGGCTCTTCTTTATGATTCGCTCGAATGCTTCTGCAAATCTTCTGTCGTCCTCCTCTGTGCGTCTGGCGGGGCCTTTCAGGTGATGTCTGCTCTTTGCCCTTCTTGCCTTCTTCGCCATATGCCGTTCCATCAAAAGCCGGTCTATATTTTCATTAGTATACTCTCTTCCGCTCTGGTGTACACAATAAGCGCCCTTCCCAAGCGCCATCGCCGCAACACCGTAATCCTGCGACACAACGATATCTCCCCGGCGGCACGCTCCGATCAGCGCAAAGTCGACTGCATCCGCCCCTGCGCCGATCACTTTCACTTCGCTGTAATCCGACGACAATACATGGCTGGTATCACAAAACAAACTACATGGAACCTTATATTTCTCTGCGATCTGTTCAATCACGCAAACAACCGGACATGCATCCGCATCTACCAAAATCATACTTATCCTCCATCTGTTCCTATCGGTTTGATACTACCTTAAATCATTTCATGCGGATTTTCCACAGTTTTTATTCTTCTCCCTGCTGTTTTCCACACTTTTTCTCTTTCATCCACACAGAAATCCCCCTTTTTAACTCCAAACGGAAAGCCTACAAAAACCTGCCCATTCTCTTTTGACCTGCTCTTTTTCCTATGATAAAATAACGTTATCAACTTGCCGTTTTGACGGCGGAATGGAGTATGCTATGAAACAGATCAAGACAACTTATCCAAATGACAAAACTTTAATGTACCGCCTTCTCCGGACACAGCTGACCGGACTGGTCGACGGAGTTCCTCATCTGACTGCCAATCTTGCTAATATTTCCGCGCTTCTTGACGGAGCACTGCACGACATTAACTGGGTGGGATTCTACCTTCTGCAAAAGGACACGCTGATCCTCGGCCCATTCCAGGGAAGACCTGCCTGCGTGGAGATCAAAGTCGGAAATGGTGTCTGCGGAACCGCCGCTTCAGAAGATCGCACTATGCTCGTACCGGATGTGCATGCATTCCCGGGGCACATCGCCTGCGACTCCGCTTCTAATTCTGAAATTGTCATTCCCATCCACTTCGATGGAATGGTGATCGGTGTCCTCGATATCGACAGTCCACTTTTCCACCGCTTTGACGAGGAGGATCAACACGGATTAGAACACCTCGTCCATACACTGGAGCAGATGCTGTGCGAACAGTTCCGGCATATTTCCCAAGTTCTCTAATCTCCTGCCGGATTCTGCTCTTCTGCCAGAATCCGGATGATCTGCACACGTCTCTGTGTCAGCAGCGCAAGCACATTTTTTGCCTGCGCTGTATTCTTTCTTGCAAATGCATTCTGAAGCTGCGGGAGAAATTTCTTCATACTCTGCATCTTCAGCCGCTCCATCGTCTGGCCGATCCTTCTCATTGCCATCATCGCAGCCGGCCACTGTCCTCTTGTCACCGCCTGCCCGAGCCGGAGAAATTCCTGCCCTCTTACAAACTGTTCCAGTTCCTGAAAATAGCTCTCTTCCCCGCACTGCTCCACACCCTCCGAAGCATGGATTCCGATCTGTTCCAGTTTCTTTATCTGCACACTTCTGTCTGTCATATTCCGCTCCTTCCCGCTCTGCCATAGCAAAAATGATGCTGTCACATCACGCTTGCTCTCACATTCTTTTGGCAGATTCCCTACACTTCTTTTTCACCCGTCAGTTCATAGTAAAAGATATACTGCTGCATCACGCCCTGCATGCCTTTGTATCTCCGATTTGGAAATCCCCGCTTATAGTGTTTCTGGAGCGCCTGACTGATATGGGTATCAACTGGAAATGCCTGCAAATGGTGGAGTGCAAACAGACAGATACAGTCTGCCACCTTCTCCCCGACCCCGAATAATTTCAGCAGTTCCTTCTTCGCCTTCCCGTAAGACATCTGCCGGATCTTCTCCAGATCCACTTCCCCTTCCACAATGCTCTTTGCGGTCCGCACAACATATTTGCTGCGGTAGCCGAGATTACACGCTTTCAAAGCGTCCTCATCCAGTCCGACAAGCTTTTCCGGCCCCGGAAATGTATAAAACACCTCCCCGGAATCACTTTTTCGCTCCTCTCCATACGCTTCGCAAAGATTCCGGATACACTTTCGGATCCGTGTAATATGATTCTGCTGCGAAATCAGAAAAGAAGCGATCATCTCCCACAGATCCTGCCGCAGGATCCGGATCCCGCTGCCCCATGCTGCCGCCGCAAGCAGATAAGAATCCTTTGGAGAAATGCTCTCTATATAGTTCTGATAATCTGTTTCCAGGTCAAAATACCCGCTCCAGATTTCTTCAAATTCCTGCCGGGTACAGAAAAATGTGCACCGCTCTCCTTCCTGCAATATTTCCAGAGATCTGCCGTACGCGATCACTCTATAACAATTTTCCGATACCTGCTCCATCCGGAAGCACTGCCCGGAATCGCAGATCTGCCGCAAGTTAAAATTATTTATCTCTTTTGTCACCATATCGTCTCTCACTTCATCTCCCTTTCGCATACTGGCAGTTCTTCCTGCTGCCGGGAACTATGCCGTTCTGTTTCCGGATCAGTGTTCCCGGATCAGATCTGTTTCTTTACGATCTGATACTCATCCCCGAACTGATAATACGGACAGTCCCGAAACTCCCCGCGCACAAACCGGTACATCTCATCCTCATCCAGGTTCTTGCTGCATACATAATATTCATACTCTTCATCGTATTCATAATTCATACAACTCTCACAGTTCGTGGCTCTATGCTTTTTTCTCTTTTCCGCCGGTCTTTTTATTGTATGTTCTCTTTTTTCTTCCATTTTCTATTTTTCCTCTTATTCTTCCTCTTCTTGCTTCTTCCACAATATCCTTTGTTAAAACCATTTTTTCTTTTTGAAAATCCATATCTCCACCGCTACAATTCCAAGACAGAGAATACTGACAACCGCATACCCATATTTTGCCGCAAGCTCCGGCATATTTTCAAAATTCATGCCATACCAGCCCGCGATCAAGGTCAACGGCATAAATATCGTTGTTACAATCGTTAGAATCTTCATGATCTCATTCTGCCGGAGATCGATCTGTGACTGGTGCATCTCCCGAAGCTGCATGGAATATTCTTTGAGGTTCTGTACCATCGCATACAGTCTTCCTGCACGCTCATAATAAAGTCCAAACAGAAAATTATCCTGCCCATCTCCTGATTCTGCTGCATTCTCCTGCAGTGTCTCCCCAACATCCGACAGTTGTTCATAGTAAGCACTCAGCGCCGACAGATCCTTTCTGACCGCAAGCAGACTTCTATTGAAATCTTTCAGTTCTCCGTCAAGAAGCGCCTCTTCCATCTGGGTCAGCTTTTCCTCATATTCCTGCAAATACAACATATCATCCTTGATCATATATTCCATAAAATCAAACAGAAGCAGCGAGGCGGATGTAAGATCCGTCATCTGATAACCCTGCATCTCTTCTAAAATCTGTTTGACCTCACCACTGTCATCAATAAAGATCAGGCAATCTTCCATCAGACAATATGCAAACCGCAGCTTTTTGGAAGAAGGATCTTCCTTCTTTGGAATCGCGAATGTCCCTGACACCTTCTGATGGAAACGGTCTGCCCGGCAAAAACGAATTCTGTCCGGTTCATTTCTTGTGAAACTTCCCGGAAGCATTTCGCCATACACGCTTTGAAATTCTTCCGCTGTCAATAATTGAATTCGACAACACTCTTTGCTGTCTTCCCATTGATATTCCATTTTTCTTCCTCATTTTTATGAAATTCTTCAGATGATTCAGAAATCCTTTTTTCTTTTGTCATACTTTCTTCACATCTTTCCTTTATCATAATCTTATCAAAACAAAGAAGTCAATGGATGCATTTAGATTTTTGCGATTTGTGTCCGTTGTGCTTCGCCTAACCATTCCATTTTCATGTTTATATAGATCCTCCATACAGAAAAACTGCCGGGATGTATCACATTCCCGGCAGAATCTATTTTCTTCTTTTATTCTTTCAGCAAAAATGGTTTATGGATCGGTGTTTCCATATCCCAAATCTTATATTCCCCTTCCCAATAATAAGCAGGCTTACAGCCGCCGCTTTTAAAGACGCGGATAAAATCTTCCATCGTATACACCTCTTCCGGGAAATAGGTCGCAAAAAATCCAACTTTCTCCCGGACATGACAGTCGCTTGATCCAACTGTCACCAGTCCTAATTCTCTCGCATAGTCTGCTGCCTTTCGGTTTGCCTCCGGCAGCGTGCTGCCATTTAACACTTCAACGCCGTCGAGACCGTGTACGGTTCTTAAATGTTCCTCCAGACCACGGTTGTTGTTCCGGAATGGATGTGCACTGAAGCAGATCCCTCCCTGCGCTTTCACAAGATCGATAAACTCCTGGGCATTTACCCGCTCTTTCGGATATTCGTCAATGCCCATCGCAACAATATCCCCCTGCAGGGAGAAAAATTCGATCCCGACAAAAATCGGGAAGCCCGTCTTTTTGGAATATTCTGCCGCATACTCTTTCAGTCCCATATTGTCATGATCTGTAATACAGACTGCCCCAAGTCCCCGCTTCTTTGCCAGTTCGACGATCTCCTCTAATTTTAAATGACTATCTTTTGAGCATGTACATTCATGCATGTGTAAATCAATAAACATTCTGCGCTCTGATCCATCCGGCGCTTACGTCTGGATCTTTCCCCTTTCCTTTATCTTTGCACGTTGAGATTCTGCGTCTGCTCACAGCACTCTTCCAAAATATTTTCACTGATCTTTCTCCACGAAATCTGGGAAAGCTGCGGATGCTCTTCTTCTGTCTGCTCCAGCTTCTCTCTCAGCGCCTCCGCCAGCCTCCGCTCATATTCCGGCAGTTCTTCTGCGACCGGTTCATCTGTATTTTCCATCGCCGGAAGCGTGACAAAGGCGATTGCTTCCCCCGGTACATGTTCCGAAAACCATGCTTTCATCCCCGGGATATCTGAGCATACTACCTTGCAGCCACATGCCATCGCCTCAATATTTACAAGCGCAAGCCCCTCAAAAAACGACGGCAGCACAAACACATCGCTCTGCCGGAACTGTTCTGCCAGCTCTCTCTGCGGCAGCATCCCCGGAAATCTTACCGGATATTTTGCTCCTGCCGCCAGTTTCTGGATCATCTGGTATTCTTCCTCCGGCCCATGTCCGCCTGCAAGAACCACCTCCAGCATTTCTTCCGGATAAGGAAGATACTCCAGCGCCCGGAGCAGACTGCACACTCCTTTTTTCTCAGAGATCTTTCCCGCAAATAGGATCCTTTTTCTTCCTTCACACTCACACCTCTGACGGATACGAGCAGGATCCGGAAAAAAGATCTGATCATTATAGCCCACACCTGCAACTACGATTTTCTCCTCCGGCATTCCAAACATCCGCTGGATCTCCTTTTTCTGTTCCTTGTGAAGTGCGATCACCCGATCAACATGTCTGATCCTTTCTTTGATATAGGCTCTGTTCTGTGGATTTTTCTCGATCTGCCTGAGGTCTGATCCATGACAGATGGCAATAATCTTCTTGTCAGGATACCATTCTCTCACCATCGCTGTCAGCAAATATAAATGATGACAGACGATCAGATCCGGATCAGACTGCCCAACCGCCCGCGCGACCTGCTCTGCAAATGCTTCCCCAAACTGTTTTGCCATCTCCTGCGTCAGATCCCGGTAGCGCGTACTCTCATACGGCATCTCATCGGACATTCCGGTGATGGAAAACGGAAGCTTTTCCGTCCGGTAAAACACCGGATAGAATCTTACCCCTTCCGGAAAATCAACCGTGTCTTCCGCATAGATCCCCCCGACAACCGACTGCTCATGCCTCAGTACCGCCCAGTTCTTCACAAGCTCCGTAAGATAGACCCCGCTTCCGGTACTGTGCGGCTTCTGTGCAGTAATACTCAAAATCTTCATTCTCTTTTGTACCTCTCATATGTTCCGATTTCTTCCATTATATCACGGGCACTTGTAAAAATATACAAGCAATAGAAAAAGACTGCAGCCACACAGCCACAGTCTTCTCTCTCTTATCGGATCATCTCCGACAGCTTTTCCCGGATCTCCAGAAATCTCGCATCCTTTTTCAGAAATTCCAGATCTTCATCTTTCTCCAGACTTTTTGCCAACATCCATTTGATATTCTCCGGACCAGTTTCCGAAAATTCCAGATGTCTGTACAGCCTGGACTGTTTAAAATCTGTCAACGTTTCTGCTGTTTCTACGATCGCCTGCAGAACTTCCAGCGTTCTCTCCGTATCTTTTCTGTACAATGCAAGCGGAAGTTCTGCCGACACTTCCATGTAGCTTCCCATCTCCATCGCCCAGGCAATCTCTGTTTGTTTCTGCACAAGAAATTGTGCCTGCTCCATATCTGCTTCCTCCAGTGCCAGCCCAAGACTTCCACTTAACGCCCAGCTGATATCACTGTAACCGGAAAATAAGATCCTCTCGTACAGCTGATATGCCTCCCTGAGCTTTCCTTGTTTTACAAACAGCAGCGCACGCAGGCGCCTTGCATTTCTATCATATTCCGGAAGCAGATTTAAATATTCTTCTGCTTTCTCATACGCTTCTTCCCGCATACAGATATGAAACAGTCCCATCGCCGCTGTCTGACGGATCTGTTCACAGGTACTCTGCACCGTGCGCAGATACAGTTTCCGCGCCTTCTCTGCATATTTTTCTGCGAGATCTTTCTCTAAAAAGAGCTGGTATCCGTCAAAAAGCTGTGCGACGCTCAAAGCCAGCTTTTCACAGTTTGGAAACTCCTCCACCTTCTCCGTTCCCAGAAGAAATGCTTTCTCATAGCTTCCCTGCCTGATCTGTTCTGAGAGCGATAATAAAATATCATTTAATTCTTTCTCACTTAACTCTTCCTGATACGACAAAAGCGTATCGGTACTGATGCCGAGCAGCCGCGCGATCGGCGCAAGCAGAAGAACATCTGGGACAGAATTACCTTTCTCCCACTTGTTCACTGCCGGAGCGGTCACTCCGAGCGCACATGCCATCTCTTCTTGTGTCATCTGTTTTTCTCTGCGGTATTTTCTGATCACTTCTCCGATCTTCATGTCGATTTCCTCCATTCATTTTCCTCAGTGTTTCCAGAGAAATCTGCTTTTCCCCTGATTGTTTCTGTTCGCATCGGCCTTTGCTTACTTTCAGCATAACAGACCTTCTGCCATTTCACAACTGAGGGAATCTCAAGAAACCCGGGGAGAAAATTAACGGCTGCTCAATAAAATTTCCTGAAGCGCTTTAATCTCCGCTGACAAATATTTATTTTTGTGGATCACCATGTTGATATTTCTCGTGACAGAGATTTCTCTAAGCGGCAGCACGATGATCTCGCCTTTCCTTTTTTCTTCCTCGATCATCCTTGTTGAAAAGACAGCGATCCCTCTTCCGTGGATCACTGCATTTTTGATCGCCTCTGTGTTGGTGCTGCAAAAAATCCTCTGAAGCTGTACACCATGTTCTTCAAACATCTTTTCAATCTGATTCCGTTCAGAACTGCCGCTCTCTCTGCTGATATAAGGCTGTCCATGGAGCATTTCCAGCGTCACGCTTTCTTCTCCTGCAAGCCAGTGGTCTTTCCCGCAGACAACGACCATCTCATCTTTGCAGATCGGCGTCACGATGAGATCTTTGCTCTTCAGGATTCCTTCCACAATGCCAAGATCCACTTCATTGTTCAGTATTTCCCGTTCAACCTCCGAAGAATTTGTTACGTTGACACTGATCTGACATTCCGGGATCCTTCTGTCAGCCTCATCCAGAATGTCATTGATCAGACATGTTCCCACAGACACACTGCACCCAATCCTGAGACTTGTCGTCTCCACCGCCTGGTTCATCGCCTCTTCCATATGTTCAAATGAATCCAAAATATGACGGGAAAAAGAGAGCATAAGCTCTCCTTCTTTCGTCAGATATAATTTCTGGGAAAGCCGCTCAAACAGCTTTACCCCATAATGTTTCTCCAGTTCCGCGATCGCCTGACTGATACTCGGCTGAGAGATATGAAGCTTTTTTGCCGCTCTGCTCATCCCTCCGTTGTCCGCTACCGCTGTAAATATTTTTAAATGCCGGATCGTCATATCTTCTTTCCCTTCTGTCTTTCTCTATGCCACTTACATTTACCGATCTGCTTAGATGGCTCCCATCAGCGCATAGATCACCGTTCCTACTACACCGCTTCCCAGAATGATCGCAATCGCGCTCGCCTTATATTTCCGAAGGATAAACAGCGACACTGCAAAGATCCCAAGCTCTACGATCCGAAGATCGCTAAACACAACTTCTCTCAATTCTGCCTGAAATAATCCAAGCATCAAAATCGATGCTCCTGCAGAAGCGATCAGAGCCACAACCGCCG
>OATU01001134.1_pt1 | contig 17927 bp, 19 predicted proteins | sample 1516711 | NCBI WGS metagenome assembly OATU01 (sample SAMEA2579971, study PRJEB22360) | human gut metagenome | biome: human gut; feature: human-associated habitat; material: faeces | place: Denmark | collected 2008/2010 | reverse complement strand
CCCTAGAGCAAACCACCCGTTGGACGGGTGGTCATGATTTTTTATAACAGACCCTTGTTGGGGCATTATGAAGATTCAGGGTGATTTTTTTATATTGTGCATTTGTAAAAATCAGATTTTTTCATAGAATTCAGGCTTGTTCCGGAGGGGGAGGCAGTCTGTCACAAACATTTCGTCAGTTCTATTCTTTGTGAAAGTATTTAAAAATATTTTTAAATAGATATTAATTTTTGCAGTGAAAGTGATAGAATCTATTTCAAGGAATATTGAAATAGATATTGAAACAGAATGGAGGGAATGATGCGTGTCAGTATGCGAAATTTTGTCAGCGCTGGCAGATGAAAATCGTAGAAAAATATTGGAGAAATTAAAGGAAGGTAAGATCAGTTCCGGGGAGCTGGCAGACGCTTTGGATATGACGCCGCAGGCATTGTCGTATCATCTGGCAAAGTTAAAAAAGGCAGATCTGATCTATGAGACACGGTTTAAAAATTATATCTATTATGAACCGAATCTTTCTGTTCTCGATGAAATAATTGTGTGGATGAAGCATTTACAAGGAGGTCAGGATTAAAATGAAAAAAACGATATGTTATCTTCTTACAGTACTTCCATTGGCAGTTACAGTGATCGCGCTTCCGTTTCTGCCGGAGAAGATACCGGCTCACTATGGAATGAATGGGCAGGTGACAAGATGGGGAAGCAAATATGAAACATTACTCTTGCCTGTGATCATCATTCTTTTTAGCTTATTTATGATGCTCGTGATCCGGAGTGCGGCGAAGAAAGAAACTGGGGGGACCAATAATGAAAAAGTAGGTGTTCTTGCGATGCTTCTTTCACTTGGAATTTTTAATATCATGACGTTGTTTTTCTTATATACTGATTTTTGTCAAGTGGAAGATCTTTCAGTGACTTTCACTGATCATGACCGGGTTCTTTTCGGGTTGTGGGGAATTTTTATGATTCTGATCGGAAATGTGATGCCGAAACTCCGAAGGAATTCTTTGATCGGACTTAGGACAAAGTGGAGCATGAAAAACGAGGTCACATGGAAAAAGAGTCAGTTCGCCGGAGGCGTCTCTTTTATCATTGCAGGGATTGCTATTGTTTTTATCTGCGCAGCAGTTCCTGACATAGATTATCTTTTATGGAGCGTATGGATTTTAGGAATCCTTCTTGTGGCAGATATTTTTATAAGTTATAAAATCGCAAAAAAGCATTAGGCACTTTCTAGGCAGACAATACAGCAAGACAGAGAGGATAAGATCATGCAGATAACAGAAAGAGGGAAAGCTATGAAGAGAATCAATGGGAGAACATTTTCGTGGATGATTTTCGGAGGATTTACAGTATTGACCGTTGTACTGTTCTTTTTTCTTCCGGAAACAATCCCGATGCATTTTACAAAAGGGGAGATCGATGACGTTGTAAATAAAAAGGAAATCTTTCTTTTTCCTATGATCCAGCTGGTGATTCTGGTACTAACTGCCAATCAGAAAATAAAATATATGCTGACACATTCAAGAACAGTTTTAAGTGATGTTCAATATAATTGGATTGTGAATGGACTTTGCTTTTTCGTAGCTCTGATGGAAGGATATATTGTCTGGAGGGCATTTTAGGGGAGTCTCTTTGAAAATATTTTGAGGACAAGAGAAAATGCTGCGGCAGGAATTTTACGGTTAAGAAGGAAGTTTTGACTTTTGTAAGTCAGGAGTGCATGAGGGAGGAAAGGAATATGAAATATATTTTACTTCACGGGCTGGGGCAGACAGCCGCCAGTTGGGAGAAAACGATAGATGCAATGACAGAAGAAGGACGGAGGAGAGAAATTTTCTGTCCTAACCTGACAGACTGGTTTCAGGACCGAAAGGTTTGCTATGATACTTTATACCGGGCGCTGGAAGAGTATTGCAGTGAATTTGATGAACCGATCTGTCTGGGCGGACTTTCTCTGGGCGGGATTCTCGCGATGCAGTATGGGATTGAGCATCCCGAGAAGGTGCAGTCTCTTGTGCTGATCGGGGTACAGTATACGATGCCTAAAATGCTGCTGAAACTGCAGAATCTCCTTTTTCATCTTATGTCAGAGAAGACATTTCAGAAAATAGGATTTGAGAAAGCAGATTTTATCAGTCTGTGCCGTTCAATGGCAGAGCTGGAATTTACCGATGACCTGAAGAAGATCCGCTGTAAAGTGCTGGCGGTGTGCGGGGAGCAGGACAAAGCAAATAAAGCGGCCACACTGCAGTTAGGAGAACGGATCCAACATGCGGAAGTCTGCATTATAGAAGGTGCAGGACATGAGGTAAATACAGAGCATCCGAAGAAACTGGGAGAAGTACTGGAGCGATTCTGGAAAGAATCATAAGTGTCCACCCGTGAAAATCCCAATACAGATGAACCAAAAAAGAGCATGAAAAAAGAGAAACGACATTTTCAAGGAAGATAAGAACATCCATGAAGAAAAAGTGTTTCTCTTTTTTGTGATTTTTTTCATGAAATCTGCGCGTCGGCATGGATCTGGATATGATTTGGATCTAATCTATTCTGGTTTTTCCTGCTTCTCAGGATCCGGTTCGTATTCTAAGAGATCTCCGGGCTGGCAGTTCAGCACTTCACAGATTGCGTTCAAGGTAGAAAATCGGATCGCACTTACTTTTCCGGTTTTAATTTTGGAAAGATTGACATTTGCGACGCCAACCCGCTCAGATAATTCTTTTAAACTCATCTTTCGGTCCGCCATGACACGGTCCAGTCTTAAAATAATAGCCATCGTTTTACTCCTTATAAGGTCTCGTCAATTTCCTGCTGCAGCTTGACACCATAATCAAAAATCAGTGAAATGCAAAACAAGATCAAAGCAAACACACCGCAGAGAAAAACAGAAGCAAAATCTGATTTAAAAACAGACAGAACCGAGAAAACTGCACAAACAATGATGCAGCATGCGATTTTGCGGATCTGCCGGGCAGTTTTGGTTGTAAATGGAGAACTTCCGGTACTGATACAGGCAAAGATCTTTTTTGCATAGTAAAGCGCAAGAAAGATGCAGAGGAATGTTCCGAGGCAGCAGAAGAGGAAAAAAATAAAGTCAGAATATTGCAACATCCGTCCTGAATTCAGCAAAGTGTCACACCACCATTCCTGATAATATTCCGGAGCGATAAATGGAATCGCTATACACGAGAGAATCCCGAATGGAAGAAGAATACATAGGATTCCTACGACTACGCATCCAATTGTCAGAAGATGGGATAAAAAGCGAGCTGTTTTTTGTAACGTTGGTTGTTTCATAATGAAAGACTCCTTTCTCTGGTAAAGCAGGCGGGGAAGAAGGGGATACCGATTAGAAAATTCAGAGAATCTGTATTCCTTCCTGCGCGTTCTGTTCATATGATAGTAAAATCGTACCTGAACTATGAAGTCTATTATAGAACAGAAATTAATCTTTTTCAACTAAAAATTAATGATAAACATTAAAAATAGTTAAAAGAAAGAGTGGGTTTGAGAGAAGGGGGAGCAAAATTTACCGGATAAACAGAAAGACGGGGGAAAGAAAATTTATATGGCAAATGAAATGTAACGAATTTATATTTTACTTGACATAAGAGTATTTTTTTGCTATCTGATAATATGAAAAGAAAATTTTGAGGGGAGAAAATGGAACGATGAACATTGTATTGATAATTGCATGGATTTTGGCGGCAGTTTCATCTTTTGTTGTTCTGCCGGATGCAGAATATTTGAATTATATTGATTTTCATACACTTGGCTTATTATTCTGTCTGATGGCAGTGATGGCAGGCTTGAGCCGGGAAGGAGTATTTGGTCAGGCGGCAGGAAGCTTGCTCGCGCTTGTGAAAAATAGTCGTCAGATGGAACTGATCCTTGTTTTTCTGTGTTTTCTTTTTAGTATGCTGATCACAAATGATGTGGCGCTGATCACATTTGTACCATTTGCAATCCAGGTGTTAGAGATGGCAGATATGAGAAAAAGTATCGTTCCGGTTGTTGCCGCACAGACAGTTGCGGCAAATCTGGGAAGTATGTTTACCCCGATCGGAAATCCACAGAACCTTTATCTTTACTCCAGATCAGAGATGGGACTGGGCAGTTTTCTGAAATTGATGCTGCCATATATACTGCTTGCCGCAGTATTACTTTTTGGGCTGCTCCTGGTAAGAAAAAGCGTTGTGACGGATCATTTACAGATGAAAGAAAGCGGGAAAATAGAGCAACCACGGAAGGTGATGGTCTATGGGATTTTATTTCTGATCTGCCTGCTTTGTGTGTCGCATATATTGCCGGTATGGCTTGTTGTACTGATGACGATCGTTCTTGTATGGATTGTTGACAAGGGAACTTTCAAAGAGATTGATTATTCACTTCTTCTGACTTTTGCAGGATTTTTCATCTTTATCGGGAATATGGGGAGAATACCGGTTTTCTGCAATTTCTTAAAAGGAATCTTAAATGGAAATGAAGTGCTGACTGCCGTAGTTTCTTCGCAGGTACTGAGCAATGTTCCAGCAGCGCTGTTGCTTTCGGGATTTACAGAGAAATGGGAGGCATTGATCATCGGGACGAATCTCGGAGGACTGGGAACTATGATCGCCTCGATGGCAAGTTTGATTTCTTATCGTTTTCTTGTGTCAGCGTATCCTGGGGAAAAGAAAAGATATACAGTATACTTTACAGTTGTCAATGTGATTTTTCTTGTAATCTTTCTTGCTGTGGTCGGGATATCAGGGGGCTTGTGATTGAAAAAGTGAGAAAAAGAACGTAGAATGAAATGTATGAATACAGCGTTATTTCTTCGAAGATTAGGAAAATATTTTGTGAAAAATACTTTGCAGAAGTCAGATACAGGATATATTTCCCTGAATAAGAAGAAATGTCAGCAGGGATTTTAGATGGATTGGAGGAAAAAAGATGCTTGCATACACATACAAAGAACAAGGGAAATTTATGTTGGAAGAGAAAGAAAAGCCGGTTCTGCAAGGGGAGGAGGATGCAATCGTCCGAGTGACACTGGCAAGTATTTGTTCGAGTGATATTCATATCAAACATGGGGCAGTACCAAGAGCAGTTCCAGGAATTACTGTTGGCCATGAAATGGTTGGGGTTGTGGAAGAAGTTGGCAGCAGAGTGACTAAAGTGAAGCCGGGAGATCGTGTCACTGTAAATGTGGAGACATTTTGTGGAAGCTGTTATTTCTGTGAGAATGGATATGTGAATAATTGTACAGATAAAAATGGCGGATGGGCTCTGGGATGCAGGATCAATGGAGGTCAGGCAGAGTATGTGCGTGTTCCTTATGCCGATCAGGGGTTGAATCGGATCGGAGACGCTATCACTGATGAGGAAGCATTATTTGTCGGAGACGTTCTGGCTACGGGATATTGGGCAACAAAGATTTCTGAAATCGGAAGAGAAGATACCGTGGTGATCATTGGCGGGGGACCGACCGGAATCTGCACGCTTCTATGCGTGATGCTGAAGCATCCTGAAAATATCATTCTATTTGAGGTAGAACCAGAAAGAATTACATTTGTAAAACAGCATTATCCAGGTGTGCTCGTGGTAAATCCGGAAGACACAGATGCGGAGGCATTTGTAAGGGAACACAGCAGGCATGGAGGAGCAGACCGTGTACTGGAAGTGGCAGGAGGAAGAAATACATTTGAACTGGCGTGGAAAGTGGCGCGGCCGAATGCAGTCGTGACAGTTGTAGCTCTTTATGAAGAAAATCAGATATTGCCATTGCCGCAGATGTATGGAAAAAATCTTACATTCAAGACCGGAGGTGTGGATGGCTGTGATTGCAACGAAATCCTGCAGTTGATTGAGCAGAAGAAAATCGATACGACGCCATTGATCACTCATACATTTCCACTCAGAGAGATTGAACAGGCATATGATATTTTTGAAAACCGGAAAGAACATGTAATTAAAGTAGCTGTTCGGCCGTAGTAAGTATTGAGAATGCTTGCGAGAAGAGGATAGAAGTGTGAAACAAAAGTATAATTTTGAACCAGATTTCATAGGATGTAAAAATAGCATTAGGGGAGGCACATCCTTTGAAAGATTATATCGAAGAACGTGCTGCTGCGATCGCAAATTATATTGTCGAAGAGAATGCAACAGTGCGTCAGACTGCGAAAAAATTTGGGGTGAGTAAGAGTACGGTACATAAGGATGTCACCGATCGTTTGCTCCAGATCAATCCTGCGCTTGCAACGAGTGCAAGGAAAGTTTTAGATCAGAATAAATCGGAGCGGCATATCCGGGGTGGAATGGCAACAAGAGAAAAATATCTGCGTCAGCATTAGTGCATTTTAAGTATCGGAGAGAGTGTTGTGGTAGGAATATTATTTAGACAAAGGCATGAGCAAAATATAGGAATATTATAAAATGCAGAGTGTGAAGAAGGCAGCTGTTCCCTCCTTTCCTTAAAGTACTGGAAGTGTCATAGATCTGGTCTCTGATCATAAACTATTTACTCTTTTATATTGAGACATTTTGAATCAGATTTCTATAATTTCTTCTGGAAAAATGAGTTATCAGCAGAAAAAATGTTGGAAAAAACTGGATAGATCTGATACGGAGAAAATGATTGCTTCCATAATGAATACTATGTTATATTATAAAATGGCACGAGAAAAAGAGAAAATGCAATGAAGTATTTTCAACTGCCAGAGATAATATACAGGAAGAGAGGAAAAGCATTTATGAAGCGAGTAGCATCACTCTTGCTTACAGCAACCTTGGTGCTGAGTCCGGAAGCAGCAGTCTATGCGACTGAAGAAATACCACAGGAAAATTCCGGTGTACAATCTGAAACGCAGGATATGCAGGAGCAGGAGACACAGAGTCAGAATCTGCAGGATCAGGATATACAAAATCCTGAGATGCAAAATACAGATTTGCAGACACATGAGATACAGGAACAGAACCAGAAGGAAATACAGAACCTCGGTGAAGTCCATGTCTCACTGGCTCCCGGAATCATACAGCAGAAAGCAACAAATTTTACGGTGAGTTTAAATGGGCAGGACAGTCAGACGGTTGAGCTGGAGGCAGATCATGGAGGAAACGCCAGTTTAAAGCAGGTTCACTTCAGAGGACTGCCGGCGGGAACATATCAGGTGACAGTGTCTGCACCGGGATTCGCAACTTATACACAGAGTATTGAAGTGAATAATAAGTCTTATACAGTAAAACTGATGACCGGTTTTGTGGAAGGATATGTGTATGAAGCAGGGACATATCATCCGGGAGTAATTCTCGTTGGAGATGTGACGGGAGACGGTCTCGTTGATGACCAGGACCGTCAGATGATGATCGACACAATTGATGCAGGGCAGTCATCAGAGATGACAGATTTGACCGGCGATCAGAAAACAGACCTTGCGGATTTAGAATACCTTGCAAAGGGATATCAGGTGGCAGAGGACACGGCAGCCTACATTGAGCAGTCGGTATCATCGGCTGCTATTGAAGCAAAACCGGGAGGAAGTACGATAGTCAGCGCCGGAAGTCTCGAAGCGTTAGTGAAGGGAGAAGGAAGTGTTTCTTTAATACCGGGAGAAGGTAAGAGCATTTCTGATGAAAATCCGGTTTTACTGGAATTTGACTTTTCAGAAATGGCGGACAGGCAGACAGACGGAATTCTTATTGAAACAAGTGGAGAGAATCCGATTGCAAAAGGATTATTGGAAATCGAGTATATTGATGCAGAAGGGAAGGAAGCTCCTCCGGTAGCAGTTCCCATTGAAAACGGTGTAGAACATTTGCTCAGGAGCAGTGATGTTCATGTTTCCATGGATGCATCAGGAAATATCCAGATTCACTTAGGGGAGCAGGTGACTGTAAAAAAAGTCACGCTGACGATTCAGGGAATGCAGAATAATAATAATCTTGCAGAAATTTCCAAAGTAGAATTTGTAAATGGTATGGAGAACCGGATTCCGCAGCCAGCGATGGATATTCCGCAGAATCTTGCTGTCCAGGAGGGAAGCGCAGAATTTACAGTGATATGGGATGCATGCAAAAATGTGACCGGGTATGAGGTTCTGATAGAACATGGCGGAGAGCAGGATGTCCGGATGGTGAAAAGCAATTCGCTGCAGGTCACAGCATTCAATGAGCAAAAGCTGGTCAATGGCGAGGAATATCATGTAAAAGTCCAGTCGGTAAACGGAACATGGAGAAGCGGGTACAGCTCTTCTGTAACAGCGGTTCCACATGCGCAGGGCAGACCGGATGCGCCAGAGAATGTAAAGGCAGAAGGAAAGTATAAGAGTATCGAAGTTTCATGGAAGAAAATGAAAGATACAACATACTATAATCTGTTTTATAAGAAGCATGATGCAGAAAACTATGAGAAAATAGAAAATATCGCGGAGAACCGATACACGCTGCAGAATCTGGAAGCGAAAGTAAAATATGACATATATGTTACTGGTGTAAATGAACTTGGGGAGAGTGCCCCATCCTTAAAGAGTACAGCGACTACAACAGATCTGGAGCCGCCGGTTATGCCGCATTATAAGCAGATCAACCGGGCGGCAGAGGGAACTGTCAGCGGACATATCCTCTCTGCAGCAAGAGGCCGTGGAACAATGACAGACAGTCCTCTTGATTCAGATGGAAATACCGCGTGGGGAATGGTTGATAATAATCCCGCATCCCATTTCTATATCGAGGACTGGGATGAGGGTGGACATTATCCAAATGATTTGAATGGGAGAGGATTTGCATTTGAATTTGACCAGACATACACAATAGATACGATCGGTTTTCAGGAACTTGTTCCTCAGGGAAACTTTAATACAGTATATCTGAAATATCAGGATGAATCCGGAGTAGAGCACGTTGTGGATAAAGATGCACTTTCCCTGGAAAAGCGAACAGATCAAAATGGAAAAACATATTATTTCATCCGCATTGCGGATCCAGTCCAGGCAAAAAAAATCAGTTTTGGTATTGGAAGAGATGATGGAAGAATGAAGATGATTACGGTTTCTGAAGTTGCATTCTATCATTATGATCCTCTGCAGGATGATATTATGGGATTGTATGAAGATGATCTTCACACAGTTCTGAAAAAAGAAGTCACAGAGAAGACGATCGAAGAACTGCGGAAACGTCTGGACACCAGAGATGAAGCAAGCGGAGAATACCATCCGGACCGGGAGAGACTGGAACGCGAACTGAAGAATGCGGAAGGGATTTTGAAAAATGAGCTCAGTGAGCCATTATTGATCCACAATGAAATTACGACGCGGGATGTAAACAGAGGATTCGGAGGTCTGAATGCATGGCAGCCTCTGGGTGTGATTGCGGCAGCCGGGGAAGAAATCACATTGTTTGTTGGCCACAATACGCTTCAGCCAGGGCAGAATACAAATCTTCAGCTTGTAGCAACACAATATCACGGGGAATCCGGCAGTGTATCAAAGGTTGTCGGGACACTGAAGACCGGAAGAAATGATATTAAGATCCCGAAATTATGGTCTGCAGATGAGGAGTCCGGGGGTGCATTGTATATCCAGTATACGGGAAATAATCCAAATGACAGGTATGCGGTGCGTATCAATGGAGGAGTGAAAGTTCCGGTTCTGGATTTATATGGTGTGACAGATCCAGATGAGCGCAGACAGCGTGCGGAAACCTATGTGACAGAACTGAAAACCTACACAGAAAAAATAGAGAGCCTCCATGAAAAAGTACATAAAAAATCTGAAAATGAATCTGTAAAATACGATTACACGGAGAAAAACTGTATTCTTGGGGCTACGGATATTTTACTGAATACAATGCTGTTTTCACTGCCGGCACAGCAGGTGGTAAATGGATGCGGGCAGGATCCACAGAAACTTCTGGCATCGATGGATGCGATGGAAGGGATGATGAATCTTTTCTACCAGCATAAAGGATTGAACAATGCAGCAGGCGATGAGACAGACAGATTTCCAAAAGGACATCTGAATATTCGTTACCAGAGAATGTTTGCAGGGGCATTTATGTATGCGGCAGGAAACCATATTGGGATTGAATGGAATGAGACAGCAGGAATGATGGGAGGAGTTCCGGTTCAGTCCGAAAATGGAAAATATGTAAGTGGTCAGTACTTTGGATGGGGAATCGCCCATGAGATTGGCCATAATATTAATCAGGGCGCGTATGCATATGCAGAGGTAACAAATAACTATTTTGCAGTGCTTGCCCAGGCGAAAGAAACAAATGACAGTGTCAGATTCCAGTACCCGAAAGTTTACGACAAGGTGACTTCCGGTACAAAGGGAAAAGCGGGAGATGTGTTCACGCAGCTGGCGATGTACTGGCAGCTTCATCTGGCATATGATTCGGGATATAATTTCAGAACCTATGAAAACTATGGAGAGCAGCTTGCCAATCTGTTTTTTGCGAGAGTAGACACCTATGCAAGAAATGCAGCAAAAGCGCCGACACCACAACAAGGAGTAGCACTGACATTATCCGGAAACAGAGACCAGGATTTCATGCGGCTTTCCTGCGCGGCAGCCGGAAAGAATCTGATGGAATTTTTTGAACGGTGGGGAATGACACCAGATCAGGATACAAGGAATTATGCGCAGCAGTTTGAGGCGGAGACACGGGCAATTTATTATGTGAATGATGAGTCGCGCGTATACCGGCTGGAGCATGGGAAGAGCAGTCTGAACGCGGAAGGAACTATTGAGGCAGTAGGGGATGGTACAACAGTGCAAGTGAATCCGGACAGAAAAAATCAGGTAGATTTTACATTGTCTTCCAAAAACATTCCGGAAGAAGATGTACTTGGGTATGAGATTGTCCGTACGATGACTTCCGGTGGAACAGTAGAGAAGGAACTTGCAGGATTTACGACAGAGAAGACGTTCAGCGATCATGTTACAACAGTAAATAACAGAGTGATTACTTATGAAGTAACTGTGATTGATAAGTATCTGAACCGGTCGGCAGTCAGAACGCTGGCTCCGGTCAAGATTGAGCATGATGGAAGTCTGGATAAGGAATTTTGGACAGTCACGGCAAAAGATATGAAGGCAGTCAGCAAGGAGGATGCAGGAGAAGCGGACGAGAATGCACCGTGTGCACCGGTTGAGAAAGATCCGGTATTACGCGTGGCAGATGAGAAGTCGGATACAACGTATACAGCTGTTGCCGGAGCTGATGCAGAAATTCTGCTTAATCTGAACAGAACCCAGACGGTTTCCGGATTTAAGTACACCGTGAGCGAAGGAACCCCGGTTCAGGAGTACAGCATTTATGTACATGCGGAGAATGGCGACTGGACTGAAGCAGCAGAAGGTGTGTTTAAAGATGAGAAAGTGCAGACCATTTATTTTACAAATGAAGATGAAAAGTATGTAAGCACATATAGTACAGATGCAGTGAAGCTTGTGATCAAAGGACAGAAAGGCAAAGAGATATCCATTTCAGAACTGGATGTACTTGGAGTTACCGGAGATAATATAGACTTCCGCAGTACAAATGATGGGACAGCGGCAGTGGGACGTCTGAAAACGGAATATAAATTTGGCGAGGGAGATGCGGATATCATTCCGGCAGGCTCAACTGTTTTTGTAGGATCCTACAAAGGAAATCCGGCATATAATGTAGTACTGCTCTATGATCAGGAAGGAAATATTGTCGGAGGAGCAAATGAGGATGGAAGCCTTAAGGCACAGCAGATCATTCTGGCGGATGTTCCGGAAGAGGGTGAGATTCAGGATACGGCGGATGGTACCTGGGTATACTGGATTGAACCGCAGGATAGCGCGGCGCTGGCGGGAAAACAGATTCATGCAGAACTTTACCGGGTAAATAATGCACAGACAAACGAAGGACAGCGTCTGGTCAGCGATTCGCTTTCGGTTGTAGTACCGGAGATACTTCCGGATATTGAGTTAAATGGAAATTAGTTGAAAAAGGAGTAGAATGTGAAAAAATACGGAGTCAGGCTGATCGCAGCAGTGTTTATCATGGTTATGATTTCACCGTTCTGCGCATCAGCTGCAGAGAAAGAAAAGATTCAGCTTACAGTGGAGGGGGGACGGGCGTCTCCCTGACACTCCCGGAGTCTGTAAGGGGGAACGTATCTACCCTGCAGATGAGTCTGAAAATTGATTCGGATATACCAGAACAGATAACAGCGGTGTTTCATTTTCCAGAAGAAATCGCAAAAATAGCGGATTACCGTTACCATCAGGCTGAAGGATTATTAAATATTTACTTATCAGACACAGAAAGCCTTTTTAAGGATGGAGGAGAAACACTGAACCTGGGGAATGTGCAGCTTACGATGTCCGCACAGAGTCAGAATGGGGTTACAATAAGCGTTGTGGAAGATTCTGTCAGGATTGTGAATGGTCCATCAGAAGAAATATTACAAAGTATAGATTATCCGGAAAAGCAGCAGCTTGTAGCCGGAAACGGCGGGAATCCGGATAATGGAGGAAATCCAGACAATGGAGGGATCCCGGATAATGGAGGAAACCCAGATAATGGGGAAAACCCAGACAATGGAGGAAATCCGGCGCTTCCGAATCCAGGAGAGGAAATCAGAAATAATCTGAGTGCATTTATTGATCAGGTAAGCAGTTATCCGGAAGCAGATTATACAAAAGAAAGTTATGAGGCATTTCTGAAAGCGCTTAATAAAGCAAAAGAAGTTCTTGGAAGGGATGATGCAACAGAGGAAGAACTCACTCAGGCGCTGCGGGCGCTGGAAAATGCAGTCGGAGCACTTGAAAAAAAGGCAGCTGTACCTGCGGTAAATGAAGACAAGAACAAGAATGGAGCCACAGCAAAAACCGGAGACAAGACAAGTGTTGTTTTATGGGTTGTAGTTCTGTTAGTGGGTATTGCCGGAATCGGTTACTGGGGTGTGAACTTCTATTCTGTACAGAAAAAAGAGAATAGTGATAAAAAAATGAATCACAAAAAGCATAGAAAAAATGAGAAATAAATAAAAGAAAAAATAAGTCCTGTCAGGAAGAAAACTCCGGGCAGGACTTGCTTTTTGTCTATTTAAGAAATTTTTTCAGGAGACTGATTGGAGCCGTCTGGGAGGCCAGTTGATTTTCATTGACAGCTTCTTTTAATTCAGAACGAAAGATGGAAATTTCTTTTGGGGCATCAATCGCAATTTTTACCCAGTCAGTTCCGATATCTGTTATTGTCAGTGTAATGTCGTCTGCAATGGAAAGGGATTGTCCCTTTTTTCGCTGCAAAATCAGCATGTCTGCCCCTCCTTCTTTACAAAATCGTCCAATCTATGACGGAAAGTATATTCTGGTTGTTCAAGCATAAACTGTTTTGCCATATGACTGGTATGGTTAATTCCCAATGGAGCTTTTAAGTTTAAAGTAGAGGAAGACAGAGGATCCCGGATTGTGCTGATGACGAGATAGCCGAGATCTTCTGCATCTTTCAGGTTTAAACTGTGGAAATCGGAAGTGGATGGAGCCGGTGCATAATCTGGAAAGATCTTGAATGGATCCAGTAAAATAAAGGAAAGTTCAGAATCTTCCAGACTTTGAAGAGAGAACATTGTGCAGTCTCCCTCTTCAAATGGAATGAGTAAATATTTTGTGTAGGCTTCAAATCCAAAAAGACCATTAGGAAAGAACAAAATATCATTTTCATTGTAGGTTACTGTTCCGAAATACTTTGCATTAATCTTCAAAATAAATTCTCCCTTCTCAGGCAAATGTGAAAACTATGCCTTTACATCGATTGGCTGATAGTTCGGGTCAGCACTTGGCGGGACATAAAGAGGACCTCCCACATAATCGATAATAACATCCGGATGCTGGGTAATGGAAACTTCGATATCACCGGGGATAAATTCAAAATTACCATTTGCAATTTTCAGATCAAAGTTTAGTTTATCCATTTCGTAGTTGATTGTCAGGTCACCAGGCTGATATTCAAATTCGACAGGTGCAGAAGGGAGAAAGCCTAACTGGAATTCTCCGGTTGGGCAGGCGGTTCTTTGCTCAAGAATCTGACCGAGAACGTCTTCTCCAATATCTGTTTGTAACATAAGTTTTCCCTCCTGGGCAAATTGTGCAGTAGCATTATAAGCTGCTGTGATTCCTTCATTTGCTGTCTGTTTTACCAGAGTTGCCAAAGTAGGTGAAACAGAATTGCGCGCTTCAAAAGTATCTATATTTAGTTTGACGGGACGGCTCTTGATCGATAAATGCCCGTCCTGACGTCTGATCTCTAACTCGGCTTTTGAATTTTGATATTCTAAATGCGCATTGTTAACTTTTAATTCGTATTTAATCGGAACAGTAGTAATTTTTAAAAGTTGTTCCATATACTATTCCCCCTTGTTGCTAATTTATTTCATGAAGTCGATAAAAGATGGTGAAAGAATATTGGTGCCGACTTTCAGGGCTGCATTATAAGCATACTGAGCCCATGAGAACTCTGTAATCGCACCTGCCATATCCACATTGACAAGGCTGTCAATCTGTGTGGCAAGGTTGATCTCATTTGTTTCGAGACGCTCTTTTGTTGTCTCAAGAAATTCTGTCTTTGTACCGAGGGTAGTTACCTGCTCCAGAACATCCGTACGTCCTTTGTCAAATGAATTGAGAAGTTCTTCATATTTTGCTTTGTCAAAAGGCTCTGTTTCAAGTGTATCGGCAATCTGTCCTGCAAGCAGAACCATATTTTTAGGATTACCTTTATCATCCTGCCCATATCCTACGAGATTAATTCCCGGAAGACTTGTATTAAAGGCGCTGGATGGATCTGTTTTTCCATTTTTGTCTGTTGTCATACCAAATCCCAGATCAACATAGGAAGCTTCTTTGGAAAGTTCTTCAAGAAGAGCCTGGTCTTTTGGGTCAGTAGAATTGACATCAATTCCACGATAAAACAAGGTTTGCTTTCCGTTCTTGTCTGGTCCAAGCTTAAATGGGGCCTCCTGGCCGTCATTTCCTGCAAAAACAAATTTCCCTTCATAGGTAGCATTCAGACTCAGAAGCATACTTTCCTGCGCGCCACGCCATGCATCAGCATAAGTTTTCCGGATATCCGCAGAACCGTTTGTTCCGTTGAGCGCTTCCAGTCCATACTGCTTACTGAGTGTTGAAGCAAGGTCGTTGATCTGCATAGCGGCATCTTCCTGGGAATCCTGAAAAGACTGTACATCTTTTACGGAAGAGAGGTAATCCTGATTTCTCGCATATTTTCGATATAATGTAGAAGAACGAAGGGCAGCGCCAGGATTTTCAGCAGCAGAGATAAACTGACGTCCGGTCATTACTTTTGTACGTGCGGAATCCAGATTGGAAAGAGAAGCACCTAAGTTCGATCTGTAATTTCTTATAATAGCATTTGTAGTAATTCGCATATAAAACCTCCTGGACTATCGTCCGACAATACCTGTTTTGTTAATAAGAACATCTAAAGCTTCATCTAAAGTTGTCATCAGCCTTGCAGCGGCAGTGTAAGACTGATTGTAATGCATCAGATCCATTCCTTCTTCATCAAGCTGGACACCTGAAATGGCATCACGGGAGTTCGCAGTCTGATTTAAGACAGAAATCTGATTTTCAAGAATTGTATTGGCAGATTTTGTGTCGATTGCCAGTGTTGTTGAAATATTGTTAAAACATTCGTAGAAGCTTCCTTTGAAGAATGTTGTGTTGCCTACTTTAAATTCTAAAGTCTCATCCATGGCTTTGATCATGGCATCAATATTTTCATGAGCGGTTGAGCCGAGTTCACCGGTTGAATAGTCATTGGAGGCTGTGATTCCGTAACTTCCGTTGAGCCATCCTTCGGCAATTTTTATATTTGAGGCAGTAAAGGTGGTGGATCCATCCGTTGTTTCAAACAGAGGATTTTTATCCGTAACAACACCCTGAGCATCCTTCTTCTGGTTCAGTTCATTGAATTTTGTTGCAAATGCATTCACGAGGGAATCAAGCGCTTTTTCGTAATAACCGATTCCTTTGAAATCTGAGTTATCAAAATCACCGGATTTATTGAGAAAATCTAAAGATCCTTTTAACGTACCATCGCTTAGGCGGTCAGTAATATCAGTACCGGCATTTCCTTTTGAATCTGTCAGACTAAGTTTGACCGGCTGACCGCTGATGTCAGCATCCAGAGAGCCGTAGCTTCCATCGGAGATCAGGGAATATTTTGTTCCGTCTGTGGCAGTGAAAGTTACATCTAAAACTTCCACAAACTGTCCCGGACCCACTTCCTGATCAGAATATTTTACCGAAATCGGCAGATAACTTGCAAGCTGGTCCAAAAGGTCATTCCGCTGATCCTGAAGTTCCAGTGCAGGATTTCCGAGAATCTGGCTGTTCTTAATGCTTGTATTCAGATTTGCGATATTTTTTAACATTTCATTGACATCTGCAACATCCGTTGTCTTAAAGCCATTTGTCGCATCCTTGCGGACATCTGCAAGACGGTTTGCATTATCGCGGAACAAGTTGATCAAGATCTGCATGTTCGAGCGGACCATCGTATCAAACTCCTGGTTACCGACCTGGGAACTGAGCTTGTCAAGAGAACTGGTAATATTATTTAATGCAGATAAAATACCGTCTTTTGTAGTTTCGTCAAAAATAGGAGCAAGCTGTTCAAAGGAAGCGGCATGTGCGTCAGTTGTTCCTAATTTTCCAATTTGCGACCGGTATTGCGTATCAAGAAAAGGATCGCGAAGCTGTGAAACACCAGTCATATGGACGCCGTAACCAACACGGATATTATTATCAGAATTATAAAAGCTGGCGCCTTTTGTATTGAGACTGGCGATATCAAGACGCTGCTTTGTGTAGCCGGGCGTGTTAATGTTTGCAATGTTTTGTCCGGTAACATCAAGTGCGCGCTGGCTTGCAGCCATGGCAAGCTGTGCTGTTGTGAAACCGGAAAATGTTGAACGTATCATATAAAATTCCTCCTGATTAATTAAACAGATCTGCTTGTAAAATGAGTTTCATTTCCCGTATCCTTATCCCGGAAAGGAGAGTAAGTACTGTTTCCGGCTGAACCGGATGACAGTGCAGACTGAATCATATGAAGATTCACGGCAATGGTATCTTTTGCGCTGTCACTGACAGAGCGGAACAAGGCAACCTTTTCATTTAGTTCATTGAACAAGGGGATAAGGGAAACTTTGACGTCTTCCGGAGCTTCCTCGATCAACTGCTTAAAAGTAAGCTGCTCCATGCCCAGATCTTTTTGTATTTTCTGGCGTTTTAATTCCAGTCCGCGAAGCCGGAGAACAGCAGCCTGCTCCTGATTCATACAGTCTTCAACAAAAGAAACCTGATTATGGACAGCAGAATCAAGTTTCTTTTGCTCGATGGGGATCAGGGCTTCAAACAACTGGATAAACTCTCTGATTACTTCTATGAATGAAGAGTAATCGTTCATTTTTTGTCCCTCCTAAATTAAAAGCATTTTTCTGGCGATTTCTTTTGGATCCATGTGGTAACTGCCGGAAGAAATCTGCTGCTTTAAGTCGGCGACACGCTCCTCAGAAGCAGGAACAGAAGCCTCCCGCATTACTTCCCGTGCGAGCATGCTGCCAAAAGTATGCTCTTCAATCTGCCGTGGGTCTGACTGAATCGTAATCGCGTCAAAATTACGGTTTTTAGCTGTTCCTGCAGAAACAACGGCAGATTCTTTTGTACGAAGCCGTAAATCAGAATAATTTTTTAATGGATTGTTTGTATTTATTTTCATACAGGACTCCTTACTTTTTATAATAGTTTCTTGGTGATATCATTTATATTCCATATTATAACTATCGGCAAACTTGGGGAAAGCATAATAAAAAAATGAACTTTTATTGTTTTCGCAAATGGTTCATTAATACGGAAGGAATATTCTCGCAGGAGGACTGGATC
>OATU01001115.1_pt1 | contig 18201 bp, 20 predicted proteins | sample 1516711 | NCBI WGS metagenome assembly OATU01 (sample SAMEA2579971, study PRJEB22360) | human gut metagenome | biome: human gut; feature: human-associated habitat; material: faeces | place: Denmark | collected 2008/2010 | reverse complement strand
ACTACTTCTTCACGCTGTACGCCAACGCGGCCAACGGCGGGGCCGGATTCGACGCCCGCCAGCTGCGTGCCGACGAGGTCGCTGGCCTGCCGCAGATGGATCGCTATCTGCTGGCCCGCACCCGCCGTCTGGTGGAGCGTGTGGAGAAGTCGCTGAACGAGTTCGCGATTTCCGACGCCTGCGATGCGGTCTCCGACTTCATCGACGTGCTCACCAACTGGTACATCCGCAACACCCGCGACCGCTTCTGGAATGAGGATGCCACCGCGTTCAACACGCTGTACACCGTGCTTGAGGCGTTCATGCGCGTGCTTGCTCCGCTTGCTCCGATGGAGGCCGAGTCCGTGTGGCGCGGTCTGACCGGTGGCGAGTCCGTGCATCTGGCCGACTGGCCGTATGTGGTGGACGAGAAGACCGGTGCGGACACCGAACTTGGTCGTGTTCTGGTCGACGATCCGGTTCTGGTCGCCGCAATGGAGAAGGTGCGCGAAGTCGTTTCCGGCACCCTGTCCCTGCGTAAGTCCGCCAAGATCCGCGTGCGTCAGCCGCTTGCCAAGCTCACTGTGGTGGCCGAGGATGTGGACGCAGTCAAGGCCTACGACGAGTTGCTGAAGTCCGAGCTCAACGTCAAGGATATCGAATTCTGCACGATGGAGGACGCTGGTTCCCAGGGTCTGAAGATCGTGCACGAGCTGCGCGTGAACGCTCGCGCTGCCGGCCCGCGTCTGGGCAAGCAGGTGCAGTTCGCCATCAAGGCATCCAAGTCTGGCGACTGGAGCGTCAACGCTTCCGGCGCTCCGGTGGTTTCCACGCCGTCCGGCGATTTGGAACTGGTCGAAGGCGAGTACGAGCTCATCAACCGTGTGGAGGAGGAGAACGCCGCCGAGGCCGCCGCTTCGGTGTCCGCCGCTCTGCCGACCGGTGGCTTCGTGATTCTCGACACCGCTCTGGATGACGACCTGCTGGCCGAGGGCTACGCACGCGACGCCATCCGCGCCGTGCAGGACGCCCGCAAGGCCGCCGATCTGGACATCGCCGATCGCATCTCCCTGGTGCTGACCGTTCCGGCCGCCGATGTGGCCAAGGTCGAGCAGTTCAAGGATCTGATCGCCCACGAGACGCTGGCTACCTCCTTCGAAGTGAAGGAAGGCGCCGAGCTGGCCGTTGAGGTCGCCAAGGCATGAGATCGCTGAATTGAGTTTGCTGAGTTGTCAATATTGAACGTTGGGACAGCCCAGTAAACTCGATACGCCAATTGATATGAGCTTGTCGTTGTGGTTGGGATTGTGTGGATTCCAGCCACAACGACAAGTTTTTTGTGTCTTCGCCAGTTTGTGTGGTGGGAAAGCCCCGGCATCCGTTGCCGGGGCTTTTTCGTGTGCGGGTATGGAAGGGGCGTTCTCCTGTTAGGTTTGTTTCCGCCAAGAAATAGAACCGAGGAACAGAGGAACGCCTGTGCCCACCATATCAGCCGGCGCGCTCAAGCGCATGCTGGGCCTGCCCGCGAACGTCGTGGCCGGCGTGCCGCGCGTCGAGAAGGACCCGCGCGGAGGGGACGTCGTCATCGTCCCGGTGCGCCCGTACGCGAGGGACATGGACCGGTGCGCCAGATGTGGGGAGCGTGGCCGGCCGTACGACCGGCTGGGCGTGCGCCGCTGGCGGCATCTCGACATCGGCTGCGCCAGGCTCCTGCTGGAGCACGCGCCCCGGAAGGTCGATTGCGCGGAGCACGGGGTGACCGTCGCGATGGTGCCGTGGCGAGACGCAAGAGCGCGTACACGCGTGACTTCGAGCGGCAAGTCGCATGGCTGAGCGTGCACGCGCCCAGGAGCGCCGTATCGGCGCTGATGCGCGTCGACTGGAAGAGCGTGGGCCCGATCTGCAGACGCGTCCCTCTCGGGCATCGAGGAGTTCTCGAGGCTCGGCGAGAAGATCGACCGCCGCCGCTTCGACATCCTGCGCACCATCCGGTCCGGACTATCCAACGCTCGCCTGGAGGCCGTCAACAACAAGATCAAGACCACCATCAAGATCGGCTACGGTTACAGGAACCTCGGCAACCTCATCGCCCTGGTCATGCTCAAATGCGGCGGCCTCAACCTCCAACTCCCCGGACGCCAATAACCCGTAAGCCAGACCAGTGACCCACACCCACACAAACACCCGAAGAGCTGTTTTTCGTATGCACTCCGTGATGCCAGCTGTGCTATTTAGGATGCCCGGAAAGACGCCAATCTTGACTTTGTCGAACAATGCACATCGACACGCCGATCGAATATGGTTTTTACTATCTACTTCATTGAAGATATGATTCTTTCTAGGTGAGCAGGCCGGACAAGTCGTACTCACCTAGAGACCAGAAATACTGGCCTTTGTTTCACGGGAAAGGTGCAGGTGATGAAGATGAAACTAATCGCCATTATTGTCATTCTCATCCTCCCGATCCAGGAGTATGAGTCTTTCTTCGCTATTAGAGCGAAGCAGATGAATGATGTTATGCCAGTTGCGACACCATTCACCTGATATCCTGCAGGGCGCACCATCAGCTGCCCGTGTCGTCTCAGCAAGGCGTGGATTGAAAAAATGATGCAGATAGTATAGGTATCTCAAAAATGCGTCGTCTGTGCCTCCGATTCAAAGCGGAGGCACAGACGACGCAATCCATATTCCATGGCTTTTTCAGCACTGGACCTCTAATTTTCCGCATAATTACGTCGCGTTCGGTAAAAATTTACCGCACATAAAAGATCCGGCGATAATGGGGGGTACGCAGATGTTTCAATTATTCAGAAAGGGTGCGCAATGGGACATGCATTGATGCCTAAGGATTTATTATTAGCGCGTAAAGATGATGACGGCAATACGCAGACGCTGTATGACCATTTGCACAACACAGCGAAACTGGCAGCGGGCTTTGAAAAAAGAAGTTCTGTTACGGCGTTTGCCGCAGGATTGCTGCACGATTCCGGCAAAGCTACGGATGACTTCAAACGATATCTGCTGACCGGCAACCGCAAGCGAGGGGAAGTCGTTCATGCCAAGCAAGGTGCGTTCATTGTTGATGATTGTGCTGCCGATTTTCCATCATCAGCAGCCAGCATGATAACCGCAGAAGTACTTGAGCTGGCAATCGCTAATCATCATGGTCATCTGCCGGATTGCCTAGACGCTTGTGGAGGAACTGCTTACTTTAGGAAGTTGACAGGCGAGAACAAAAAAGCCGAGCAGTACCACTATCAAGAAGTACTGAGCCATGTTTCTTCCTTAAACCTAGATATAAACACCAATTTCGCCAACAGTGTCGCTGAGACCAATAGACTGCTAGAAACAGTCGATTCCTGTGGTATTTCACCGCGCAACACGAGGAATTCTCGCAGCTTCTTCTTGGGCCTGTATGCAAAATACATCTATTCGCGGCTCGTAGATGCGGATCGAGTCGATGCGGCAAACTTCACGGCTCATCAACCATATACTTCGCAGACTCCCAATTGGGAAGAACTGACTCGTCGACTAGAAAATGCGATCAGTGGTTTTGATACATCGTCGAAGATCAGCAAAATCAGGATGCGTATCTCTGAAGATTGTCTTGCAGCCAGCACTCGCGATACAGGAATATACCGTTTAGGTGTGCCCACGGGCGGTGGAAAAACTTTGGCCTCTCTACGTTTTGCGCTCCATCATGCCCAGGAAACAGGAAAACACCATATCATTTACATCACCCCTTATTTGTCAATTACAGAGCAAACCGTGCAGGTATTCCGCAATGTCCTCGATCTCGACAAAGACGACGAGATTCTTCTCGAGCATTATTCGAGCGTGGTTCCGGATAAAGATGACGAAAAGGAGCAGCAACGACGTCTCGCTGCAGAGCGATGGGATAAGCCTATCATCGTGACTACGATGGTGCAGTTCCTGGAAACTGTGATGTCTGCGAAAGCAACAAAACTACGCAAGTTCCACAACTTGGCTGATAGCGTTATCGTCTTTGATGAAGTACAGGCACTGCCCACCAATACCATTAACGTGTTCAACGAAGTCGTGAGTTTCCTCTCCAAGATTCTGGGTTCCACGATTTTGCTCTGTTCGGCCACTCAGCCACTTTTGGAACAAACCGACCGCAGAAATCTGTTGCTTTCAGATAAGCCTGATCTAATTGATCCCGACAATGATTATGCCGAGCAACTTCGTCGGACCAATATTGTCGCTTCATCGCAGGGTCTGACCCTCGATGATTTTGCAGCAGAAATTTATAGCAAAGCGTTGGATAACGGTAACTGTTTGGCTGTGGTTAATCTAAAAGGCGAAGCCAAACAGCTATATCAACTCGTCAAGGAACTAGACGTTGACCACCGGTTTACATTGGTGCATCTGAGTACTGCGATGTGCGGTGCACATCGCAAAAACCAACTTGCCGTGCTGAAGAAATGCCTGCCGAAAAAAACTGGAGATTCGGGCCAACCAGTGATTTGTATCAGTACTCAGCTCATTGAAGCCGGCGTGGACATTTCGTTCTCTTGTGTTATTCGTGCAATGGCGGGACTCGACAGTATCTTGCAAGCAGCGGGTCGCTGCAATCGCAATGGCGAATCGCAGATGCCGAGAAACGTTTATGTATATCCCATTAAGGATGAGTCAGGACTGAGATATCTTCCTGAAATCCAATTAGGGAAAGAGATCACGGACCAACTCATCCATGATTATCCGGAACAAGACTTGCTCTCTGCATTTATGATCGAAGAATATTACCGCGCTTACCTTATCCGGTATCCAAAATTAGTGGACTCCAAATCACGGAACATTGGAACCATGGATTACTCAATTCTCGGAGGCGAAGAAACCGTATACGACCTATTGTCGTTCAACCGTCGCCGTCGCGGGTTGTACTGTAACCGCGTCGGAGAGCAATACCCATACGCATTTGCCCAGGCTTTCCAGACTGTGGGAGATAGCTTCCATGTCATTCCCGGAGGTACCACGGATGTTGTGGTACATTATGGACAGGCGATGGAGCTGATTGACCAACTTAGTGGTGAGGGGGATTTTGCATCCAAGATTAAGATACTGCGCTCATTGCAGGAGTATACGGTTTCTCTCTTCGATTACGAATTCAAGGCACTTGACAAGTCGAAATCGATTGGCGAAGCGAATGGAGATTTCGGCATATTAGTGCTCAACGAAGAAAACTACAGTCAAGACTTCGGATTCCTCTTGAAAGCGGAAATGCCGCTTTTGATGAAGTAGGTGATTATGGAAAAGCATCGCAACTCGATTGAATATGTGATATATGGCGACTACGCCTTGTTCTCAGAAGTTGCCACCCGCACGGGCGGAGAAAAAAACTCATATCAGATTCCAACGTATCAAGCCCTGAAGGGTATTACTGAGAGCATCTATTGGAAACCAACAATCGTGTGGGTCATTGACGCAGTACGCGTGATGAACAAGATTCAGACCGAAGGCAAAGGTATCCGGCCAATCAAGATGAGTGGCGGGAATGATCTGTCGTATTACACCTATTTGAAGAAAGTCAAGTATCAAGTACTTGCTCATTTTGAGTGGAATGAGCAACGCGAAGACTTGCGTGTAGACCGCAACGAGAACAAACACCACAATATCGCCAAGAGATCAGTCAATCTTGGAGGACGAAGAGACATTTTCCTCGGCACCAGAGAGTGCCAAGGATATGTGGAACCATGCGAGTTCGGTTCTGGCGAAGGATTCTACGACGGTTATGGTGATTGGCAGTTCGGCTTTGAGTTTCATAGTTTTATTTATCCAGATGAAAACCCGGAACATGACTTTATCGCCCAGTTCTGGCGTCCAATAATGCACGATGGCATCATTCAGTTTGAACGCCCCGATTCCACACAATTAGATCAACGCATTATCCGGCGCAATCAGCATGTCAAAGATTTTATTGAGGGTCGCAATTTTAGCATGGCGGAGGAGTAGACATGAGTTTATGGTCCAGTCTGCTGCAGACGTATGATGCAGTGAACAGTTCAGCAGGAATCACGCCTCTCAATGAAGACGTGAATAAAACCTTGTTGCCTCTTTATCACACTACGTTGAAGACTCAGCTACAGGTCACACTTGATGAAAACGGATACCCCACTATCAAGCGAGATAATGCCGATATTGAAATTATCGCCCCTTGTACTGAGCAATCCATGGGGCGCTCCGGAACGGTGCTGCCTCCGCACCCGTTATTCGATCAGTTGCAATACATCGACACCAATTATGACCCGGTCAAGCATGAATCATATCTCAGCCAGCTTGCCAGTTGGAAAGGTGATAATGCGAAGTTGAATGCTATTTACCAATATCTTTCGCAGCATAGCATAATCGAAGAAGCTCGAGCACAAGGTATTGGAATCGATCCCAAGAAAGATAGTAAAATCGGAGTCCGCTTTGCGGTACATGTTCGCCATGGTGATTATGAACCGAATGTTTGGGCGGATCATGCAATACGGGATTTGTGGATAGCCCATGAGGAGCAGGTGCGGCACGGTGCCAGTCTTGGAACTGATCTGTTCGGCGAGACACTGTACAAGCCTTCCACTAACTTCCCAAAGAAGATTGTCAATGTAAACGGTAACGCCAAATTGATATCCGCCAATGACAACACGAATTTCACTTTCCGTGGGCGTTTCGCTAATCGCGATGAAGCACTGAGTATTGATACCCTGACTTCACAGAAAATCCATACAACGCTGCGCTGGCTTGCAGCCAATAATGGCACGCTTACCGGTAGTCAGGATATTGTGATTTGGGCAATTGACGGCCATCCGACGGACAATGTTTTTGATCCCACTGGAAATTCCCGCGATGTGGCCGAACAGGTCGATGACCGTACTGATTCTGAAAAACTTATAGACGCAAACGTTCAAACTTACGCGAATTATGCAAAGCAATTCGTTAAATTGTTGCGCGGTTATGGCAACGAAAAGGTACTGCAACAAATGCAGCAGCATAGCAGACGAATAGTCGTGACTATCTTCGATGCCGCCACTTCGGGGCGTCTTAGCGTTACCTTCTACCGTGAATTATCCCAAAACGAGTACATTGAAAGCGTTCTTCAATGGCACGAAGATGCTGCGTGGTACCTCACTTGTTTTGATAACAAAAACAGCGCATCTACCGATGACGAGGCTCCGCGCGGGTCCAAGAAGTCTTCCGATAAGCTGAAGCCAATTCCATACATCGGCGCGCCGTCATTCGCGGATATTATCAACTGTGTGTACAGCACTGACGATCACAGCAGTGATAGTTACAGACGCTTTGCCAAATATGTAAAAAAACAACTCGTAGAGTGCATGTTCAGCAACGCTGGCCTTCCTGCATCGCTCCTGCAGCCGGCTTTCCACAAGGTTATCCGGCCATTGTCCTATGACAGTTTATCTGTCTGGCAGCACGATTTCGAAGTCGCCTGCAGTATGTGGAAAAAGTACTACATCGATCAAGATAAAAGACTTCCCCTAAATGAAAGGAACAACATCACCATGGATTTAGACGAGAAGCGAACGGACCGAGATTATTTATTCGGCCAGTTGCTGGCGCTCGCTGACAATTACGAATACAGAGTTTTATTAAGGCAGAGCGGTGGAAGGACACCGGACCGCACCACTAATGCCGTAAAACTGATGAATAATTTCGTAGCCAAACCATCGACCACGTGGCTGACATTACGGCAGCAACTGAATCCATATATCATCTCCTCCACCAATGGGATGTTCTTCCAGAACGAAGTTGACGAGGTCATGAGCAAGTTCAAAGAAGGAGACTTCGAAAGCAATAAGCCATTGTCATCACTATTCTTGCTCGGTTATTCCCACAAACGCAGACAGCTTATCCAGAGGGCCGATGCCGCCAAGCAACTCAAAGAACAGAACATTGAAAATAAAGGAGAATGAATCATGACTAGCTTGCAGCACAAAATTGATTTCGTACTGACGTTCGCTGTTGAAAATGCCAACCCTAACGGCGATCCGCTGAATGGAAACCGTCCACGTACCACTGCTGAAGGCTTGGGTGAAATGTCGGATGTGGCAGAAAAGCGCAAGATCCGCAATCGCCTACAAGACGCAGGCGAGCGAATCTTTGTACAGTCCACAGACCGTACTGATGATGGAGAAAAATCTCTGTCAGATCGTTGGAAAGCTTTTACCAAGACCCTAAGCAAGGAAGACCAGAAGGACCGAGAAGCTCTATCCTACAGAGCTTGCGAACAGTGGATTGATGTCCGCTCCTTTGGACAAGTGTTTGCGTTCAAAGGAAAGGAAAAGGAAGGCGATGCTTCCGTCTCCATTCCAGTGCGCGGTCCGTTCACCATACAATCTGCATTCTCTCTTGAACCCATCGCTATTGACGACGTACAAATCACCAAGTCAGTGAATGGCGAAACTACAGACACGAATAAGAAATCCTCCGACACCATGGGTATGAAGCACCGTGTCTCCGGACGTGCTGTATATGTGACCCATGGCAGTATCAGCCCTCAATTGGCAGAAAAGACTGGTTTCACTGAGAAAGACGCAGAGAAAATCAAAGAAGCTTTGCTGACTCTGTTTGAGAATGACGAAAGTTCAGCACGACCTGCAGGCTCCATGGAAGTGGTGAATCTGGCGTGGTTTACGCACAACAGCAAAGCGGGCCAATATTCGTCAGCGAAGGTCCACCGTACTGCCAAGGTTGATGAAGAAGGTGTCATCACCGTGGATACCACGCATATTCCCGGTCTCCATTATGAAGTACTCGAAGGTCGCTGAATCAATCCCGTCAGTATTGTCGGCATAAAGGAGCAACTGTGAAAGAGCCAACAGATTATCCAGAGGACGATTGGCTGGCTCTTTCCGGCCTCCAACATTTCGCGTTTTGCAGGCGGCAGTGGGCTCTGATTCATATCGAGCAGCAGTGGCAGGACAACTATCTCACTACTGCGGGCTCCCTCGAACACGATCGAGCGCATGATTACAGCGAATCGGAAACAAGGGGCAATCTGCTTATTATGCGTGATCTCCGTGTGTTCTCACGACGATTGGGCATTACCGGAGCATGCGATGTGGTCGAGTTCCGTCAATCGGATGAAGGCGTGCCATTGCATGGGCGAGCCGGTACTTGGCTGCCGTATCCTGTGGAATACAAGCATGGTGTTCCAAAGCAGGTGGATGCGGATCGTCTTCAACTTTGTGCGGAAGCCATGTGTTTGGAAGAAATGCTGGCTTGCTCGATTCCGGAAGGTAGCTTGTTCTATCAGCAGACTAAACGACGGGAGCGGGTGCAATTTGATGAGTCGTTGCGTGGACAGATCGTCGCAATGACAAGTGAAATGCATGATCTGTTTAGTCGTGGGCACACGCCGAAAGTCAGACCCTCAAAAGCTTGCAGGGCCTGTTCTTTGAGTGATATATGCTTGCCGAAGATTGCTAAAACACGCTCAGCGCATCAATTCATTGAGGAATCCGTGCAGGCGGGAGTAGAGGGGGTGGCGGGTTGAAATGAGACAGCTACTTAATACGTTGTATGTCACCAGCGAGGACGTATATCTGTCGCTAAAGAACGATAATGTCATCGTTCAGCAAGGTGATAACACACTTGGCCGGATTCCGTTGCGCTCGTTGGAGAGCATCATAAGCTTCTCGTACAAGGGCGCATCGCCGGCCCTGATGGGAAAATGTTCGGAACTTGGCGTGGGGCTCTCGTTCTTTTCTCCACGAGGATGGTACTACTGTTCTATTCTCGGCGAGAAGAATCGTAATGTTTTGCTTCGTCGTGAGCAATTTCGTTTCGCGGACGATGAGAGTGAGGCTTTGCCGTTTGCAAGATCATTCATCATAGGGAAGATATACAACTGCCGCTGGGTGCTTGAACGAACTAAGCGAGACCATGCGCTACGAGTGAATAGCGAGCGGATCGCGGCACAGAGCGAGAAGTTGCGGCAATCCTTGGCGAATGTTCGTAATTGCACGTCCATAGATGAGTTACGCGGTGTGGAAGGGCTAGCCGCCAAAGATTATTTCTTCACCTTTGACAATCTGATTTTGCGTGATAAGGATGACTTCTTCTTCCAACAACGCAGCCGAAGACCGCCGCTGGACAGGGCAAATGCTTTGCTGTCATTCGTCTATTCGCTGTTGACCAGTGATTGTATTGCAGCCTTACAGGGAGTTGGGCTCGATCCCTACGTGGGGTTTCTGCATACTGATAGACCGGGTAGAGCTTCTTTGGCCCTGGATCTGGTAGAAGAATTTCGTCCGGCTATTGCAGATCGTTTCGTACTCACGCTTATCAACACAGGGGTAATCAAACCTTCCCAGTTCGAGGTTCGTGAAAATGGCGGCGTGTTTCTTTCTGAGGGCGGTCGCAAGACCGTGCTTGCTGCATGGCAGAAGCGTAAACAGGAAACAATTACGCATCCATTTTTCGGTGAAAAGATACCTTGGGGACTAGTGCCGCATGTGCAGGCGTTGCTGTTGAATCGTGCGATTCGTGGTGATTTGGATGCTTATCCGCCATTTATGTGGAAGTGATTTTGTGATTGCTCGTGCTTGCTTGTGCTGCTGGAATATGAGAATGGGGTATTGGAATGATGGTTGTTGTGGCTTATGATGTCAACACTGAGACGCCAGACGGTAAGAGGCGTCTTCGGAGCGTGGCCAAAACCTGCATGAAATATGGGCAGCGCGTACAAAACAGCGTTTTCGAATGCTCTGTGACCCCGTCCGACTATCTGATTCTGAAGCATGACCTTGCAGAGATTATGGATGAGATGTGCGACAGTTTGCGCTATTACAATTTGGGTTCGAAGTATGCTTCGAAGATCGAGCATCGCGGCAGACAGCGACACGTGCCTGTCGATGGGGTGATGATGCTCTGATAGGCATTGCAAGCAAGGGAGCAAGTGGACGTCGCTGATTATGTCATGTGATTGGTGTCGTCGTAAAGCTTCTATGGAGTATTCGTCCTTTCGCACTGCGAAATGGCAAGAGGATGAAGGTCGTCTTTGTTCTTCTGGTTGTTTGATAACTTCATAGTGGATATTGTGAGGTGTCTGGAGCCTCCGGGACGGTATCTGAAGCGTCAACAGTGGTTTACGGTACGATCGATGTCGTGAATGGACGATTGTGCCTGCATTATGGCTGAGGCTGTCCATTTTCACAGGCCGCTTCCCATTCGGGGAGCGTGGATTGAAATCTCGGGCATGTGGGAGCCCCCCCAAGCGGCCAACAGTCGCTCCTCATCCGGGTAGCGTGGTTTTTCGGGGCCAGACACTCATAGCGTGTCCCAAGGAGAACGGGAGACGCTGAAAACTACTAGTGATGAAAGGTGGTGTGCTATGACAATGGTTGAGAGTTTGCCGACTTACTCCTCGGCCGAGGCTGAGGCAAGGAGCAAGGGCGACAATCTGATCAGCATGATTAATGTCTATCTTGCCGGGTATGCGGCTGCCGGCATGCCTGTTGACGTTGAGACCACGGGCAAGACGCTGCACGCTCTCCCCGCTGATACTGTTCTGCGCACTGACGCCGATTTTGATGCTTTCGAGCATGAGGTGTTGGGCGATGATTGAGGTCACCTACTCAGATTCAGCAAAGGCGGACGTTAAACGTTTGAAGCGTTACCGTCGTGATTGCGCGGCTGAGGTTCTGCGTATCGTTCGTGAGGGATTGCGCATGAACGGGTGTGTTTTCCGAAGCGTACGGGCCACATGAGTTGACCAATCCGGATGCTCGTTTTTTCTGGCTACATGGAATTTCACGCATTCGATGATGTTCTCGTGTTGTATTATCCGCCGTGTCCGAACGGTTTCATTCGTGTCATGCGGGTGTGTACGCATTGGGAATTGCATACTGGCGTATTCGGTCTTGATTGGTCCGATCCCAAGAATGAGGACGAAGCCAAGGCCGAGTATGGCTTGGCCAATGAGGTCATAGAGTCTGAATGGTTTAAGTAGCTTGGGCTGCCAACCTTACGAACTGTTGAGGCAGTCGAAAAAGGAGATGGCACTATTACGTGTAGTTTGTTCCGTTGCAATTGAGGTATGCGCAAAGGGTCGAGCATCGTGGTGGGCGGTGACATTTGCCTGTTGATGGGATGGCAATGCCTGAACTGGCTGCGTCGAGGGGAGGACGGTGATGTCGCCGATATCGTGCCATGTGGCCGGTGCGACCTTAAAGTTCTCATGAATTACTCGTCCTTTCGCACTGTAGAATGACGTGGAGATGAGGGTTATTTTTGTCTCTCTGGTTGCTTGATGACTTCATAGTGGCTAGTGCGCTGGTGTTTTTGACTTTTACGGACGGTGCCCAAAACGTCAACGACGATCTGCGATACAATCAGTGTTGAAAATGGATGATTTTGCCCATATCGTGGGCGAAGATGTCCATTTTCGCGGTCGCTCCCCATCCGGGGAGCGTGGATTGAAATCCAGAGCGAAGCACGGAAGGGTGCGCCCGCACTGGTCGCTCCCCATCCGGGGAGCGTGGATTGAAATATCACCCCGCCCGCCTCACTGGAATGCATGGAGAAGTCGCTCCCCATCCGGGGAGCGTGGATTGAAATGCATTGTTCGCCGCCGCCGTCGCCGTGGTGATGTTGTCGCTCCCCATCCGGGGAGCGTGGATTGAAATCCGAAATATTCAAGTCTGATTGCGTTGTGGAGCTCGTCGCTCCCCATCCGGGGAGCGTGGATTGAAATCTCATCACGCAAGCCGGCTATCAGGGACGACTGAAGTCGCTCCCCATCCGGGGAGCGTGGATTGAAATCATCGTATCCGGGGAACATCTGGACACCGAGCATGTCGCTCCCCATCCGGGGAGCGTGGATTGAAATCGGAAGAATATCGCTTGACCATCAAGGGCATGTTCGTCGCTCCCCATCCGGGGAGCGTGGATTGAAATAAGACCTGCAAGCGGCGTCCGAAACTCCATTGTGGTCGCTCCCCATCCGGGGAGCGTGGATTGAAATCTCCATTGGGCTGGATGATACATTGCATCATATCGTCGCTCCCCATCCGGGGAGCGTGGATTGAAATACGAGATGGAACAGCAGGGCGTGGCAACCTCCCGTCGCTCCCCATCCGGGGAGCGTGGATTGAAATAATTCAGCAACAGTCCCATTAAATCACATTAAAACGTCGCTCCCCATCCGGGGAGCGTGGATTGAAATAACGCGCTCGGCGTCACGTCGGTACCCACGGCGCAAGTCGCTCCCCATCCGGGGAGCGTGGATTGAAATAAGTCGGGTGGCCCATGGCGCGGTCTTGCTTCCGTCGCTCCCCATCCGGGGAGCGTGGATTGAAATAGATTAACGACCGAGGATACGGTCTGCCGATTGGTCGCTCCCCATCCGGGGAGCGTGGATTGAAATCACGTGAAACAAATCGCAACCGGGGAACGTAAACGTCGCTCCCCATCCGGGGAGCGTGGATTGAAATCTCGTAACACAGGCCGGCTATCAAGGCCGATTGGTCGCTCCCCATCCGGGGAGCGTGGATTGAAATGCGTACTCGACGAACTGGTGGCACATGGCCTCGAAGTCGCTCCCCATCCGGGGAGCGTGGATTGAAATGCCAACGCCGGCATGATCGGCAGCGACGCGGGCAGGTCGCTCCCCATCCGGGGAGCGTGGATTGAAATTTCCACGAGACCGGCCACATGCTCGACTGGATGGTCGCTCCCCATCCGGGGAGCGTGGATTGAAATATCTGGAAGTAGATGATGACGATCAGGAGCCCGAGTCGCTCCCCATCCGGGGAGCGTGGATTGAAATTCGCGGTGGCGGGAACAGCGAACACGAACAAGCGCGTCGCTCCCCATCCGGGGAGCGTGGATTGAAATGCCACGCCGAACTGCATGGATGCGATCGCGCCCCGCGTCGCTCCCCATCCGGGGAGCGTGGATTGAAATCCCGGCCGGTTCGGCGGGCACGTCGAGGAAAGCTACGTCGCTCCCCATCCGGGGAGCGTGGATTGAAATGCATCCTCGAACAGCGCCGCCGCATCACCAACCTGTCGCTCCCCATCCGGGGAGCGTGGATTGAAATTTATCCCCACAAACCAAATAAAAAAGCCCGAAAAGTCGCTCCCCATCCGGGGAGCGTGGATTGAAATCTCATGCGTGGCCTTGTTGTTGAACCACGCCACAAGTCGCTCCCCATCCGGGGAGCGTGGATTGAAATTTTGAGGCGTAGGCAGTGGATTCCGCCATTCGTCAGTCGCTCCCCATCCGGGGAGCGTGGATTGAAATTGGACGGCGAGGGCATGGCGAACCTGCTGACCGGCAGTCGCTCCCCATCCGGGGAGCGTGGATTGAAATGCGAAAACCCGGACTTTGGGAGAGCGGACGGCGAGTCGCTCCCCATCCGGGGAGCGTGGATTGAAATTGCATCATAATTGCGGCAACCTGACCGGCAGGGGTCGCTCCCCATCCGGGGAGCGTGGATTGAAATTAACCGTGGTGACCTCCGTGATCACGGCGATCAGTCGCTCCCCATCCGGGGAGCGTGGATTGAAATCGTATCGTGTACCGCAGCCGGGGTCGTGGTGTCTGGGTCGCTCCCCATCCGGGGAGCGTGGATTGAAATAGGGTCAATCGCAGGATCAGCCTGGGCAAGAACGTCGTCGCTCCCCATCCGGGGAGCGTGGATTGAAATACCCGACAGGCGAGATCCCACAGAGCGAGCCGCACCGTCGCTCCCCATCCGGGGAGCGTGGATTGAAATGCCTCACGCGAGTGGAAGCCGGAGACCAGGAAGAGGTCGCTCCCCATCCGGGGAGCGTGGATTGAAATCAAGAAGGAAAGTAAACGCATGAGCGGAACCCAAGGTCGCTCCCCATCCGGGGAGCGTGGATTGAAATCTTGTACACGGCGCACATCGCCGCGCAGTCGAACGGTCGCTCCCCATCCGGGGAGCGTGGATTGAAATCGCCTTGACGGGCAGATCAAAGGGGATATGGCGCAGTCGCTCCCCATCCGGGGAGCGTGGATTGAAATATTTGTCCACGACCGATGATGTTTCCCGCCACCGTCGCTCCCCATCCGGGGAGCGTGGATTGAAATATGATCGTCCACACCCAGGTGCCGATGCGCCCGGTCGCTCCCCATCCGGGGAGCGTGGATTGAAATACGTCCGTGACCGTCACGTTCGCGGCGTCACCATGTCGCTCCCCATCCGGGGAGCGTGGATTGAAATCCTTTCGATTTTGACGGTCTCCTTGTATGGGTTTTGTCGCTCCCCATCCGGGGAGCGTGGATTGAAATTGGAAGTGGAGTTCCGGCCTTTCCAGGAACGCTGAGTCGCTCCCCATCCGGGGAGCGTGGATTGAAATCCTGCTGATGGTGTCGAGGATGAGGTCCGCGAGGTCGTCGCTCCCCATCCGGGGAGCGTGGATTGAAATTTTGGAGTGCCTGAGCGTGGATTTCGGTCTGGCGAGTCGCTCCCTGTTTTTAGTCAAGTCGGTGTTTCGTGTTGGGGCTGGTGCCGTTTTGTTGGACTCGTCGTTGATTCCATCACCACCAATCATGCCACAAGACCGAGCTCGCGTCGACGATCCATGATGCTCATGCCGAACTCCGTCTTGATCCGCCTGTCCCGGTACCAGACCATGTAGTCGTTGAGCATGTTGATGAACCCGTCCATCGAGACGCCCGCGAAGCTGCGCTTGTGGAAGAACTCCTGCCTGGGACGGCCGAAGAACCCCTCCGCGGCCGCGTTGTCCGGAGAACAGCCTTTCGCGCCCGTCGAACGCGTCAGGTTGTTGTCCGTGCAGATGCGGATCCATTCCGGCCACCGGTAGTGGCAGCCGCGGTCACTGTGGATGATCGGCTTCTCTCCGTCCTTGAGCGTGGAGCAGGCGTCGGTGAGCATGCCGTTGGCCAGCTCGGCGTTCGGGCTCGTGCCGATCGTCCAGGCGACCGGCATGCCGTCATGGCAGTCGATCACGGGCGACAGGTAGGCCTTTCCCGCGGGGATCGAGAATTCCGTGAGGTCCGTGACCCACAGCATGTTCGGCCGCTCGGCGTGGAAATCGCGGTTCACCAGGTTCTTCGGCGCCTTGGTGAGCTCGCCCTTGTACGAGCTGTACCGCTTCGCGCTCTTGAACAGGGGCACCAGGCCATGTGAGGTCATCAGCCGCATGATCCGTTTGGCCGATACCCTGACGCCCATGCTTTCCGGCTCCAGGTGGATCCGCTTGTACCCGTAGCGGCGTTCGCTGTTCTCGAACGCCTCGCGCACGAGCTCCAGCAGCGGCGCGTCCTTGTCGGGGCGTTTCATTGCGTTGAGCTGGTAATGGTACGTGCTGCGCGCGATGCCGACCACGGGCAAGAGGCTCCTGGCCGTCACGCCCAGCGTCTCGCCAGCGGTCTTGACGAGGATCGTCTTCTCTCGGCTGGCCGGGTTTTCCGGGTCTGCGCCCGGCTCTTTCCCCCGACAGCTCCAACGCGCCCTTCCGGATCGCGATCTCGATGTCGAGTTCCCTCTTCTCCCGTCGTTGCCGTTCGACATCGGCGTCCAACTCGTCCAGACGGGCCTGGAGCTCCGCCACTTTCCTCTCCATCGACGCCAACGCGTCCGCCGGACCGGCCGCGTCCGACGCGTTCGGAGCCACGGTCGGCTTGACGGACGGCTCCTTGGATTCCACGACGGTCCTTCTTTTCCCGGATCCGGACACAGTCGCCTCCTCGGATTTCGCGAGCATCTGCCGTTTCCATTCTCGCACAGTCGCGTCCTGCACGCCCAGTTCGGCTGCCGCCTCACGCGATTCCGGCCGTCCGGACGCGACCGCGACCACCGCCTCGCGTTTCAGCTCCTCGGGGACCGGACCGTGCCTCAACTTGCGTTGGCCGGGCGCGAGCTCGTCGATCCACGCCATGAGCAGTTCCTTGCTTTTCGGATAGCCGAGCATCCGCATGGTGCGGCCGGGCCGTCTGCCGTATTCGAGGTAATGGTCCACCGCGGCCCGTTTCTGCCCGTCCGTGTACCGCCTGTAGCGTTCCCCGCGCCCGGAGGGAACGCCGGTGCGCTCCTCCTCGAGCCGGTCCGCGTACCACGACAGCAACACGCCCTTGCCGGGATGGCCGAGCTCGCGGATCACGTCGGCGGCGCAGCGTTCGTATTTGATGTACAGGTCCACGGCCCTGTCGCGCTGCTCCCTGCTGTACTTCGCCATGAGGGGGTTCTCCTCCCGGTCAGGGAGTCCAAGAAAACGTCACCACCTCGGTTTCGTCACTAATTTTTTCGGTTTTCGGCATGAGGAGTGCCGGCCGGTGGTTTGTTTTACTGGTTGTCCGTCTTGCCGAACATGAGGGCTTGGCTGACGCGTCGGCTGGGGCCGGTGAATTCGATGAGGCGTCCGTGGTGGACGATGCGGTCGATGATCGCGGCGGCGAGTTTGTCGTCGGCGAAGATCGTCCCCCATTTGCTGAACTCGATGTTCGTGGTGAAGATGATGCTGCGACGTTCGTAGCTGCCGGCGATGATCTGGTAGAGGAGACGGGCCCCGTCGATGTCGAAGGGCACGTAGCCGAACTCGTCGAGGATGATCAGGTCGGCACGGGCGAGGTCCCTGAGCAGGCTGTCGAGGGCGCCGTCGCGTTTGGCCTTGCCGAGCTGGAGCACGAGCTCCGCGGTCTGCCGGAACCTCACGCTCCTGCCTTGCTCGATGGCGAGCATGCCCAGGGCGGTGGCCAGGTGGGTCTTTCCGCGTCCCGTCTTGCCGTAGAACACGAGGTCCTGCGCCTTGGCCGCGAAATCGAGGCCGGTCAGCTGCTCCTTGGTGTATCCGTCGGGCAGGCGCACGTTCGCGAAGTCGTAGCCGTCGAGGCTTTTGGTCACCGGGAACCGGGCCTGGCGCATGAGCCTTGCCCGTTTGGAGGCCTCCCTGTTGGCCAGTTCCGTGGCGAGCATGCGGTCGATGGCGTCCAGTTGGCGGGGCGTGGCCCATTCGAGCGTTTCGTCGATGGTGGCCTGCGAGATGAACAGGCTCCTCGCCCGCTCGCGCAGCGGGCCGGGGCCGGTCCGTCCGTTCTTCTGGTTCACTCGTCCTCCTTGGTGTAGGCGATGTCGTATTCGCTCAGGTCCACGGGGTCGTCGTAGGCCACGGGTCCCAGGCCCGAGGCGTGGCGTGCCGCGGCCAGACATACCCCGGCCCGGTCCGTGCCTCCGGTGGATTCGAGGATCTCGAGCATGCCGGCCACGGC
>OATU01001109.1_pt1 | contig 18295 bp, 15 predicted proteins | sample 1516711 | NCBI WGS metagenome assembly OATU01 (sample SAMEA2579971, study PRJEB22360) | human gut metagenome | biome: human gut; feature: human-associated habitat; material: faeces | place: Denmark | collected 2008/2010 | reverse complement strand
TTTCAGGCAAAGGAATCGAAGGGAGGTAGAGAAGATGGGATTTCAATTCATACCACAGCTGATTGAAACGGATGTATGTGTAAAGGACAAGGAAGAGGTCATTCGCCATCTGGCGGATAAGCTGAAAGCACATGGATGCAGTGATGCGGCATATGCGGATAAGGTGCTGCTGCGTGAGCAGGAATATCCAACCGGGCTGCGTACCAAATGTGCTGCTATCGCTATTCCGCATGCCTTTGATCCGGCAATCAGCGGCAATCATGTTGCACTGGCTATCCTGCAGCATCCGATCCGCTTTTGCAACATGGAGGATATGGACAGTGAAATTGATGTTGACATGGTGTTTCTCATGGCAATCAGCAGTGCCCATGAGCAGTTGGGAATGCTGCAGACCATCATGCGGATGCTGGGGGATGACACGCTGTTTACCCGGCTTGTGAGGCTGCATGATGCAGATGAGGTATGCAGGCAGCTGAATGCATTTATAGAAGGACAGAAATCATAAGGAAAAGGAGAGGCTACGAATATGAAAAAAATTGTAATCGCCTGCGGGGCAGGACTGGCAACCTCCAGCATGGTTCGTGAAAAGGTGGAGGAGGAACTGAAGGAGCATGGGATTTCCTGTGAAATCATGCAATGCACCCTGCACGAGGTAGAGGGCTATGACGGACAGGTGGATCTGATCATCACGACGATGAAGGTAAAGAAGAAATTCACAACACCGCTCGTTCACGGCAGTGCCTACCTGACAGGCATCAATGAGGAAGCAGTTACGCAACAGATTATGGATATTCTCGCGTAGCTTGCGGATAAGAACAGGAGAGAAAATTATGCAGACAGTATTAGACATCATTCAGTATATCGTCGACCTGGGAAGCTATGTATTTGTACCGATTCTGATGTGCATCATCGGATTGATTTTCGGACTGAAGCCTTCCAAGGCCATCAAAGCGGGGGTAACGGTGGGAATCGGACTCATCGGAGTCAGTATTGTATCAACCCTAACGGCAGATTCCCTGTCACCGGTCATCAATGAAATGGTCAGGGTGCTGGATCTGAATCTGACCGCAATCGATGTCGGCGGATCACCGGCGGCAGCTGTTGGCTTCGGAAGTCTGCTTGGGGCTGCGCTGATTATCGTCATTCTGATTACCAATATCGTTCTGGTCGCTTTAAAGCTGACCAAAACAGTAAATGTCGACATTTACAACTTCTGGTATTTTGCTATAACAGCAGGCTTTGTTCAGCTCCTTACCGGAAGCTACTGGCTGGCAATCCTGGCAGGAGTCACGCATGCCATTCTGGGACTGAAGGTCGCAGATGTCATGGCACATCGCACACAGGAAATTATCGGTATTGATGCCATCTCCATTCCACACGGCTTTGCGGCGGCAAGTGCACCGCTGTTCATGCTGCTGGATAAGGTATATGACCGGATTCCCTATCTGAAGCACCGTAAGGAAAGTGAAGAGGAGAGTGGAGAGCACGGTATCGGAAAGGTGATCGGCTCTGTGCTGGGACAGCCAATCTATCTGGGATTGATCATGGGACTGCTGTTTGGCGTGGTAGCCGGCTATGATTTCAAGGGGATTGCGGATGTGACGATGAAGACAGCTGCGATCATGATGCTGTTTCCGACAATGGTAAAAATGATCGTCAACGGTCTGATTCCGATATCCAATCAGGCAAAGAAATTCTTCACCACACATTTTAAGGACAGAGAACTGTATATCGGACTGGATTCTGCGGTAACCATCGGACATCCTGTGACAATCAGTGTCGGCTTTCTGATGATTCCGGTCTTCATGGTCTTTGCGGCAATTCTTCCAGGCAATACCACGCTGCCCCTTGGTGAGGTACCGTTTGCGGCCTTCTATGTGTGCTTTGCGACCATCGTTCACCGCGGTAACCGTAAAAGAACAATTATATCCAGCCTGATTTTCATTCCGATCGTGCTGTGGATTTCAAGCTGGGCAGCACCGCTGTTCACGGAGCTCGCCTCCAATGCCGGACTGAGCTATGTGCAGGCCGGACAGCAGGCAACGACCATGGCTCTTGGAAATATGTTTATCTGGCTGCCGACCGTCCTGGCTCAGACACCACTGATCGGTGCAGGCATCCTGATAATCATTGATATCGCAGTACTGTTTGGCGGAAAGGTTATCGAGCGCTATTATGCGAAAGAGGATGCGGCATTTGAAGCGAAGTACTATGAATAAGGCGAACCCTGTATAAAGTATAATGGGATTTAAAAAATGAAGCAGGCAAAGGGGGATTGTCTGATGCGTTATGAGCGAAATAAGTATTTCAATAGGTAAAGGAAAGAGGTAGGTAGTATGAAAAAAGTTAACATCGGAGTGGTAGGAGCCGGGATTTACGGTAATTATCATATCCGTACGTATAGTTGTGACCCGCATGTGGAAACGGTGGTGTTCTGTGATTTGAACGAGGAGCGCAGAGCAGCCACACAAAACCGCTATCAGATCAGAGGCTATGCAGATGTCAAGGAAATGATTACAGCAGAGAAGCTGGATGCTATCAGCATTGCGACACCGGACCCTTATCACTATGAACCGGCAAGGGCTGCCATGGAGGCAGGTATCAAATATCTGATGATTGAAAAACCGCTGGCAACCTCCGTAGAAGAATGTGAAGAACTGATTGCCATGGCAGAGAAGTACGGTGTGCAGATTGCCGTGGACTTCCATAAACGCTGGGATCCGGCCTATAACAATATGCGTGATGAAATCCTGATGGATAAAGAAAACATCATCCGCGGCTATATGTCACTGGATGATGTGATCGATGTTCCTATGAACTGGTTTACCTGGACTGATCAATCCTCACCCTCCTGGTTTCTCGGTGTGCACTGCTATGATCTGATTCGCTATGTAAGTGGCAGTGAGGTGGAGTGCGTGTATGCAGTCGGGAATAAACAGGTACTAAAAAAGCAAGGCTATCAGACCTATGACAGTATCCAGGCCATTCTGACGATGCAGGATGGAAGCAGCTGGACGGTGGAAAACTCCTGGATTCTTCCCAATACGTATCCGAAATCAAATGACGGACAGCTTGTGATCGTGACGGAGCACAAGTATCTGAAGAATGAATCCTATCGGGGAGTTAAAACCTATACTGACAAAAAGGCAAGTCTGCCAAACTATATCTTCATGAAGTTTGATGAACATCATGCAAGCGGCTTTGGACTGGAGCCGATGCAGGACTTCGTCAGTGACATCGTAAACCAGCGCTCCTTCCGGACAAATGCGTATGATGGTTTACAGGCGACAAGAATCGCTGCCGCAGTGCATGCATCCGCAGAAAGCGGCAACGTCATTCATCTGTAAAAGAACAGGGCAGAACGATCTGATAGCTTGCAGGTACAGTATACTACAAATCTCAGCTCTCGTCCTGCCTTTTTACATATTCAAAACAGAAAAGCTGCCATTACGAAACGTGCAGCCAAGGCTGCACCTGAGAGCAATCCTTTCCGGTTATCATAAAGCATCCTATCGGGGAATCCTTATGACAATGGAAAAGCTGTTTTGATAATCAACGGTAGAGCTTTCTGTCAGGAAATCCATGCTTACTGAAAAATCAATCAGAAAAGCTTTCATCAGACAGATAGAAATCCACTGCAGCTGTTTGATTCATATCCGATGCATAAGCGTTAGGAAACACATTTGATTTCATCCAACGCGTGAACAAGTGCTGCGTTAGCTGTAAAGCTTTATTTCTTCCTCCAGGCGTTCCATGGAATGAACCGTTATAATACCCGATTTATAATCCAGAATCCCATCCCTGATCAATGTATGCACAACCCTGTTGATACTGCGTATATTGGAGCCCGTTCCCTCTACCAGAAGATCCTTGGTGATCGTGAGGTCTTTTTTGCACAGGGTGTTGTAAATCATATACATAATCCTGTATTTCAGGGGATAAAAGGCATTTACTCTTTCCCGTTTACTGCAATCGTAATTCCTCTGTGCAATCAACGTCGTAATATATAAGGTAAATGCATTATCTGCACGCAGCCATTTTAGAAACTGTGCATTTTCCAGCTTCAGCACCCTGCATTCCGTAACGGCTTCCACGGTGGAGACGGTCTCTTTATCAATGAGTGCCTCCAGTTCTCCGTAAATCGTCACACCGGTATCAATATCCTCTATGTAGACATTTCCATTGATTTCAGAGTGATAGTTTTTTACAATTCCGCTCAATAGGATGTAGATGCAGTCACTTTTTTTATTCTGTTCCATCAGCTTATCATGAAAGGAATAGGTCTGTTCCTGAAAATGAGAGCGGATATCGGCAGGACAGGCGGCTATAAAGGTTGTCAGATCAGGTTTCATACGTACCTCCAACGTGTATCATATGTATAATATCACAGATTATATAAGTATTTCCATGCGAATCAGAACATGATTTTATTTCTGCCCTGCTCGAGATAGCTTTCGTACCATTCTATCAATCCGGCAATGGAGAGGATGAATTGAATAATCACCAGAATCAGCATGATAAAATAGCCGTTCAGAACATAAATTACCATGAAGAGAAGATTGCTTATAATCCATAAAATCCAGTTTTCATACAGCTTTCTGCTCAGCCAGTATTGAGCGATAAAGCCAAGGATAGCTGTCAGACTGTCCAGGATGGCATTCTGAGCATGCAGGATATTGATTTCCACATAACCCCATACAGCCCACAGAAGTAGGATGATCGCAATCCAGAGAAGCTGCCCCTGTCTGTTTAAGCCGGATGTTTTTGTGCTGTTGCCGTCATCCCCCTTTCCCCAGTAATACCATCCATAGATATTGAAGATGACCTGAAAGCAGGCCAGAATCGCCAGTGCGTATAAGCCTGTTGTATAATAGATATACAAATATGCAAGCACGGTGATAATACCAAATATGAAGTTTGAAATTTTTTCCTTTGATAGCAGCCATACATTGATAATGCCCATCACCGAGGCGAAGATTTCAATGAGGCTGGACTTTATGCTGTAGCCTGCAAGGATGCAGAGCAGACAGGATAGTATGGCAAAAATCGGGCTTTTGGTTAGTTCGGTTGACTTCTTAATGATATTCATATGGGCTCCTCCTATAATTCTTTGATGAATCTTCCAATCAGAATCATCGCTTTGTCAGAAATGCTCTGACAATTCTCCATTACCTGTTCATGTGTGATTTCCTGATCGGAATAGGCGGCTGCCGGACATGGAACACCGGATAAGGCTAAAACCTTCATCCCGCAGTGATTGGCGATGATAACCTCCGGAATCGTGGACATTCCGACAATATCAGCGCCCAGTCTTGCCGCCATATAGGTTTCCATGACGGTTTCATAGCTTGGCCCCGAAAACATTGCATAAACGCCTTCCTTCAGTTCAATGTGTTCCTGTGCTGCAAGCTCTTTTATCTGCTGTATACAGTCTCGATTATATGGATAGGCAAGGTCGGGAAACCGCTCTCCGTATTCCTCTAAATTTTCTCCGATCAAAGGATTGAAGCCGGAGAAATTCAGATGGTTGCGAATGACGAATAAATCCTGTGCCTTTACGGATTCACCGGCCTGCCCGCTGCAGTTTGTAATGATGATGGTTTCCACACCAAGACGCTTCATGACACGAACGGGAAGTGTTACCCTGCTGGGTGAATAGCCTTCATAGCAATGGCATCTTCCTTTCATGACTACCACCTCTTTCCCCTGTATTCTCCCGATGATCAGGGTTCCTTCATGTCCTGCGACACCGGGCACCGGGAAATGGGGGATATCCGCATAGCGGTACTGCTCAGGTTGTTCGATCATATCAGCAAGCTGATGATATCCGGTCCCTAAAATGATTCCGATTGCGGGAGTGTAGTGCGTACGCTTTCTGATATACTCGTACGCTTCGTTGATTTCTTCTCTTACATGCATTGTCTGTACCTCGCTTTACATATTTACGACCATGGACATTATGCTAATTTGTGATAGCGTTTTCAAGGACATTTGTCCACGAGTTGACAGATAGGATGTGCTATTTAAGATCTTATTAATTTGAAAAAGCATATGTAGGTATTCCAAGGTGGTATCTTTCAACAAAGGAAGTATTACCGCTATATAGGTTTTTAGTTGTAAAATAAATTTTTCGGTTGACATTACCGTGAATCTGATATACTATTATTTCGTAAACGTTTACAAAATAAACTTGATGAGGATTGTTACTGGTTACAGGCAATACCGAAAGTAAAAGATGTTACTTTGGGTGGTCTGTATTTTTTTTATATTTAATATTTAAGGAGGGATATGCGTGAATATTGTGAAAGTATTAAACAATAACGTTGTGCTTTCAATGGATGAGAATCAGGAGGATGTCATTGTACTTGGAAATGGTATCGCATTTCAGAAAAAATATGGAGATCAAATTGATGATTCAAAAATAGAACGTATTTTTACACAGCAGATTCCTGAATTAACAGCGAGATTTCAGAAGATGTTAAGCGAAATACCAATGGACTTTCTGGAGATAGCGGAGAAGATCATTTTGAATGCAAAGCTGAAGCTGAATCACGATTTTAATGATAATCTGTACATATCATTGATGGACCATATCAATTTTACAATTCAGAGATATCGGGAAGGTATGCTGATTGAGAATCGGCTGCTGCTGGAGACTAAGGTTCTGTATAAAGATGAATTTGCAGCAGGCAAAGAAGCTGTGGAATTGATCAATACAACATTTGACGTTCAGCTGCCGGAGGATGAAGCAGCCTTTATCGCGCTTCATTTCGTCAATGCCAGTACAGGCGGAAGCATGCAGGATACGGTTCAGCAGACACGTATCGTACAGGATACCCTGACCGTTATTAAAAATTTCTTCAACATGACATTTCAGGAGGATTCCATCTCATATTATCGCTTAGTTACGCATCTGAAATTTTTTGCACAACGCATAACCGCTAAAAAAATACAGGGCAAAGCGAAGGAAGATGTTCAACTACTGGAAATTGTAAAGCTGAAATATCCCGATTCCTATGAGTGCGTTAACAGAATTGTGAAATATATGAATCTGGAGTTCGGGTACTCATTGACAAATGAGGAACGATTGTATCTGACAATACATATTGAACGAATAAGAGAGACTAATGATTAGGATTGTTACTCATGAAAGAGGCAAGACCTGAATTAACCTTATCTTTATAAGACAGCTTATAAGGTAGCTTAATTTGGGTCTTTTTTGACAAGTAGAAAGGAGTCTGTAATGGACGTGAAGAAAACAGCCGCTCAGATTTTAAAAGAAGTAGGCGGAAAAGAAAATATCAAGGAGATGTTTCACTGTGTGACGAGGCTGCGTTTTTATGTAAAGGATTATAAAAAGGTGGATTTGGAACATATTAAAAAAATTGATGGGGTAATGGGGGCGCAGTATCAGACGGAACAGCTGCAGATCATCATCGGAAACGACGTAGGCAGCGTATATGATGCCGTTACTGCACTGACCGGGTTCATCCATGATGAAGAGACAATGGCGAAAAAGAAAAAATTCAGAGCCACAGGCGTATTTGAAACCATGGCGGCTATTTTCCTGCCGACGATACCAGTATTGGCAGGAACCGGGATGATTAAGGGTCTTATCACGATTCTCACCTCTTACTGCGGATTTGATGCGGCCTCTGATTTTATTCAGGTAGCTACGATTGCGGGGGACTGTGTATTCTATTTCTTCCCGTTTTTAGTAGCATGGTCTGCATCCAAGCGCTTTAAAACAGATACCGCCTGTGCACTGGCGCTGGCAGGCTGTCTTTTGTATCCCACCATGACAGCGGGTCTTGCGGCCGGCAGATCCTATGCATTTTCTGGGGTTGCCGATTCCGTTCGTAAAATATGCGGCAAGCAGTATTCCGATTGTTCTTGCTGTTCTGGTATTGAGCTGGTTTTATCCGTTCATTGATAAGCTCATTCCCAAGGTTTTGCGTCTGGTATTTACACCGATGCTTGTATTGATGATGATGGTACCTCTGACACTGATTGCGATTGCCCCGCTGGCAAGCTATATTTCTCAGGGATTGGTTATGGTCGTCAAATTCCTGTATGACCTATCACCGGTAATTGCCGGAGCTATTGTTGGTGGTACACGCTTACTGGTCGTATTAACCGGAATGCATTTATCGCTGGGGGCAGTAATACTGGAAAATATCAATCAGTTCGGGTCTGACTTCCTGTTGCCGATGAATACAATGGGAACACTGGCACTGTTTGGTGTTTGTATGGGAGTCTGGGTGAAATCAAAGAATACACAGACAAAATCAATCGGTGCATCCACTGCTATATCATCCTTTATCGGAATAACAGAGCCGGGAATTTACGGAATACTGCTGAAATTTAAAAATGCACTGATTGCCGTTATGATTGCCGGTGCAGCCGGTGGAGCAATCGTCGGTGCTTTTGGTGGACAGTCAACTGCATATGTCAATTCCTGTATCCTGTCTTTGCCTGTTTTCATGGGAGATGGATTCTGGGCAGTATGTTTGGGAATGGCCGTGTCTGCGGCCCTTGGCTTCCTGTTGATTATGGTATTGGGCTTATCTGAAGAAAAAAACAGCTGTGAAAGTACAGCTGTAGATACAAAGACTGTGGAAAACAGCCGAAATGAAGTAATACAGGCACCGATGAATGGCACACTGCTGAAGCTGAGTGATGTTGAGGAGGACGTGTTTGCTTCTGGTAGTATGGGGAAGGGAATTGCGATTGATCCGGATGAGGGCGTGATCGCTGCACCATTTGATGGAACAATCACTGCGGTTTATCCTACAAAGCATGCAATCGGACTGACATCAAAGCAGGGAGTGGAATGTATTATTCACATTGGTATCAATACAGCAAATTTACAGGGGAAATACTTCGATGTGAAGGTGCGTGAACAGCAGGAGGTACAGGCTGGTGATATCCTGGTGGAAGTCGATCTGGCAGGAATTCTGAAAGAAGGCTATTCTCTGATCACTCCTGTTATCATCACGAATTCCGCTAGCTACCTGGATGTGCTGGCGAATGAAGAAAGCGGTATTATCGTAAAAGGAGAACCGTTGTTGACGGTTCTGAAATAGGAGGAAAAATTATGTATAAGAATACATCACCATTGAAATTTCCAAACGACTTTCTGTGGGGCGGTGCAACTGCGGCCAATCAGGTTGAAGGAGCGTGGAATGAGGATGGAAAAGGTATGACGATTGAAGATTGTCTGCCTTATCGTGAAGTAGGCGTTGCTGATTTTACGAAGCAGTTTCAATTCAGCAGCAGAGATTTAGAAGAAGCACTGACAGCTGGACCGGATGCAAATTATCCAAAAAGACGGGGAATCGACTTCTATCACCATTACAAGGAAGATATTAAATTATTTGCGGAAATGGGCTATAAGATATTCCGTATGTCCATTTCCTGGGCGAGAATCTTTACAGATCCAAGAGATGAGAAGCCCAATGAGGATGGTATCGCTTTTTACGAGGATATGTTTAAGGAATGTAAAAAATATGGCATAGAACCGCTCGTTACGCTTTCCCACTATGATCCACCGGTTGTACTGGCAACAAAGTACCGTGGCTGGTATTCAAGAGAGGTCATTGATCTGTTTGAAAAATATGCTCGTGTCTGCTTTGAACGCTTTGGGAAATATGTAACTTACTGGCTTACCTTCAATGAGGTGGACGCTATGCTCAGGCATCCTGTGACAAGCGGAGCACTGATTGAAGACAGATTTGCTGATATCCCATTTGAACAGGCGATTTATCAAGCAATGCATCATCAGATGGTTGCGAGCGCAAGAGCAGTGAAGCTGGGACATGAGCTTGTTCCCGGAGCACAGATCGGCTGCATGATGACAAAGCTGTGTTTCTATCCGTTTACCTGTAAGCCGGAGGACAATCTTGCGACACAGCAGCGGATGCGCAGTATCTACCGCTATGTAGATATACAGGTGTTTGGAGAATATCCAAATTATTTAAACAATGAAATCAGAAACAAGGGGTATGTCATACAATGGAAAGACAGTGATGAGACGGATTTAAAAGAGGGAACAGTTGATTTTGTAAGCTTCTCTTACTATATGACCAGCTGTATGGCTGCAGAAACAGAAGGTCTGGATATGGCACCAGGAAATACTGTGAATGGTGTGAAAAACCCATATCTGCCATCCTCTGAATGGGGCTGGCAGACGGATCCAACCGGATTGCGGATTTCACTTGTTGATATTTATGACCGGTACAGGAAGCCTCTGTTTATCGTGGAAAACGGTCTGGGGGAACGTGATCAGATTACAGAGGATGGAAAAATACATGATCCGTACCGCTGTGAATATCTGAAGGAGCATGTCATGGCGATGAGTGATGCCATAAATGAAGATGGTGTGGAGCTGTGGGGCTATACATGGTGGGGCTGTATTGATCTTGTCAGTGAATCCACGAGACAGATGTCAAAACGCTACGGCTTTATTTATGTGGATATAGATGATTATGGCAACGGTACCTATAACCGGTATAAAAAAGACAGTTTCTACTATTATAAACAGGTTATCGAAAGTAACGGAGAGAAATTATAAGAGCAAGGGTGAAAGACTTCAAAAATGAAGTCTTTTTTAAAAGATGAGGAGGCACTCTATGATTAAATATTTCGCAAGTGATTTGGATGGTACATTATTAAATGCAGATTATGGATGGGATACCATTCTGGATGAGGGCATGAAGGCGATCCTGAGGGATGGTTATGAATTCGTCGTGACAACGGGGCGAACGATTGCAGGTGTAAAAGGTTGCGAAGGACTCTGGGCGCTGCCGGTTCATGTTATCGTTATGAACGGTGCACTCATTTTGGATAAAGATAAAACGACACTGTTCCGTGGGGCGATAAAGAAAAGGACGGTAGCGGGAATACTGGATGCTATGCCGCATGCAAACCTGGAATTTTTCACAGAAGATAAAATTTTAACGATGCTGCCACGGAAAAAATACATAGAGGAATATATGAAATGGGATATATGGAGAAAGAAGGTTCTTGATAATGGAAAGAGCGGATATCTGGATGAATATCTCAGCCGGTTTCATTTTCAAGCGAAGCGTGAAGAAATCCTGAAGTTGGATATTCTGAAAATAAACGGTTTGGAATTACATCAGGACAAACGTGCAGACCTTCTCGACAGACTGACTATGTTTGAAAATGATATTGTAAATGCTTCCTTCGATTCCAATGTTTTTGAATTGACGGACAGAGCAATATCAAAAGCAAGTGCTTTGATGTTTCTGGCGCATCGGAAACAATGGGACAAACAGAAAATTGCTGTATTCGGAGATGGTGGAAATGATATGGATATGCTGATGAGCTTTGTACATTCCTATGCGCCTGAAAATGCACAGGAACAAGTAAAAAAAGTGGTATCTGAAATCATTGCTTCCAATGATCAATACGGTGTGCTTAAAAAAATTATGCAGATTGCAGCGGACAATCGCAGGAAACACACACCCATTTGAATAACAGGCAGAAAATTGCCCGGATGTATTTATAGACAAAGCATTATGAAACCATGATAACAAACATCAAAAAACCATGCCCTCAACGATATCACTCATCGCTGACGCTGCATGGTTTTGTTTTCTTTACTGCGGATTCTCTGCCATATCCGCATAGCGTATGTTTTCCGAGGTATTGATCTTCGGAGTATTCGCATACAGATCATTCAAATTAAACGTAAAGCTGTTCATCTGCAGCTGCCTGCGTGCCGCATCATAGGCATTCACTACCGCATGCACCTCATCCCGGCTGAACAGATACACATTGCTTACACCAAGGGACGGATCCAGACTTGCCACATACAGGTCTTCATAGACACCGTTATCGCTGGTGATGGAGGAAATCGTCCATGGCTTCAGCTCATTCAGCTCACCGGATACAAAATCCGCAATCTTCTCTGCCGGCATATTGGTGATAATGTAATTCGGTGCAATATCCATCAGATCATTCACCTTGGTTAACCCGTTTGCGGAGATCAGCTTATTGATAATTGCCTTGATAATGCGCTGCTGTGCACGCTCTCTTCCGGCATTGTCATAGCCCTTCGTCTTACGGTGCCGGGAATAGGCGAGCGCCTGCTTGCCGTTTAAGTGCTGCTTGCCCTTTTTCAGACAGATCAAATCCTCTTTCTTAAAGCTTCGATTTTCATCCTGTTCACAGAAGTCAATTTCCACATCCACATCAATACCGCCGATCGTATCGACAATTTCAATCAGGGAATTGAAGCTTACACGGGCATAGTAATCAATCGGGATACCGAAGAAGTTCTGTATTGTTTCCACACTGTTTTCAATCCCGTCGTTTCCGGTATGCGTCAGCTTGTCGTTTTTATAATCGTAGGCGGCATTTGGTATGTAGCCGTCTCTTGGCAGAGACACCATATCAATGTGATTCGCCTTCGGATTGACAATCAGAATCAGATTCGTATCACTTCTTGTCTGCTGGTCCGGACTTCCCATATTATCAAGTCCGCTCAGATAGACGGTGAAGGTATCCTTTGTGACATCGATATCGGGACCGCTGGCGGCATCATTTTTCTTTTTGTAGGTCTGAATGATATCCACACTGTCCGCAAAGCCGTCAATATTGGATTTGGACATATCATAATAGGAATCGGAAATAACAAAGGCATTCACCGTTTCCAAATTCAGATCGCTGTACAGCGTTGTATAATCCAGCTCTTCCTTGGGCGTGGTATTGCCAACCTCGCTGTCCAGCTTTTCCCTTGCATAGGCGGCATTTTTCTTATCGACGCCCTTCTGATAGCCGATTGTTTTGCCTTCCAGCTGGGAAAGGGAATCAATACCGCTGCCCTTTTTCACGACCACATAGATTTCCGTGGTGGAGCCTGCTGCATTTTTGCTCATCTTATGCAGCGTGCTTCGTGATTTATCCAGAAAATATCCCCCGGTACCGATAACCACCGTCAAAAGAAGGATAAACAGACGCTTGACGATCACAGCCCACTTGGGAAGCTTCTTCATGGACAGCATAAATAATATAAGGAACAGAATCAGCAGAATACCTGCGGCTGCCATCGTCCATTTCATCGGAAGGATGCCAAAGGTAAATGCTATGGTAAAGGATACGATTCCCACAATCAGAAACACCAGCAGAAACAGCAGGTCAATCGTGCGGGTATAGTATCGTTTCGGTTTTTGTTTTGCCATATGTATCACACCTCAGTTAGTCAGTCTACATTATAGTATAAACAAATTTAAAATACTATGGCAGATTTCTGAAAATTTCGTAATAACTATAGAGTACCATGCCGTTTTGGGTTATAATTGAAGTTGTTTTCTAAAGAAAAGGAAGACAAAGTATAGTATAATAGTCGAGAAGGTAAATAAGAGGTGATGTTGTGTCGTTTTTAGATCAATTGAATGAGCATCAGTTAGAGGCAGTACAGTGTGTGGATCATCACCTGCGGATCATTGCGGGGGCAGGAAGTGGAAAGACCCGGGTGGTAACGACCAGAATTGCATATCTGATCAATGACTGCGGAGTATATCCGAATAAAGTATTAGCCATCACCTTTACGAATAAGGCGGCTAGGGAAATGAAAGAGCGAGTGGAGAATCTGCTGGGAGATGTAGCCAAGGCGGTTACGATTTCCACCATTCACTCCTTTTGTGTGCGTCTGTTGCGGGAGGACATTCTGGAGCTGGGATATCCGAGGAATTTCACGATTCTGGATGCGGATGATCAAAAGAGCATTTTGCGGGATGCCTACAAGCAGATGCATATCGATGTCAAAAGCTACAGCTACAACAGTGTGCTGTCGTACATAAGCAACAACAAAACGAATTTTATTGATGCCGCAACAGCCAAGGCGGGTGCCGGCAAATGGGCGGGCGAACAGATCAAGGCCGATGTCTACGAGTTTTACGAGAAGCGCCTGAAGGAAATGTATGCGCTGGATTTCGATGATCTGCTGATTTTTGCCCACCGTATATTGAAAAGCAAGGAAGAGGTACGCGCAAAATGGCAGCGCCGCTTCACATATCTGCATGTCGATGAGTTTCAGGATGTCGATAATCTGCAGTATGCCATCATCAAGCTGCTGGTAAAGGAAGGCAGCTATCTGTGCGTGGTCGGCGATCCCGATCAGACGATTTATACCTGGCGTGGTGCACAGGTGGATATCATCATGAATTTTGAAAGGGATTTTCCGGACAGCCATACCGTTGTGCTGAATGAGAACTACCGTTCCACCCAGCAGATTCTGAACGGTGCCAATGCACTGATCAAGAATAACCGCAACCGTATCGATAAGGATTTGTTCACCCGTGTGGAGAGTGAGGATAAAATCATTCATTTCTCTGCTATGGATGATGCAAACGAACCGGTCTGGGTTGCCAGCAAAATCATGACGCTGCATCACGATCATGTGGACTATCGGGATATTGCAATCTTGTATCGCTCCAACTTTCTGTCAAGAGGGCTGGAAAAAGCGCTGCTGGATTTTCATATTCCGTATCGCATCTATGGAGGTGTGCGCTTCTATGACCGTGCGGAGATCAAGGATGCCTTAAGCTATCTGCGTCTGTTGGCTCCCTTTGATGAACAGGATCCCAAGGCGATGTACAAGAATCTTGCCGTCAAGCGCGTCATCAATTCTCCGAAGCGGGGAATCGGTGCAAAGACGCTGGAAACCATCGAGCTGCAGGCAAACCATGATGAAACGAATATGTATGATGTCCTGTGCGAATATGAAATCGGAAAGGGCAAGGCAAGAGCCAACATACAGGCGTTTGTTGCGATGATTGAGGAATGCCGCATGCTGGTGGATACCATCAGCATCGACCAGCTGCTGGAGAAGGTGCTGGAGGACAGCGGTTATCTGGATATGCTGCGGGAAGACAAGGAAATCGAGCGTCTGGAAAATATCAAGGAGCTGATCGGGGATATCTCGGATTATGTGGAAGCACATCCGGAGGGTACCCTGAATGAATACCTGCAGGAAATCTCCCTGTATTCCGATAAGGAGGAACAGGAGAACGGGGACTTTGTACAGCTGATGACGATTCATGCCGCAAAGGGGCTGGAATTTGATAATGTCTTTGTGTACAGCCTGTGCGAGGGAATCTTCCCGAATGAACGCTCTGTGGGAGAAGGCGGACAACCGGCGCTGGAGGAAGAACGCCGTCTTGCCTATGTTGCCTTTACCCGGGCTAAAAAACAGCTGTTTTTATCCGACTCCTACGGCTACAGCTATGTACTGGATAAAATCAAAACAACCTCCCGGTTCATCAAGGAGCTTCCCGAGGACTGTATCGAGGATGTCGGCGCAAAACCGCGGAATACATTTTCCAGCGATGTCGATACCTTCAGCGGCAGTGACTTTCTGTCCATGCACAGCAGTGACATGGTACAGCATCGTCCTCAGGAAAGCAGCGGCTATGCAAGACAGGCCGAGCGAAAATTAAGCGATGTGCGCATCGCAGATTCATTTGACGGAGCACCAATCATAAATGAGGATAGGAAACCTAAGAAAAAGGGTAAAATAAGAAAAGGCGATCTGGTTCATCACGAAAGCTTCGGAGACGGCGTTGTCATCAAGCTGGAGGAACAGCTGGCAACGATTGCCTTCGAACAGAAATTCGGAATCCGAAAGATCAAGATCGACCATCCGGCTTTATCGAAAAAATAGGAGGTTTCTAATGAGTCAGCAGAGGATTTTAGAATTACGAAGTATATTGGACAGGCTGGCGTACGAATATTACGTACTGGATCAGCCAAGTAAAAGCGATCAGGAATATGATCGCTATTATCAGGAGCTGGTGGCACTGGAGGATGAATTCCCACAGTACCGCGACCCCAATTCCATTACGCAGCGCGTTGGCGGTGTCGTACTGGATGCATTCACGAAGGTGGAGCATAAGCGCACCATGCTGAGTCTGGGCAATGCCTTCAATCTGGAGGATCTGCATGCCTTTGACGAGCGTGTGCGGGAAGTGGTGCCAAACGCACGCTATGTGGTGGAGCTGAAAATTGACGGACTTGCCATGTCCCTGATTTATCGCGACGGGCGCTTTGTACAGGCACTGACCCGCGGAGACGGGGTTGTCGGTGAGGATGTCACGCACAATGTCAAAACGATCCCATCCATTCCGATGCATATCCCGCTACAGGGTGAGGTGGAAGTGCGCGGAGAGGTGTATATGCCCAATGCCAGCTTTCAGATGCTGAATGAGGAACGGGAAAAGAACGGGGAAGAGCTGTTTGCGAATCCGCGAAATGCGGCGGCGGGAAGTATCCGTCAGCTGGACAGCTCGGTTGCGGCAAAGCGTAAGCTGGATGCCTTCTGGTATTACTTTGTGAATGCACAGGAATACGATATTCATTCCCATGAAGAGGCACTGCAGAAGATGAGTGAAATGCATCTGCGGGTGAATCCGCTTCGTAAGGTGTGTGAGCGCATCGATGAGGTGTGGCAGTTTATCGAAGAAATTACAGAGCAGCGAAATGATCTGCCCTACGCGATTGACGGTATGGTCATCAAGGTGGATGATCTGGACGCACAAAATCGTCTGGGCTCCACGGTCAAGGTGCCGCGCTGGGCGATTGCATATAAATTTCCTGCCGAAGAGGTTATCACAAAGCTGCTGGATATCGTGGTAACGGTTGGAAGAACGGGACGTATTACTCCGAATGCCGTACTGGAGCCGGTGCGGGTTGCGGGTACAACGGTATCGGCGGCACAGCTGCACAATGAGGATATGATTAAGGAAAAGGACATCCGTATTCATGATGATGTTGTGGTACGCAAGGCCGGAGATATCATACCGGAGGTCGTTCGACCGCTGCTTGAGCGAAGAAACGATACGCAGGCGGTTTACCACTTTCCAACACACTGCCCGATCTGCGGAAGTGAGCTGGTACGCTTTCCTGAGGAAGCTGCCCATTACTGCATCAATCAGGACTGCCCCGCCCGTGTTGTGGAAAGCATGATTCATTTTGCGAGTCGGGATGCGATGGATATCGATACACTGGGTGATAAGAAAGTGGAATTTTTCCATAAGCAGGGCTTTTTGAATACCATTGAAGATATATACTGCCTAAAGGAGCATCGCCAGGAGCTGATCGATCTGGAGGGCTTTAAGGAAAAGTCGGTAGATAAGCTGCTGGATGCCATTGAGGACAGCAAGCAGAATCCGCTGGAGGATCTGATCTATGGACTGGGCATCCGCCAGGTCGGCAAGAAAGCCGCAAGGGTTCTGGCAAAGCATTTTCTGAGCATGGATGCACTGATGGCAGCGAATGAGGAAGAGCTTGTGGCAATCAAGGATATCGGACAGATTACGGCAGAGAGCATCACCGCCTTTTTCCATGAGCCGAAGAATATGGAGCTGATTGCCCATTTAAAGGGCTATGGTCTGCGGATGGATACCGAGGCTGAGCAGATTCAGGAAAGCTCATTCAGCGGCAAAACCATCGTACTGACCGGTACGCTGACGCAGATGACACGAAATGATGCCAAGGCGTTGCTGGAATCTCTCGGGGCCAATGTCAGCGGCTCTGTTTCCAAAAAAACCGACCTTGTCATTTACGGCGAGGCGGCCGGCAGCAAGCTGACAAAAGCGAATTCCCTCGGTGTCATGACGATGGATGAGGATACCTTTATGAAAGAGGTGAACGGAAATGAACAGGAAACCTAGAGCAGTCCCGATTCTGCTTCTTTGCAGCTGTATGCTGGTACTCGGCGGCTGTAATAAGGAAGATAAAAACAAGGCGGACAATGATAAAAGCAGTGAGGAAACAAAGGCCATCAACGAAGGGGAATACTCTGCACTGCTGCCGTTTTCAGTGAGTGATGCGGGGCAGAAGCATGCCCAGATGCAAACCAATCTGAGTGATACCCTGACCATCGGTACCGGGCTGATGGAGCTTTCCAAGGAATATTTCTCCAGTAAGACGTATGCCTTTCGGGGTGGAAAATATCTGGATTACAATACACTGGATGCCTCCGCGGATAACAGCGGACTGCTGGGGAGAACGAGCAAGAAAAATGCAAACGGTTTAAATCCTGCAGTCGGTGATGTGTTTCCAACCGATGACGGGGATAAAAAAATAACAGCCAATGATGTGCTGCTGCTGGATATCTTTGAATATGACTGGTATCAGAACAAGGAGCTGAAGGGGCTGTCACTGGCGCTCGTATTCAATGATAAAATCGGTACGGAACCAAAGGAGGCAACCATCGACAGCGACAAAATGAAGCTGTATGGCGAGGAATGTGCGCGTAAGCTGGTTA
>OATU01001091.1_pt1 | contig 18543 bp, 14 predicted proteins | sample 1516711 | NCBI WGS metagenome assembly OATU01 (sample SAMEA2579971, study PRJEB22360) | human gut metagenome | biome: human gut; feature: human-associated habitat; material: faeces | place: Denmark | collected 2008/2010 | reverse complement strand
AAAAGACTTTCCTTTTCCCCCGGCGCATAGATCTCCCCCGCCAGCAGCACCAGTGCCGCCAGGTTCGGCACCGCCATCAGTCCATTAAAGATGTCCGAGACCTCCCACACCGTCTCCATCGCCCCGAGGCACCCGAAGAACGCCGCCAGAAGATATCCCACCGTGTAGACTGCCGGGATCTTTCCCGAGATCTTCCCGCCAAGATACTCCGCCGCCTGCCGCCCCATATAGTACCATGCGATGATCGTGGAGAACGCGAACAGCACCACGCAGACCGCCACCGCGTACCCGCCGGGGCTCCCAAGCGCTGTAAAAAAGCAGAGACTTGTGAGCGATGCCCCGTTCTCCGCCCCGAACTCTGAGACCGTCCCGCTGCCCGCCACGCAGAGGATCACAAGCGCTGTCAGCGTACAGCTCACGATGGTATCAAAAAACACCTCAAAGATCGCCCACTGCCCCTGAAGCTCCTCCGCCGCCGTCTCCGCGCTTCCGTTCAACACCGCAAGGCTCCCGAGCCCCGCCTCATTGGAAAACACACCTCTGGCGATCCCATAGCTGACGCATCGGGAGATCCCGTACCCCGCGACTCCGCCTGCGGCGCTGCGGAAGGAAAAAGCATCCGCCAGGATTCCCAGGATCACTCCCGGCACATTCCCGGCATACAGAATGATCACTGCCAGCGCTGCTGCCGTATAAAGCCCCGCAGACAATGGAACAAGCCGCTCCGCCGCGAGAAAGATCCGCCGTCCGCCTCCTGCCAGCACGATGCCCGCAAGGATCACAAGGATCACCCCCACTACAGCCTCCGGGATCCCGTACACATAGGACGCTGTCTCCGAGATCGCGTTCGCCTGTACCATACTGCCCATCCCGAACGCTGCCGGGATGCAGAAAAATCCGTAGAGAACCGCCGCCCCGGGACATCCCAGCCGCTTTTCCAGATAGATCATCGGTCCCGCCATCCAACCGCCGTCCCGGCCTTTTTCCCGATAACGGATGCCGAGGACCGTCTCCCCGTAAGCCGTCGCCATCCCGAGAAATGCCGACACCCACATCCAGAACACCGCCCCGGATCCGCCAGCGATCACAGCCGATGCGACCCCCGTGATATTCCCGGTCCCTATGGTTGCCGCCAACGCCGTACATGCCGACCGGAACGATTCCCGGTGGTTCTTCCGATCCCGTAAAAGATTCCCGATGGTCGCATCCCACCAGCGCGGGATCTTCCTGAGCTGAAAGAACCGGATCCGCACACTGTATACGGTCCCCACCATCAAAAACAGTACCGGTGTCCATGGTCCCCAGACAATATCATGGATCTCCCCAATCATATTCATTCCATATCACGCCCTGCAGCCTGACGGCCTCATTTTCTATCCCGCCGCACATTACCGCCGCCCGCCGCGTTTTTACCTTTTCTATTTCTTACTACGTTTTATTCCCATTTCCACACATCTATGCTATAATAAACACTGTGTCTGCCCATGGCAGCTTTTATTTGCACAAGCAGAAAGCCAAAGTCCGCGCCGGAGCAGGACCTTGGCATTTTCTTTCAAAGGAGATGATTCTTGTGCCGGGATTTACGACCCACTACCTGTTCGGTGTGAAAGCCTACAATGACCTGCCGAACAACTATTTAAAACATGTGATATCCAAATACCGCTGGCTCTACCAGCTTGGTCTCCAGGGACCTGATATCTTCTTTTATAATGTCCCGATCCTCCGTCACAGGGACTACCGCAACGTCGGCTCCCATATGCATGAGTATCAGGTAAACGACTTTTTTAAGAACAGCCTCTTAGAGCTCACCGAGATCCACTCGAGACAGCAGAAAGAGGAGGCGGCGGCATTCCTCGCAGGATTCATGTGCCACTATATCTCTGATTCGATCTGCCACCCCTTCGTCTACGGGCGGATCAAGTACCGCACCGATAAGAAAAAGACCGAGTGTCATGGACTCCATGCCGCCCTGGAAAACGATATCGACGCGATCCTGCTCTGGAAGTTCAAGCACAAAAAGCCGTCCGAATTCAACCAGACCGCTTCCCTCTGTTTAAACGCCCAGGAGAGCCAGTTTATCTCCAGATATCTCAGCCGGTGCATCAACCGCACCTACTACCAGATCACAGAGAAAAACAACTTCCAGGTCACAGACGGAATGGTTGCCCGCTCGATCTTCGCGATCCGTTTCGGAAGCCGGATCCTGTCCGATCCCGAGGGACATAAGACCCATGTGATCGGTTCTCTGGAATCAATCTTCCTAAAGCATCCGATCGCTTCTAAAAAGCTTGTGACGGATAAGCTTTCCGCCCAGGTCCGCGATATCCTGAACCTGGACCATGAGGTCTGGACGAATCCATGGGATAATTCCATCGCCTCGACGACGTCATTCCCGGATCTGTACCATCAGACCTTGAAGAAATGCAATGCAGTCTACTATTACCTCAATGCGTTCCTGATCGCGAATGTCCCATCCGGGCCGCCGGATATGTCCGCGCTGTTGGCAGAGCTTGGAAACTATTCCTACCACAGCGGGCTTGATGTGGGATGACCTGCATCATCTGATGCCAGACACGGATCCCGGGAGGCTTCGCTTTCCGGGGCATATCGCTTAAAACGGATGATTTCTGCCCTGTGCTGCAGAATTATCATATACTATCATAGCTGTTTCACTTTTTAAACAGCTGCCATCTATCAACTTCCGCTCTGTCTGTATGAGAGACAGCCGGATCCATTCCGTCAGATTTCACTACGGGGACAGGCAGACGGCAGAAATGGAAAAGGAGAATTACATTATGAAACCATTGATCTTACTGACCGGAGGAACCGGCGCAGCAGCCAACGGAACACCGACATGGGCATTAAACCAGAACTATGCTGAGAATATCCGCCGCGCAGGCGGCATCCCGATCCTTGCAGTCAACAACGACTGTGCTGAGGAGTACGCGGATCTCGCTGACGGACTTCTCTTAAGCGGCGGTAAAGACGTTGAACCAAAGCTCTACGGTCAGGAAAAGATGTTTGACTTCGTCATCACAGACCCACAGCGCGACGATCTGGAATACAAGATCATCAAGGCCTTCGTTGACCGCAGGAAACCGATCTGGGGCATCTGCCGCGGAATCCAGATCTTAAACGTATACTTCGGCGGTACTCTCACCCAGGATATCCCGACACAGCTCGGCGGTGATCACTCCAAGGGTGTCTGCCATCAGGTGACGCTCAAGAAAGATTCCATCTTAGGAAACCTTTACGGCGAGTCCATGGAAGTAAACAGCTACCACCACCAGGCCCTCGACAAGCTCGGCGAAGGTCTCCAGGCCATCGCATGGGGCGAGTCCAACGGACACACTTTCACAGAGGCTGTGCAGCACGAGACTCTTCCGATCTGGTCCGTACAGTGGCACCCGGAGCGCATGACCGGCCCGGTTACAAACCCGAAGGAATGTGCCGACTCTCTTCCGATGTTTGAGTACTTCGTGAAGCAGTGTGCAAAATAAGCCGCGTCAATAAACGCAGGTCTGAAATTTAAAACTGAATCCATATATAAACGCCGCATTTATTCTGCCGTTAAGAATAGTGCGGCGTTTGTTACTGTTCAGCAGGTCTGTGCAGACCATAAGAAAATATGACAACAAAAAATGGCAGGACGCTTTCTGGATCACATTGAAAAGCATTCTGCCATTATATTGTCTTAATTATTTATTCTGTTAAAATTATTCCAACTAATTACTTGGAAGCCTTTGTCTCGTCAAGCTTCTTCGGTGAATCGTCTGCAACGTCCTCCGGACCTTCTGCAGCAGTCTCGTTGCTCTTGAGGTCGATCTTCTCTCCGGCCTTGTAGCTCTTATCTACAAGTGCCTTTCCTCCCTCAGTAACAACTTTTACATCAAGGGAGAACTGGTTCCAGAGTGTTCCGAAGGAATCAGTGCTGGAATTCTCAAGATCCATGCTCTGTGCAGCGATGATATCGTTGAACTGCTTAACCATTGTCACAGCATATTCCATAGCGTCATCGTTTGTTGTGTCGTTCTTTACTGTCCATGTGAGACCGATGTTTAATGCGGACTCATCATAAGTGAACTCCATCTTTACAGACTGCGGGAATGCAGATGTGTCGTTGAACAGTCCGTCGCACTCGCTCTGTGCCTGCTCCCAGTCGTACATCGTCGTCTCTACAGTCTCATCCTCTACAAGGAAGTTCTGGTCTCTCGGAAGTGTCTCGTCGTCATCCGTCTCCATTTTTGCCGGATCCACTTCTTCACTTCCGGATACCGGTGCATCTGTTGAAATGCTGCTCTTTGTACATCCGCCAAGGGCAAGAACTACTAAAGACAGCACAGCCATTCTCTTTAATAATTTCATGATAAAATTCCTCCTCTGAATTCAACGGATCTCCCATTATGCTAAATAGAATTTTCCGGGAAATCGGCATACTCACGTATTATATACGATTCCCTTTTATTTTTGAAGTCCTTTTCTCAAATTTACACAAATAATTCATGATTTTGTAATGTTTTTCCAGTGGTTCCGGTGGGAGTCCGCCGATCACAGCTGAAAAAGTTCCTGCCAGGATCATTTTCCATGCATAGAACCTACCGGACATCCTGTCCATCTGTATCTTTGCTTCGGTTTTTTTTGACATTAGCAGTATCTTTCACGATATACACCGGCCTATCCTTGATCTCCGCAAACAGGATCGCGATATACTCGCCGATGATCCCCACGATCACAAACAACACGGAAAACATAAACGAGATCAGTACCACGATGGTCGCATAGCCGTTCGGCGCCCCATAGATTTTCCAGGTATAGACGGTATAGATCACCATGATCAATCCGAAAAGCGCTGTGATCACACCGGAATAGATTCCAAGCTTTAACGGCAGATCAGAAAAGCACAGGATCGTGTTGATGGAAAATTTGAACAGACTCTTTAAGCTGTACTTGCTCTCCCCTGCAAAACGCGGTCTCGCCTCGTACTCGATGGTGGTCTTCTCAAAACCGATGCTCTGGACATAGCCCCGCAGGAAGCGGACCTTCTCCCGGTAGTTGTTCCTGAGAACCTCCGCCGCGTTTTTGCTCACCGCAAAAAAGTCCGAGGCGTTGGCCTCAAACTTCACATCGGAGAGATGGTTGATCAGCTTGTAGAACGCCGCGGATGTGACATTCTTCACCAGCCCAGCCGTCTTATTCCTCGTGCGGACCATGCTGATCACTTCATATCCCTCGTCAAATTTTTCCACGATCTCCGGCAGGCACTCCGGCGGATGCTGCAGGTCCGCGTCCATGCAGACGATACCGTCACCGCCCGCATAGTCCAGCCCTGCGATCATCGCCGCCTCATGCCCGAAGTTCCTGGAAAAATTGACGATCTTCACTTTTTCGTCCGACGCCGCGAACTCCTTTAGGATCGAAAGGGACTGATCCCTGCTGCCGTCGTTCACGAACAGGAACTCATAGTCCCAGTTTCCCGGCAGCCTTTTCAGGATCTTCCCTGTCTCTGCATAGAATTCTCTTAGCGCCAGCTCCTCGTTGTATACCGATACAACGACCGAAAGCAGTTTAGTCATAAATTTTGATCTCCATATCGGAATGTTCCGGAATCTGTTTTTCCTTCGGCGGAAGCTTCATGTAGTCGCCGTAAAGCTGCGTCAGAAGCTCATCCCAGCCGGCCGGAGCGTAGAACCTTGTGTCCTCAAAAGGCATCTCAACGACCTCATCGTCCCACTCTCTCTTCATCTCCACATAGAACCAGTTCGGCGCGTAACCCGTGTAGAAATATAACGGGCGCTCTTTCCTGCTGTCCATATGGCAGAGGGCATTCCACAGCTTCCAGATCACCGGGAATGGGATCAGCTTTCCGATGGTCGCGAGAACTGCCACAAAAAGCTTCATAACGCCCTTGTAATCGCTGTAATCGATCTCATACCGGTGTCCCAGGGCAAATCCGTAGAGAACGCAGTGGGAGAGCTTTGTGAGCTTCTTCGCGAGCTTTCCCTCCGGAAGTCCGTCCACGATGAATAGGTCCACGTTCAGGCGGCTGATCTTATCGTCATAGAACTCCATCTTTCCGGAGTCCTCAAACTTCTGGCTCTTATTGTATGTCACACGGGAGATAAAGTCGTAGAACGCCTTTCCGCCATGGTACTCGTTCGGCTCCACAAAGGACATGTCCTCCGGCAGCTCCCGTCTTACGACCTTCGCGAACATCTCGTAGTTCTTTCTTGTGAACATGACGTCCACATCGTCATCCCACGGGATGAAGCCGCCGTGGCGCACCGCGCCCAAAAGCGTGCCGGAATCCAGTGCGTACTTGATCTTGTACTTTCTGCAGATCCGGTCGATCTCCTTTAAAAGCTTTAAGTTGACCTCATGGACTTTCGTCAGGTCAAAGGATTTTTCTCCGCTCACTGTAACAGCCCCTCTTTAATCACTTTTGCCATATAGTCGATCTTTTCGTCTGTCATTCCCGGATAAACGCCAACCCAGAAGGTGTCGCTCATGATCCGGTCCGTATTTTCCAGAGTGCCTACTACGCGGTAGCCCTTTTTCTCTGCTCTCATCTCGTCGAAGCACGGATGCTTGATGAGGTTTCCGGCAAACAGCATTCTCGTCTGGATCCCTTTGCTCTCAATATACTGGACGAGCTTATTTCTGTCTGTTCCCTCTTTGCATGTGATCAGGAAGCCAAACCAGCTCGGTCTGGAATTCTCAGCCGGTACCGGAAGGATCAGACGGTCCTCTGTCTCAGCGAGAGCTGCTCTCAGGCGGTCGAAGTTGTGGCGTCTGCGCTCCACGAAGGTCGGGAATTTCTCGAGCTGGGCACATCCGATGGCTGCCTGGAGGTCTGTGGCTTTCAGGTTATATCCGAAATGGGAATATACATATTTGTGGTCATAGCCAAGCGGAAGCTCACCGTACTGTCTGTCAAAGCGGTGTCCGCAGAGGTTGTCATGTCCGGACGGGCAGACACAGTCACGGCCCCAGTCGCGGAAGGAACGGATGATCTTGTTTAACAGCGGATTGTCCGTGTAAACGGCTCCGCCCTCACCCATGGTCATGTGGTGCGGCGGATAGAAGCTGGATGTTCCGATATCGCCTACGGTTCCGGTGAATTTCTCCTCACCGTTGATGGTGTATCTGGAGCCTAACGCGTCGCAGTTGTCCTCAACGAGCCACAGGTTATGTTTCTCACAGAATTCCTTCACTGCCTTTAAATCGAACGGGTTTCCGAGTGTATGGGCGATCATGACTGCCTTTGTCTTATCGGAAAGTGCCGCCTCTAACTTTGTGACATTGATATTGTACTGCGGGATCGTCACGTCAACGAACACCGGGACAGCGCCATACTGGATCGCTGGAGTTACAGTGGTCGGGAAACCTGCCGCAACAGTGATGATCTCGTCCCCGCGCTTTACACGGCGCCCGCCGAGAAGCGGGGATGTAAGTGTCATGAATGCGATCAGATTTGCGGAGGAACCGGAGTTTACGAGGGCGCAGTAGCGCACATGAAGGTACTCCGCGAGCTTCTTCTCGAACTCATCCGTGTAACGTCCGGATGTAAGCCAGAACTCCAGGGAGCTGTCCACAAGGTTTACCATCTCCCTGCTGTCGTACACACGGGACGCGTACGGAATACGGTCTCCCTCATGGAATTCCTTTTTCTGATTATGGAATTTATCGGCATATTCGGCTACGAGGTCAAGGATCTCTTTTCTTGCCTCCGCCTCTGTCTTGTTTTCAAACATAACTTTTTCCTTTCCTGATGATACAGCAGACCAATTTCTGAACTCGTTCCTGCTGTATACAATGTTTCATTTGCCGGGAAGTTTCTGCACGCACCTCCAGGTTTCCTGTCTTTTTCAAATAGTGGATTATTTTCTTCTGTTCTACTGGAACATCTTCTTGATCTGTCTGTCCATGACAGCCACAACATCGCCGTTCTTCTCATACTCCTGGCACCACTCAACAGTGAGTCCGATGGCTTCCTTCACGCCATAACGCGGATGCCATCCAAATGTGGTCTTCAACTTGGAGCAGTCGAGTTTTAAGAAGTTTGCCTCGTGAGGACCTCCGTCGCTCTTGTTTTCCCAGGAAAGTCCATTTCCCCAGGCGCTGCAGAACATGTCCACAAGCTCACCCGTGGTCACGCAGTCCTTGTCATCCGGTCCCACGTTGTAGTATCCGGCGTATTTTCCGTCCTCATACTGGGCCTTCGCAACCATGAGATATGCCGCTAACGGCTCCAGCACATGCTGGTACGGGCGGGTAGAATGCGGATTGCGGACAACGATCGGCTTTTTCGCCATCGCCGCGCGGACGCAGTCCGGAACGATACGGTCATTCGCGAAGTCGCCGCCGCCGATGACATTTCCCGCACGGCAGGTTGAGATCGCGCAGTGTCCGTCCGCAAAGAAGGACTTCCTGTAGCTGTGTGTCACAAGCTCAGAACATGATTTGCTGTTGGAATACGGATCATAGCCGTCCAGGCGGTCCACCTCGCGGTAGCCGTACTCCCACTCCCTGTTCTCGTAGACCTTATCCGTCGTCACGTTTAAGAAGGACTTCACGCACGGATTCAGGCGGACACACTCCAAAATATTGACGGTGCCAATGACGTTCGTCTCGTAGGTGTAGACCGGATCCTTATAGGAGTCCCGCACGATAGGCTGTGCCGCCAGATGTAAGACGATCTCCGGTTTTGTATCCTCGAATACCTGCTTTAAATGGGCGAGGTCCCTGATGTCACCGATGACAGAATTCATCTTACCCTCAAGACCTGCCATGTTGAACAGTGCCGGGTCTGTCGGCGGGTTTAAGGAATATCCTGTGACCTCCGCCCCCGCGTTTACAAGGATCCTGGAAAGCCAGGTTCCCTTAAAGCCGGTATGTCCGGTTACGAGGACCTTCTTTCCTTTATAAAAGTTAAATACTTCTTCCAAATTCATTTTCGTATCTCCATTTACGGATTTTTGTTCTCCGCGCAGCCGTTTTCTGCGATCCTCACAGCGGCTTCCGGAAAGCAGGCGTGTGAACCTATTCCCAGATCTTCCACGGCGCGTTTCCTGACTGCCACATCGCCTCTAACTGCTGTTTCTCGCGCTGGGTATCCATGCACTTCCAGAATCCCTCGTGGCGGTATGCCATGAGCTCGCCGTCCTTTGCGAGGTTTCTTAACGGTGCCTGCTCGAATACGGTGGAATCGCCCTCAATGTAGTCGAATACGCCCGGATTTAATACCATGTAACCGCCGTTGATCAGGCTGCCGTCATCGTCATTCTTCTCGCGGAAGGAATTGATCTTTCCGTTATCCTCGAGGTCGAGGACACCGAAGCGCTGTCCGATATTGACTGCCGTGATGGTTGCGAGCTTTCCATGGCTTCTGTGGAACTCTTCCAGTGCCTTTAAGTCGATGTTTGCGAGACCGTCACCGTAGGTCAGCATAAACGGCTCATTTCCCACATAATCTTTGATCCTCTTTACGCGTCCGCCGGTCATGGTGTTGAGTCCTGTGTCGATCAGAGTCACCTTCCACGGCTCCGCATAGTTGTTGTGGACCTTCATGCTGTTGTTCGCAAGATCGAATGTCACATCAGATGTGTGAAGGAAGTAATCCGCAAAGAACTCCTTTACCACATACTGTTTGTATCCCAGACAGATAATAAATTCGTTATACCCGAACTGGGAATAATATTTCATGATATGCCACATGATCGGCTTCTCACCGATCTCGATCATCGGCTTTGGTTTTAAATGACTCTCCTCGCTGATCCTTGTTCCGAATCCTCCTGCCAGGATTACTACTTTCATAGGTTTACCTCCATATATTCCAACCGTTTTCTTTGAGGACCGTAAGTGCTTCCCGGCATCCCGGTTTGTGATACTCCAGCGCGTCCTCCAGTGTTTTGTCTGACTCGTTTTCAAAATTTAATAAGATCTGTTTTACTTCGTCCCGGTTATGTTCTTTCCGGTACTTTCCGAAGCGGAATTCCTCCGCCGTCGTCATCACGTTTCCGATGAGGAACATGGCGGCGAGGGCGATCGATAATCTCTTTACCAGCTTTGGCAAAGGATCCTTTTCAGTCCTGCTGATATGCTGTGCCCCTTTCGGCTCTGTGCCTCTGCTTTCCCTGCATTCTTCCTTTTTACAGAATCCGCACTTCGCAGCCAGAGCGAACGTAAGAAAGATTCCGATCACACCGATCTGATACTGCAGCGCATACCGGGAACTCATCCCATACTTGTCATTCGGCATAAAGATATACCGGCTCACAAGCACCATCAGGTGGTTCATACCACCGCCTGCCAGGAGCATCAGCGGCAGGATCGTCTGTTCCTCGATCCGGTAATAAAAATTCATCCACAGCGCAAAGAAATACGCAAACAGGACGATCACACCGACCGCGCACCAGACCTTCCCCGGAATCCCTGCAAAGCTCCTGTCAATCAATTCTACTCCAAAAACCATGGAAGCAAAAGACTTAAGAAGAAATTTAATAAAAAATTTCGGATCCTGTCGGAAAGCCGTAAAGAGCGGCACATTTACCGCCCCCGAATACTCGTAAACCGCCTGGGAGTTGCTCCAGAGGTAAATGAGAAACGGAATGACTGCCACTGCGATCAGGGCGATCACGCGGGCGGTTCCGATTCCGGCAAGATCATCTGAAATTACACCGATCACGCCAGCGTTTTCCCTGCCTTTGCCCGATACGTTTTTCCTATCCGTACTGCTTAAATTCTGTCTGTCGGCCTTTGCCTGATATTTTCCAGATAAACTCTTTGCAATTACAATATCGCGCACGTAAATAAACAGGTACGCCATCACGATCGTCACCGTGTAGATCGCGCAGTACGGTCCCGCCGCCCCTATGGTGATCACAAACGGCAGTACAAAGAGAAGTACAATCTCCGATTTCTTCGCGTTTCGGAATCCCTTTTCGTACACCTGATCCAGCAGGGCATAATTCCAGAAAAACAATCCGAATGCCAGGAAATGCGCCCATCCGGTTCCGTTGTACAGCATCTCCCACTTATTAAGGCTGAACATGACGATCATCATCGCCGCGTACCAGACCGGGCAGAGTTCCTTTTTCCTGCTGTACCGGCCGATGACCAGGGCGGATAGTCCAAATCCGAGGATGCCCATGATCCGGTCCACAGTGACGCTGTATCCAAAGATCATGACATTCAGGCCGCGCTCTAAGAAGTTCACCGGAATTCTTGTGAGCAGATCCGCCACAAAAAACTTATCCGGGTTCCACACGTCCGGCAGATAGGAATTGATGAGCCGGATATAATCGGAATACACCATGTCAATGGCGGAGCGCCTGATATATGCCAGATAAAAAATCATCCCCAGAACTGGAAGTCCGATATAGACATAGCTTTTCTTATTCTTCATGATCTCCTCCGCCTGCTGCGGTTCTTCCTACGTTATTTCCTGCATGTTCCGCTGCCGGTCTTCTTTTCGGTCTGCGGCGGCGTCTCGCTGTCGGATCTGCTGCGCCTTCATTCTGTGTCTGCCTTGCTGCAATATTCCCCTGCGTCCGCTTTTCCGCTTCTCCACTCTTCCGCTTCAATTGCGGTGCTGTGTTCTTCTTTGACTTTTCTGACTTCACTGTCTCTTTCTTATCAGTTCCCGCTGTCCATCCGCCGGTTGGCTGACTGAGTGTCACGATCCTCATGGAAGTCTGGGGCTGTACCTGGCGCGGTTGGCGATCTGTCTCTTTCCCATGACACACAGTGCGTTTTTCTGTCGGCTTTACCGTTTTTTCTGTCGGCTCTGCTATTTTTTCTGTCGGCTTTGCTGCCTTACTCTGCGGTGCAGTCCCGCGAACCATTCCTGCTGCCTCAGCCTGCTCTCTGGCCGCTTTCGCGCGCTTTCTTCTCTGACGCCTCTTCGCGGAAGAACTCAGCTTCTCCGGCTGGGCATTCTCTGCGGTCTTCTCTACAATCTTTACTTCCCTGCTCTGCCGGGCTTTATTGACCGCTGTTTTTACTTCTCTCTTCTGCTGAGTTCTCTCCGACGTCTCATTCTTTCCAGCTGCCTTCCCATTGCTGCCGTTCTGCGGCTTTCTCAATGTCTGCTGATTCTCAGTGCTTTTCTGTTCCGCCGTTTTCTTTCCCTCAGTCTTCTGAACCACTCTCTGATTGCCGCTTACCTTTGCGTCCTGCCTCGCGTTCCCGCCACTGGTCTGCTTTCCGCCTTCACGCTTCCGGGCATGTCCCTGTCCTCTGTTCTTCGCCTGGCTTTTTCCTGCCTGACTCTGTCCTCCACTCTTTGACTGCCCCTGTCCGCGTCCTTTCATCTGTGCCACGGACGTCTTCTTCACGCTCGCCCCATGGCACCCCGTCTGGCTCTTTTTAACCGCCGGTCCTCTCTGTTTCCGCCGGTTTGCGTGGTGGTCAGCGACGATCCGCAGAACATCTTCCATATAATTGTACTGGTTCCAGGCATCTTCCTTAGAAACATAGTTCTCATGAACCGCCTTGTTTCCGATCACGCGGATCTCGTTCAGTTCCCACTTTCCGACCCGGTCCAGATACCCGTTCTCGTCGAGCCACCATCCAAACTGCTGGAATGTCATGACTCTCTGACGCTTTCTCCCGTTCATCCGGTAAGTTTCGCGCTGTCCTCTTCCATCCGGACCGCTCTTGGCGTTCGCCATCGCCTGGGCGGAATTGTCAAGCTCGATCCCATTAAATTCCGCCACCAGCTTCAGGAACAGTTCCAGATTCTGGCGGCCCTTTACCATAGCCGCATTATACTCCCCGCGCCGCAGCCATTGCTTTTCCTTCTTGAGTTCCCGCTTTACGGGAGCAAGATGGGCAGTCATGTCCCTCTTCCTCAGGAAATACCCGAGTACAAGGAACAGGACCACAGCAACGGCAAAGCCCGCACATATGGGAGCCCACTGCTGTCCATTCATTCTTCTGATTCTCCTTTTTTACTGTCGCAGCCTTCTCCGGCTGCCCTTTTGCAGAAAATTTCATTCCTGCGTTTTCCCGGTGGTCCGCAAAAATTTCTGCGGACCTGCCTCTTTTACTGGTCTACCACCTTCACGACCATCGCCAGATTTTCCTCCCCGCGGTGTTCCTTCGCCCCTTTCACATAGAAATTGCAGGAAAATTCCACGGTAAATCTCTGATACGGCGCAGCCGGGATCTCGTAGTACATCGTGTTGTCCGTAAATACAAGATCAGCCATCTGCCGTCCGTTCACCTTGATCTTACAGGTCTCACCGCCTGTAAGCCTGCCCGGGTAGTAGCACTTTAAGGTCAGCTTGCTGCTCTCCCCGTTTGTCAGAACGATCTTCGCGTGCTCATCGATCCATCCGTCCGAATAGCTGCCGAAAGGCGTGTCGAACCTCTGCCTCTTCACGATCTCCGTCACATCGTTGTATGCGTTGTGCTCCGGATCCTCACACAGGATCACCATGTCATCCGTGATCTCCTTGAGATCCATGTCACTGTCGATAAGCTGGAGCTTCGGAACAATTGTTTTATCTTTTGCATATACTTTCAGGAATGTTTCAGCATTAAAATCACTGATCTCAAAATCCTTCCCGATGATGTAGATCTCCTTGTCGAAGATATCGTCCCCGTATGTTCCGTATGTCTTCTCCGCCAGGGAATTATACTGGCTCTGGGGCGCCCACAGATACAGGTTGTCCCAGTTGTCCCGGTAATATGTCTCCACCGGGAAGATCAGGCAGCCGTACAACAGCACCAGGATCCCCGCCTTCCCCATCACCCGTGACAGGTAGGCAAAGAACAGAAGCGCCGCCGCGTAAGCCACATAGACCCAGCGCATCTCCACACGGATCGTCACGCTGGAGCTGCCGATGCAGAGTGTGATAAACACAAGGAACAGCACCGCGTTCTTTAAATGGCAGACGATCTCATCCCGCGCCCGGATCATACCGATCACAGCCGCCAGAACGCCGACACCCAGAATTGCCTCCGCCGCCAGAATAAGATTTTTGATTCTATCCGGGCTGTCCGCAAACGGTTCGATACAGAGGTGGAGCGGTCCAGAGTTTCTCCCAAACACGAGTCCCACCTGGTTCAGTGCCTGTCCAATGGCGTCCGTGAACTTAAAAGTATCTGCCACGTCAGTTCCGCCGGTTCCCGCCGGTGAAAGCGTTCCGATAGTGTAAAGGCGGATCATCTGGATCGCGCCGAACACGAAAAGCGTGATCACGAAAAGCAGGAACTTCGGGAGATGGAAACCAACCTTCTCCTCAGCCGCTGCTGTGCGGGCCGCCGCCTCTTTTTTATTCTGCGCCCCGCGGCTCTGTCCTCTTTTTCGGCTTCGTCTCGGCTCCGCGGCGCGGTTCGGTTCACTATTTCTCCCTGTCTCCGCTGTCACAGTCTCCGGCGCCAGTCCCTTTCCAAATCCGAGGGCTACTGCCAGAAGCAACAATGGAAGAAGCGCCATATACCGTTCGTGAATGAAGCAGACTACAAAATACAAGAGGTTTGCCGTGAGAAAGGCCCCCGTTTTTTTCTCATTCACATACCGGTACAGAAACCACAGTATCCCCAGCGCTGCCCAGAGCGCCAGGCTCTCCATCAGACCGTAAAACTGACCGATCTGATAATATGCCATTCTGGATGACAGGTAGAGAATCCCCACAGCGAAGCTTATGATCCTTCGCCCGTCGCTGAATGACACCGCCATCCTGTAAATGCTGTATGCGATTCCCGCGTTCAGGATGATGTTGAATGGAACCATCCACTCCACATGCCCCCCGATAAAGAAAAGCTCCAGCCAGGATGCCAGATAAAACAGGAAGCGGAAACGGCTGCTGCCCATTGGAAACACATACTCCGTAAACGACTGATCCCCGTAACAGGACCAGAGATACAGGTCATCCATGTAAAGTCCCTTTAATTCCACTCCCCGGTTGATCCAAAATCCAAATCCCAGAAAGATTGCAAAGATCAGAAGCTCCGGGCTCCATCTCTTCCACGCTTCCAGGATCTTCTCCTGTAAATTCATGTCTTATCCCCTTACTGCTGTTCTCCGGGCCAGTATTTTTCGGTAAACTCCGCTAAAAGTGCCTCGCTCTCCTCCTCGGTGAGTTCCGTCGGCTCGGACGAGAATACCGCAAGCCCGTTTCCATTTTCATACAGGAGGTCTGAGAGATACCCCTGTTTCAAGAGACCTGTCACGTTCCGGAATCCGTCCGTTCCAGGCTTTAAATATCCGCTTCCGAGGTAGATGTAATCTACTCCAGCGAATGTAAAGAAGTCCGCCATCACCTCCGGGCTGGATGACAGGTTGAAGTTTCCTCCGCTTCCCTCAATATCCGTGTAGCTCTGGGTGCTGCATGGGAAACGCAGCATCTCGGGCTGCTCACCGAATACGACGACTCGGTTTCTCGGGTTCTCCGCCAGGATATCCCATATCTTCTCATTTCCGTAGAACGCAAGCAGTTCATGGGACTCTTCCATATGATCATAATATCCCCTATGGATGAACTTCACCGGTGTCAGTCCCAGGGTTCCGCCCCAGTTGCTCACCGCCGTGATCGTTACATTAAAGAGAATGAACGGGACCAGCATCCTGCATATGGACCCGCGAAGAAAACCGCTCTTTAATTTTCCCACCACGATCACCGCCATGATCGCTGACAGCGCATAGAGAAGCAGGAAATAGTTGCCGTCCACCTGCCATAACAGGTAAAGAGCCATGAGACTCATGAGTCCGTTCGTCACAAATACCAAGGCCAGACAGATCAAGGTATTTTTCTCTTTCCGCCTCGATCTTCTCACATCCGCCAGCACCGGCAGACAGACGAGAAGAAGAAAGAGCAGAAGCAGCGGTGTGCCCCAGGCGATCCGCACATGGGCCATGTCCTCGCCCACAGGGGCCATGAGGACACCATAAATTCTCTTTAAAATGTGCTTTAGTCCCTCGATTGAGATCAGGGATCCGCCGTTCGACGGCAGACTTTCAAACCGGTACGGGTACCTCACGGTAAATCCGAGGGCCGCCCAGATCGAGTTAAACACGGATGTCAGCGGAAGTCCCGTATGCAGCCATGTCCGGTACCAGATGAGAAGCCACATCGGGATCATATAAATACAGGAAGGAAGAAAACTTCCCTTCAGTCGAAATTTCAGCTGTCTCGTGAGCAGGATATAAAGCCCCGCCGTTCCAGCGGCCACCGTTGAAAATACAAGTGCCGTTGGCTTTAACACAAGCGTCATCAGGTAGGCGTCCACCGCCAGCACGAGATATGCGCCCCTCTGTCTGCGGATATAGAGCAGAAGAAACAGCAGCAGTACAAGCTGCATAAACACCGTCATGGAATCCGTCTTTGCCGTGATGGACATGTTCATGATTCCCGGAATGCAGGAGAGAAGTGTCATGCATCTCACCGCATACCTTCCTCCGACAAACAGCTCCACGATCTGTCCCGCCGCGATCAGAGTGCCGACAGTCATCCAGATCTGGAAGCTCAGGAAAAATCCGTAGGACGGCAGCCCGGAGATCGGTAAAAGCAATGTCTCAAGGCCTTTCGAATAGGTGTACACCACATTGACCATTCCGAGATTTTCATAGATTCCGCCGCCGTTGTCCAGAACATACTCATTCCGCAGTCCGTAATGGAGGGAATCGTAGTCGGCACAGATATTCATTCGTCCCGCCTGCAAAAGGATCATGGCGAACATGAGCGCGATACAGATGGACATCTCCAGGGAGATCCTGGTTCTCTGCGGCACGCGTTTCCACGGCATTCCGCTATCTCCCGCCGCCCTCAATTCCATCATCCGGTACCCAGCCAGAAGTCCAGCGATGACCACTGTGAGAAACCGGAAGCTTGTGATCCCACATCCGAAAAACAGGGATCCCAGGCAGAACAGGCATATCATAAATCCACTTCCAAGAAGGAAGTCCGCCAGCCCTGTGATCACATGGTACTCCCTCCATCTGTGCTCCCGGTCCATCCCTCTGCGGATCCGTGCGCCGAGCATCAAAAGCACCAGCACATACGCGCCTGACAGGATCATCGCCGTGAATGCCTGATGGATCCAGAGAAATCCGGCTGTGATGAGAAGTACCGCACCTGTCCGGATCCGGTTCGATTCAATTTTCCAGATCGTGAACAGATATAAAAAGAACAGCACCGCGATCTCCGTCAGAAGGTCGATGGTCTCCGTTCTTCTGAGCCTGATCCCGTCTACGCCTGTCACATAAACCTGTCCGATGGCAACTAACAGTGCGGGTACCGCCGCCAATGCCAGAATAATTAACGAGGCACATTCCCGTCTCTTCATAATTCCCCCCAGGTCATGGTCTTTTTATTCCGCATAAAACTTATCTTCTAACATCAGGCAGAGCACATGGTAGATCGGCAGGTGGAGTTCCTGGATCTTGTAGGTCTCCTGCTCCGGCACGATAATAGCAACATCTGCAAGCTTCGCGAGCTTTCCGCCTGTCTTTCCTGTGAGACCGATAACTTTAAGTCCCTTCGCCTTTGCGGTCACTGCGGCGTACATCACATTCTCAGAGTTTCCGGAGGTGCTGATTCCGAGGAACACATCCCCTGCTTTTCCGTAGCCGTTTAACTGCTGTGCGTAAGAGAGCATTCCATCCACATCGTTTGCGAATGCTGAGGAGAGAGCCGCATGGTTTGTGAGGGCGATGGCCGGGAGCCCGCCCTGAAGCTTTTTCGCCAGTTCTTCCCCTCTCTCCGGGTCTGTCTGCTTTAACGCCTCGGCGAGTTCCGCAGATACCGGGCGACGCTTTACAAAACCTTTCATCAGCTCTCCGACGATATGGTCAGAGTCTGCGGCACTTCCGCCGTTTCCGGCGATCAGAAGCTTTCCTCCGTCCTCATAGCATGTCTCCAAGATCTTGTATGCATCCTCGATCTGCCCCTTTACGGATTCCAGAACCGGGTATCTCTTTACTAATTCTTCAATCATTTCTTTCTCCTTTTTGTCCCGCCCGATCATTGATACGCATAATGGGCAGGCAATGCCATTTTCATGCTATCCATTTTAACACATAAGCGCCTGTCTTTCCACCGCCAAATTACTTACAATCGCCCCAAAATGAAAAGAATGTGCCTTAGCACATTCTCGCGCCTCGCGCGGCCGCTTGCGACAATCTACATCTTTGCGCGAGTGTGCATCTTTGGCACGTCAGTGCCTTTTTATGTAACGGGGAATTCCTCGGAATTTCCTGTTACATGAAAAAATCCGCAGGAAGTCACCTTCCTGCGGATCAAAACATTCAAAGTATAAAAGTTGATTACTTAAGAGTAATCTTAGCGCCTTCAGCCTCAAGTTTTGTCTTGATGTCGTTAGCTTCGTCTTTGGATGCACCCTGCTTAAGAACCTTCGGAGCGCCGTCTACAACGTCCTTAGCTTCCTTGAGGCCAAGACCTGTTACTTCACGAACAACTTTGATAACTTTAACCTTGTTCGGGCCTACTTCTGTAAGCTCAACGTCGAACTCAGTCTTCTCTTCCTCTGCTGCTGCGCCAGCGCCTGCTGCTGCAACTACTACGCCTGCTGCTGCGG
>OATU01001085.1_pt1 | contig 18609 bp, 16 predicted proteins | sample 1516711 | NCBI WGS metagenome assembly OATU01 (sample SAMEA2579971, study PRJEB22360) | human gut metagenome | biome: human gut; feature: human-associated habitat; material: faeces | place: Denmark | collected 2008/2010 | reverse complement strand
AGGCATTTATAGGGTGGGACCCGGCGGGCTCATGAATCCGGCTGCCACCACTCTGGCAAACTCCTCGTTGTCCGATCGGCTCTCCATTTCCAGTCTGATATGCTCCCTTGCATCCTCCATTTTCCCTGTCCTCCATCTCCGTTTTAGCAAAATGCTCCCGCTTCTTAAATGCTCCCGTCTCCAAAGGCTTCTTCCCTGCTGGCATAGCCTTTCAACAGGCCGCAGATCCCGCTCATTTTCAGAATCCGCATCACTCTGGCGCCGGCCCCATAGTAGCATACGCTCCCCCGGCTGGCCGCCATCTCCTTATACCGGCTTAACAGCACACCAATGCCGGAAGAATCCATAAACTCTGTCTTTCCAAAGTCAAAGAGAATTCTTCTTACAAAATTTTCCTCCAGCATCAGGTCTGTATCTGTTTTCAGACGCCGGCAGTTGTGATGATCCAGTTCCTTCGGCATATGGATCACCAGTGTGTCCCCAAAGGCTTCATATGTAATATTTGCTGACTCCATTCCCTTCTCCTCCCTCCTGCTCCATTCTAGGCCTTTTGCCTGTCTGCGCAAAAAACGGCAGAGGATGGATTTGCATATCCCTTTCTTCTGCCGTAAAAATAGCTGTGTGCCCCTTTAGTATCCTCTGGCGTTCCTTGCCCGCTGAGCATACTCAGAATCCCCGTGCTCGCCTACTACCTTATCAAACATTGCATTGGCGTTCTCCGTATCTCCTGCATCCTGATACAGACGTCCCGCATAGAACATGGCCTCAGGATTATCCGGGTGGATCTTTAAGCTTGCAAGAAAATACTCCAGAGCCTGTGTTTTGTCTCCGCCGTTCCAAAGCTGAAGTCCCCGGTCAATCAGAGTCTGATAAACAGTTCCTGACATCTCCTGACGGATGTTCGTTACAATGCCCTGGATATTCGCATCCTCGATGAGGTCAAAGCTGGCGTCTGCAAAGGTCTTGGCCGCTGACACCATATCCCCGGTGCGATAGTCCTGCAGCACCCAGATCAGGCTCTGATACTGGGCAATCACACTGGTATTGCCCGTAGTCAGGGTATCCAGCTGCTTCTGCACTTCCTCCATCTGGGACTTGATATCCTCATTCTGCTCCATCAGCGTATCATTTTCCTGATTGGCGCTGTTAAGCTTCTGCATATATCCTGTCAGTTCATCATCTCTTTGCCGGTTGAGGCTGCTCTCTCTGGCCGGAAGAACCAGCACATAAAACGCCGCCAGACCCAGGATAAGACCCAGGATAACGTGAAGTACCGTAGAAAGCCCCGTAGACTCCTTATAGGTATTAGGGATGATTACATCGTCATCTTCCATCTGCCGGTGAGAAAACGCCTTGACCATCCGCCGCTTTTCCGCTTCTGCCCGCCCTGTATTCTGCTTTACCAGAGACATATAGTAAAGAGCCTTGGAGTTGCTCTTATCGATCTGGAGGATCTTATAAAGAGACCTCCCCGCTTTGTTATAGTCCTCCCGGCGCATATACAGCAGGGCTAAAAGCAGATGAGCCTTGATAAAATGAGGCTTGGCTGAAACAACCCTTGCAAGCTGCACCGCCGCCAGATCGTCGCTGCCGTTCTGGGCGTGCCACAGCGCCTGATTAAAAGTCTTGACCGCCTGACTCTCCGCCTCCAGCTGTCCCGGCTTTCTCTGGATCAGATCCAGATAGTGATCCGCCAGATTGTTCTCCGGCTGCAGGTTCATGCTGATTACCCACTGTACCAGGGCATCGGCCACCTCGCCGTTTTCATAATAGATCAGCCCCAGAAGGTTTCTGGCGTCTGTCTGGTATTTGCAGAAATGAAGGCTTTTTTTCAGGCACTGGGCCGCGCCGGACAGATCCCGGATCTTCGCCTTTTCCAGTCCCAGATTGTAATAGCTGTTGGCGATCTGCCTGTTCTTTGCCGCAATATCCATCACGTTCTCTTCCCGTCTCTTTCCCGGATCAGTTCCATCATAATATCTGTCATATCCGTAAGATCACTCTTTACAATGGCGTCCTCCACAGCCTCTACATCAAGGCTTGGCTTAAAACGCTGGATCTCTTCTTCAAAATCGATCATGTATCCTCTCTCCTTTCCATTTCTGCAAGCTGCGCTTTCAGCTCCCCAACCATATACAGGGAACCGACGCAGAACAGAAGTTCTTCTCCTGCCTGTTTTTTCATCCCGCAAAGAGCTTCTTTTACCCCCTGGAAGGCGGCCACGGGGCAGTCTGCCTTGTCAGAAAATACCTCTGCCAGCGCCTCCGCCTCCACGCCTCTGCTGCTGTGGATATGTACCACGCCGATCCCGGACCAGCGGATCCTGCTGCACAATAGCTCTGCCATGGATCTGTAATCCTTGTCCGACACCGCCCCAAACAGAAGGAACCCCTTCTTTTTCCTGCGCTTCATCAGCGCCTGGGCCGCCTGGATAAAAGCCTCGATCCCCCCTGGATTATGAGCTCCGTCCAGATAAAGGTTTTCTCCGGCCCGCTCCATCCGCCCGGCCCAGCGGGCCTTGCCGATGCCTTCAATCAGCTGGGATTCTGTAACCTGTATGGAGGGCCGCCCTACTGCCTGAACGGTTCTGATTGCCAGCATGGCATTTTCCGTCTGATAAGGCGCCTCAAAGGGGATAAAAAACCTGAGCCCTTCTGGGGTTCTTGTCCAGATTCCCTCCGTTTCCTCCTCTTCCATGGTAAAATCGCCCGTTCCCACCGGAAAGGCTTCTGCAGCCATCCTGAGAGCCCTGGCTTTAATTACCTCTGACGCCTCCTTCACCGTGTCATCATAGATCACAGGCACGCCCGATTTGATGATGCCGGCCTTTTCCCCGGCGATGTCCTTTAGGGTATCTCCAAGATACATGGTATGGTCCAGACTGATGGAAGTGATCACACAGGCCAGAGGCTTCTCCAGCACATTGGTGGCGTCAAGCCTTCCTCCCAGGCCCGTTTCTATGATCATCAGATCCATCCCTTCCTGTGCAAAAAGCGTCATTGCCATATAAAAAAGAAATTCAAAATAGCTGGGATGAGAGAAGCCCTTCTCCTTCATCCGCTCCACCGCTTTAAGCACTTTCTCAAAGGCAGCCTGTACCATTTCCCTGTCTGCCCTCTCTCCATTGATCAGAAACCGCTCTCTCACTGATTCCAGATGGGGAGAAACAAAGGTTCCCACACGAAAGCCGGCCTGTCGGTAAACGGAAGTAAGAAACGCGCATACCGATCCTTTTCCATTGGTTCCTGCCACATGAATAGCCGGCGTCTCCCGGTCCGGATTACCCAGTTGGTCAAGAAATCCCCTCACTTCTGTAAGAGAATGTTTCTCTCTGGTCCACATAGGGATATGTTCCAGATATTCCTCTGCCTGTATCATGGTCTCTTCCTCCTGCCTGTTCCCTCTATTTTAAATGATTTTCCCCAAAGTTTCAACACCATGTTCTCGTCCCCTTTTTTCAGGAAACGACGTTTTTCCCCTTCTCTGTCAGCCGGCAAACGCCGATATGAGGACCGGAACCGCAAAGGAACAGATCATTCCATTTAAAACCGACAAAACAACGGTCTCCTCATTGGTGTATTTAAGCATCACCGGCAGTGTGGTATCCTCGCTGGTGGCTCCCGCAGGAGCGATGCAGGTCAGATCATTGAGCTTTATGGAAATAAAAGGAATAATGAAAAACGAGGCGATCTCTCTCATCAGATTGCTCATAAAGGCGATGCTGCCAAGTCTGGCTCCTCCCAGCTCGCTGATAGCTGCGCCGGCCAGGCTGTACCATCCCATGCCGCTTGCTATGGCAGCTCCCTGCCCTATAGGAATCCGGGTGAGAAGGGAGCAGAGAATACCGCCTGCAACGGATCCGGCTATAATCCCTGCGGGGATAATAAATATCTTAATATGATATTCCCGCATTTTGCTTACGATCCCGCGGTGCATTCCGATGCTCACGCCCACGGAAAACATAAGCACATATAAAACCCCGTCTGTATTCTTAAGGAGAAAGGAGAACAGAGGGTTTTCCATCCCGAGGATCCCGTAAAGCAGGCCTGCCGCCAGCGATATTGCCGTACATAAAACGATCATTGTTCTGTCCCCTTACGTTTCTTTTTTCTGTCCATAAAACGTCTTGTAAGAATATACACAAAACCGATGGAAAAAATGGTTGGGATGGCAAAAAAGAGGAAACTGTATCCTCCCAGAGCCAGAAACTCTTTAAGAAAATTCTCCTGCTGTCCCAGCTTGCCGCCCATTGCAAAAATCAGGACAAAGGTGCAGAGCAGAGAAAGCCGCTCATTTGCCCTTTTTATCCGGCCGGATATAAAAAACCGGCCTGCCAGTATCCCCACGCACATTGCGATTAAAATATCCACAGCCTAACTCCTTTTCTTCTGCCCGTCTTAACGCAAACCGCACAAAAGGGGCCGCCGCAGTTTCTTATCCTGCAGCAGCCCCACCGCTGCGCCCGATTCCGGACGGCAGCCCTGTACGGGTTTTCTTATTTTACAAGCTGTGCCAGACGTGCCTTTACCTGCTCCATCATCTGGGTGTATTTTTCCAGCTTTGCACGTTCCTCGGCGATTTTTGCCTCCGGAGCACGGCTGATGAATTTCTCATTGTTAAGCATACCGTTTGAGCGGGCCAGCTCGCCGTTTAAGCGCTTCTCTTCCGCTCTCAGGCGCTCAATCTCCTTCTCAACATCCACCAGCTCCGCAAAGGGTATATAGATCACCGCTTTGTGGATCACTGCGGATACGGCATCCTCATCGATACCGCTCTTATCTCTTTGAAGGATCACCTCGCCTGCATATCCCAGGGCGGCAAAGAAGCTGCGGCTGCGTTCAAATACTCCAAGAATATCCTCAGCCTCAGATACAACGTAAACCGTCGCCTTCCTGCTTGGCGGAACGTTCATGGACGTACGCACATTTCGGATGGCTCTTACCGCCTCCTTAATGGTTTCCACCGCCTGCTCCTCTGCCTCAAAGTTCCATTCTCCCTTATACTGCGGCCATGAGGACAGCATAATGGTTTCTTCCTCCTCCTGCAGGTTGCAGAAGATCTCCTCTGTGATAAATGGCATAAAAGGATGGAGAAGCTTTAATGCCTGGATCAGCACGTGCTTTAAGGTCCATAAAGCAGCCTCCTTGGTATCGTCAGCCTCGCTGTAGAGTCTTGGCTTTACCATTTCGATGTACCAGTCGCAGAATTCCTCCCAGATAAAATCATATACCTTCTGAAGGGCAATGCCAAGCTCGTACTTATCGAGATTTTCCGTCACATCCTTAGACAGCGTATTGATCTTAGACAGGATCCACTTATCCGCCAGAGTCAGCTTCTCTTCCGTCACACTGGACAGATCGGAAGCCTTCTCAATGTTCATCATAATAAAGCGGGAAGCATTCCATACCTTATTGGCAAAGTTGCGGCTGTTCTCCACACGCTCCCAGTAAAAACGCATATCGTTGCCAGGAGCATTTCCCGTCATCAGGGTCATACGCAGGGCGTCAGCGCCGTACTTTTCGATGACCTCTAAGGGATCGATGCCGTTTCCAAGGGATTTGCTCATCTTGCGGCCCTGGGAATCACGTACCAGGCCGTGCATTACTACCGTATGGAATGGTTCTTTTCCCGTCTGCTCCAGCCCGGAAAATACCATGCGGATTACCCAGAAGAAAATGATGTCATAGCCTGTTACCAGCACATCCGTGGGATAAAAATAGTCCAGATCCTCCGTATGCTCCGGCCATCCAAGGGTAGAGAAGGGCCAGAGGGCAGAAGAAAACCAGGTATCCAGAGTATCCTCATCCTGCTTAAAATGGTGTCCGCCGCAGCCGGGGCAGGTATCGGGCTCCGTCTTTGAAACTACGGTTTCCCCGCAGTCCTGGCAGTAATAGGCCGGAATCCGATGGCCCCACCACAGCTGTCTGGAGATGCACCAGTCACGGATATTTTCCAGCCAGTGCAGATATGTTTTTCCATAGTTTTCCGGTACGAATTTCAAACGGCCGGACTTAAAGGCCTCTACAGCCGGTTTCGCCATCTCCTCCATGCGCACAAACCACTGCTGCTTTACCATCGGCTCTACGGTAGTCTTGCAGCGGTCATGGGTGCCCACGTTGTGGGAATGCGGCACTACCTTTACAAGCAGGCCCTGCTGATCCAGATCCGCTACCATGGCCTTTCTGGCCTCATAGCGGTCCATTCCGAAGTAAGGCCCAGGTACATTGACCGTGGCGTCATCGTTTAAAATAACGATCTCTTCCAGATTGTGGCGCTTTCCTACCTCAAAGTCATTGGGGTCATGGGCGGGTGTGATCTTTACGCAGCCGGTTCCGAATTCCCTGTCAACATACTCATCGGCAATTACAGGGATCTCCCTGTCTGTCAGGGGCAGCTTTAACATCTTTCCAACAATATCCTTATAGCGTTCATCATCCGGGTTGACCGCTACGGCCGTGTCTCCCAGAAGAGTCTCCGGGCGAGTGGTTGCGATCTCTACGAAACGTCCCGGCTCTCCCGCAACCGGATATTTGATGTGCCAGAAGAAGCCGTTCTGCTCCTCATGCTCCACCTCTGCATCCGAGATGGAAGTCTGGCATACGGGACACCAGTTGATGATACGGGAACCCTTATAGATATACCCCTTTTCGTAAAGCTTTACAAATACCTCTAAAACCGCATTGGAGCAGCCCTCGTCCATGGTAAAGCGCTCTCTGTCCCAGTCAGCAGATGAGCCCAGCTTATGAAGCTGCTTTACGATCCGGGTGCCGTACTCTTCTCTCCATTTCCAGCATTCCTTTAAAAAGCCTTCTCTTCCCAGCGTTTCCTTCTCCACGCCTTCCTTTTTCAGCTTGTCAATTACCTTAACCTCTGTGGCAATGGCTGCATGGTCTGTTCCCGGCTGCCATAAAGCCTCAAATCCCTGCATCCTCTTATACCGGATCAGGATATCCTGCATGGTGTTGTCAAGGGCATGGCCCATGTGCAGCTGGCCGGTAATATTTGGCGGCGGCATCACAATGGTAAATGGTTTCCTGCTTCGGTTTACTTCTGCATGGAAATACTTTCCCTTCAGCCATTTTTCGTAGAGACGGTCCTCAATGGCCGCCGGATCATAGGTTTTTTCCAGTTCCTTCATCGTTGTCCTCCTTTAGGTTTTGGGATATCCTGCGCCTCTGGCCGGTAAAATCTGCCCGCTGACAGCGTTTCACGGCCCATGAGCCAACAAAAACGCCCTCTGCCTCTCCCCAATGGGAAAAGCAAAGGGCGATCATCTCGCGGTACCACCTTTTATTCTGCCGGACGGAAACGTCACTGCTCCCATCGGCGATCTTTTGCCCCTTTAACGCAGGGAATACGGAAAAAGCTACTGAAAGCAGATCTCATCTGCTCCGTTGGCCCTTCCAGCTCAAAAGCTACCTTCCGCGTCATCCTTCCTGAACTGCCTTTCAGCCTGCGGGCAGTCCTCTCTGCTGGCTGACAGCGCGTACTCCTCTTTTTCACAGCCATTATATTTAATATACTGTTTCAATCAAGCATAAATATTTTTTCATCATTTGTCAAGCAAATTTTTCAGCCCGATCCCGCTAAAAATCCTACACCATCATCCGGTACTCCTTCTTCCAGCGCCCTACCAGCCTTGCAGCGCCTTCCAGCCGTCCGTCGGGATTTTTCTTCATCAGACCTCTTAAGGTCCTGACCGCCTCCACCTGCTCCCCATTTGTCCGTGCCTGGCGCAGCTCTTCCTCCCAGGCAGCGGTAAACTCCGGCTTGAAAAGGCCTTTATAGGTATCTGCGGCATCCAGTTCAGGTGCAATCACGCTCAGGAAAAAAATGCGCTTTAACACGTCCCGGCTATGGCTAAGGCCATAGGCCCTGTCATACGCACGGTAAGCGCGGTGAAACTGGAACATCTGTGCATAAGCTGCCCCCAGGCACTCATACAGCGTCCCCACAAAAACGGCCTCTTCCTTTTTTTCCTCTGCCTCCGATACCAGTTTCTCATATCTGGCTGCCGCGCGGCCGTACTGTTTCTTTCCAAACAGGTAATCCGCCGCCTCCTTCTCGTATCTGGAGGGCGGAAGGCTCCGGTAGGCAGCCGCTGTCTGCCGGAACTTGTGGATGTCCTTTTCCGTACAGTAATCACATTCTGCCAAAAATAGGTAGAGCACCTCCTCCGGGCGGCTGCCTGTCTCTGACAGCTTTTCCATCCGGCCGGCCACGGCGCCCATACCCAGTTCATTTTTCACAAAACCAAACAGGGCCTTATCCACAAAGCCATCCATTACAAGCAGCGGATGATTGCAGATCACATAGCACAGTTCCTGGGATGAATAAATATAGATCCCCAGAATCTCAATGTAAAACGGATGCTTTACAAACTCCCTTCTGCACAATAACAGACTCATAAGCTTACCTCTTGTCTCACCACAGCCCCCGCTGCCGGGAACAGCTCTCCAAAGCCCTTGTCCCGAATCACCGTCACCATGGTATTTTCATCTGTAAAACCAATATTCATCTCAATCCGCGTAGTCTTTGGCGGACGATTGGGAAACCCGGTTAAAGGTACCTTCACGATTTTCTTTTTTCTGGAATCCAGATGGGAAATGATAAACTCAATTTCCTTTTCATCCTCCAGAATCAGTTCCAGGGAACTCTTTGATTCATACCAGTTGTCCCCATAGGATGCCACCGCTAAAAGAACCTCCCTGCCGTTTCTCATCACCTTTAAAGCCACCTCTGCCTTTAAGCGTCCCTCACAGACAAAAATGTAGGGATACTCTGTGACCGGGTTCATATAATCCTGTCCCTTCAGGGCGGCGCCCCTTGCAAACAATCCCTTTTCCACGAACACTCTTCTGTGGCTGCAGACAAGATTCATAAAGCTTCCAGCCCAGTCCTTACAGTCGGCCCGCTCAAACCCCTTTCCCGTCAGAAACACGGTAGAAAACAGCTTTTTGCTCAGCAGTTTTTCCCCGCAGGAGGAGAGGATCTGATCTGCCAGTTTCCGCCCTGAAAGCGTATCCAGGATATCCAGATTAAAGGATTCCTCCTGCTCCTGGGCCTCTGCCTGAACCATGTTGCGGCGCATCCCCCTCTGAACCTTCATCTCATAGTAGCAGAGCCGATCAGCCGCCAGTTCAAAAAGGCCTACCTGATTAGACCAAAGTTCTTTTCTCTGACTTAAAACATAGTATGCAAAGCTTTCCGTATGGCTGATCACATGGACTCTCTCTCTGGGGATCTCCATGGCATCCGCACAGTACATCAGCGTATCCGTTACCCTGGCGTCGGCTGTCTGCATGGTCACCACCAGCTGGGCTACCCGCTTCTTCCCGTTTTCCTTAAAGGGATACTCCAGGATCCGTTCTAAAAAAATCTTAAGAAGGGACGCTCCTGTATAACATATTCCTCCGATGGTGGCTGTGCCCTCCTTCTTTACCATCTTAAGGAGCTTGTCTACAATCACTCCCTCCCCAATCAGGGTGGCTGCATAAGCGTCCTCCCCTGTAAGCCAGATTTCCTCTTCCTTTTTCCTGCAGATCACCGTAGGAACCGTCCAGGATATCTCATTTCCATAGCAGCTGATCTGAGTATAATCGTCATTCAGATCCAGACCGATCACAAGGCCATCCATCCGCTGTTTCCTCCATCTATTCTTTCAACGGAAATAAACTTCCCAGCATGGCTGACCGTTTCAGGTAATCCTCCATGGCCTCGGCAAGCTTTTCCTGATTTTTTTCATTTAATGCCGCTCCCATACGATTTAAGCAGGCAAACCGGCTGTTCTCCCTGCCCTCCAGTTTGTGGTCGCAGATTTGCCGTCCCTCTGCGGCCAGCACCCGTTTCTGATCTCTGCGCTCATAGATCTGATACTCTAAGGTCTCTCCCTCAAAAAGCACGATCTCCTTTACGTAGATCCCCTGATACACACGGCGCATTTCCTCTCTGTGAAACTGCTTTTCCTCCGGCAGCAGGCGCAGTTCCATCCAGGGGGCATGGTCTCTGTCTCCGTGGTACTCCACCATGGTCTTGTCCAGAATATCCTCCGGGACAGGTATGTGGCGGGACAGATCTCTTGTATACGGGAAAATAAGCCCCTGCTCCAAAAGCAGCTTTGTCATGGAAGAAAGGAGCTCTCTCTCCTGCGGCTCCACGGTTTCCATACCGGCATAGTATTTCGTCAGGGCCAGCAGGTAAAGCGTGGGCAGCTTTTCTTTATGGAAACTTATTTTAGCCGCATTTTTTAAGTAGTCAAAAACCCTGGAATCCATCTGCCGGCCTTCCAGAAAATACTGGATACATTTTTCCGTAAAATATGCCTTTACAATGGTTTCCCCGGTCTTTTTGCGTTTCATATACAGGTCAAACACAGAATCGATCCGGTCACAGCACCCCGTAAAGAGCATCTGGGCCAGCAGCCGCTCCTCCAGATCATAAGTCTCGATATGCTCTCTGACACCGGCTATGAGGATCTCATACATCTGGGGTACTGTACCATTAAAATGCTCGCAGAGATAATCCAGGATCACTCCGTCTGCCTTTCCCGCCTGAAAAACCTCGTAGGAAAGAGTTAAAAGCGGTTCGTCCTGGTCAAAAAGCTGCTGCAGGATCATCCGGCTGCACAGTTTAAGGAGCAGCGTCGGGTCAACGCCCCCTATTTTATAGGCGGCGATCATATCATAGGCCTCCCTCAGGCAGTTTTGACCGATGAGTGTTTCGCAGATCTTTTTCCTGTCTGCCCCGCTTAAATGCTCCTTATCCATCTGAATCAGATACGCACAGTTTCTGGAATTATGCCCATCTGTATCCTCAGCCTCCATATGGCAGTAAAAGTCTGTTGCCTTCCTCTGGATCTGCTTTTCAAAGACGGGATTCAGACGGAGATTCTCTGCCGTTTTCTCCAGCACTCCCGCATCCTCCCAGGTTTGCACGCCCTCCTTAAGAACCTGGCAGCAGGCGCGCAGAATCAGCATAGGATGGTCGGGAGCCAGTCTGCTGCAGCGGTCTAACAGCTCTTTTCGATCCATGACAGGATGCTTTCTGTGCTTTACATCCAGATACCTGTTTCCGTAGGCATCCTGAAAAAGCAGCACCATATGGGCGGAACGGGCCGGAACATAGGCCTCCCCCTGTTCTAAGGCAAATGTCTCCTCATCCTTTAGCTCCTCATACCGGACAATCACTGACTTCATCTGAGGATCCTCACATATGATCCTCCTGGAGCAGAGAATCGCAGGAAGGAATCGCGCTGCCCGCGAATCAATCATATCCTGGAATATCATGTGTTCATAGATAACCGCCAGACGGCTGTCGATTCGGGATGCAAACAGCTGCTCCATGGCAAACTGCTCCATTTCCCTTGTATAAGACTGGTACAGCTCCGAGGATGGATTCATGTACAGCAAAATATTCCGATACAGGATACATCTGTGATCCCGATCCAGCGCCTTATCATAGGAAAAATACAAAAGCACCTCTTTGGGCAGCAGGCGCCCATAACTCTCCGGCAGAGAATACAGAAAATATTCATATAGCCGCGTAATATTGACATGAGCCTCCAGCGCCTTCTCATACCACTCAAAGGCTTCCCGGCTTTTTTGCTCTCCCCGGATCAGGAACCCGCAGACTGCCTCTAACAGTTCCCGCTCAGGATACGTTTCATAGAGATTTTTTCCAAGCTTCCATACAAGCCTTCTGTAGCGTTTCATACCGGAAATGAAACCGGCCGCCTTTAAAGCGATTTCCCTGGTCAGGATTCCCTCGCGGATCCCAAGGCTGAGTACCTGGAGTTCAAACTCCCCCATCCCTCCAAAAAGCACCGGATGTTCCGTCAGCAGACGGCAGGCTTTTCCGTAGAGGAAGGGGCTTTTACAGCCGTTGGCAAACAGGGTTTCCATGGAGCGGTACAGATCCAGAGGGTTCTGTAAGCAGGTCTCGTCTGCACGAATCAGCAAAAGCAGAAGCCATGGAGACGCTCCTCTCTGTTCCCAGAGAAGTTTTTTTAAGGTCCGAATCAGGCTCTCCCTCCTGCTTTCTGAAGGCTCCACGAGAATACAAAGATACTCATGGTAGCAGTATATCCACGGCGTATGCTCCCGCTCTCCTGCCGCCTGAGCCTTAAGCTCCTCCAAAACCGCAGCTGCCGCATCCCGGCGTCCGCAGGCATACAGATGCTCCGCCCGAAGAAGGCGCACCCGCATATCAGAAGGATAAAGGATCCGCAATTTTTCCGCCTCCTGCAAAAGAGCGCTCTCTGCTCCCTTTCCTTTAAGAGTCCCCAGCTCATAGGCCAGACGCATTTGCATATATTCAAGAAATCCCTTTTTATCCTCCACCGTCTCACGGTATGGATCCCCACGTCGTTTTCCCTCTGCCTCTATGGGAATCACAAACTCCTGACGGAGGGTCTTAATCCGGATCCGGCCGAAGTTTTTGCCTCCGTGGAGAGCCTGGGACAGAATACGGTAGGGAACCCGGCACCGGTTATCTGTAAAATCCCGGTCTGTCACTGACTGTACCTCCATGGAAATAAAATCTCCCTCAGGAATCAGCCTTGCTTCTCCATAGCCCCAGCCGTTTAAAACCAGCTCGATTTCTCCTCCTGCCGGCTCCTCCAGATCCCTGTAATATCTTGGAGAGGGGTCAGCCTGGATACGCACCGGCTCTTTCACACGGAGCGCCACCAGAAATTCTTCCAGAAGATTTCTCCTTCCGTTTCTTCCGCGCAAGCCCTCATAAATGGTTCTGGCTTCCGCATCCTGCATAAAGGGCGCCTCTGTAAAATCCTGGTATTCAAAGAGGCGCAGCGCTGTTTCCACGTTCCTCCTTGCAAGGTTTGCAAAGTCCCTGGCTGTCTTTAGGGAGGTCAGTTCCTCCCCTCCGTTTTCCGTCTGAATACGCAAAGAATAAGGAATCTCCCTCTCACCACCATTAGTGACCAGGTAAAAAGATCCCTTGATTTCGTCTCCATCCTCTAAATAGCGGGTATCGACCTCATATATGATATGGCTGCGAAGGCCGCCGAAGGCCTCATTGACAGCTTTTACTCTTTTATTGCTGGAATAGACCAGTCCTTTGATGTGCAGATCATTCGTACTCTGCACAAGAAATTCTCCCCTGGCCGTCTGACCGGCCCCCAGGGAGCCCTCTACACGCTCAGGTTTTATCATCAGCCCCGGTACGCCGCCGTCAACGATGCCCCTGGCCAAACGGTTGATCCGTTCTCTCATACACTACCACCTGTGTCTTCCTCTTATGCTTTTCACTTACGTTTCATGATAACACATTTTCCCCTGATTTAAAAGAGAATTTTGCGCCAGGATCCGTGTTTTATCCGCAGCTTTGCTTCACAGATCCCAAGTGCCGCTTGATTTAAACCCTTAAACTTGATATGATAGACGGTAAGAAATGATAATTGTTGATTGGATGGAGTACAAGATATGCTGACAGAGCCTATGACCTTATATAAACTGATGAATCTGTATATGCTAAAGCAGGTTAATTTTCCTCTGACCAATGCCCAGCTGACCAGTTTTTTTACAGAACACGAATATACCACCTACTTTACCCTCCAGCAGGCGTTAAATGAGCTGGAGGAGGCGGGACTGGTTCACAAGGAGGCCAGCCACAGCAGCACACGCTACGAGATCACCCGAGAAGGCGAGGAAACCCTTAATTTTTTCGGCAAAAACATCTCTCCCGCCATTGTGGACGACATGGACCAGTATCTGAAGGAAAACAAATTTCGTCTCCGGGAAGAGGTAGGCACCACGGCTGATTTCTATAAGGGCACCAACCAGGACTATATCGTCCACTGCGAAGTCCGGGAAAACAAGGCCGTACTCATCCGCCTGGATCTCTCTGTTCCCGATAAGGAACAGGCCGAGGATATCTGCAGTGCCTGGCGCAGCAAAAGCCAGGAGGTGTATTCCCACATTATGCATACGCTGCTGTCATAAAAAGGGCTGTCCCATGGAATCATGCGCGCTTTCTGCACATGACTCTTTGCGAGACAGCCCTTTTTTACCTCAAAGGAACCTCCGATTTTTCTTCTTTTCAGGAATTCAAAGGCGTTTCCTGCGCAGCCTGCTCAATCAGCTCCCAGATTTCCTCTCTCCCCTGCTTTGTCTCGGCAGAAAACGGAATCAGAATATCTTCCTTTTCCATCCCCAGTCCCATGCGGATGACCTTTACCGCCTTTGGCACCTGGCTCCGCTTGAGTTTATCCAGTTTCGTAGCGATAATCACCGGATGGTAGCCGTTGCTTACCACCCAGTCGTACATCATCTTATCATTGGCCGATGGCTCGTGACGGATATCCACCAGAAGGAATACCATCTTAAGCATGGCGGATTTCTGAAGGTAGCGTTCAATCATCTTTCCCCATTTTGCCTTAGCCTCCAGGGAGACCTTGGCATAGCCATAGCCCGGAAGATCCACATAATACAGAGCCTTGTTGATATTGTAAAAATTGATAGTCTGTGTCTTTCCCGGCTGGGATGAGGTTCTGGCATAAGCCTTGCGGTTCATAAGCGCATTGATCAGGGAGGATTTTCCCACATTGGACTTGCCTGCAAAGGCAAACTCCGGCAGGGTGTTTTCCGGCAGAAGGCTGGTAACGCCGCATACAGTCTCCAGATCTACGGTTTTAATGATCATGCAAATGCCTCCTTTACCACTGCCTCCATATTCTTCACATAGACGATCTCCAGCCCCTTTGTGATCTCCTTTGACAGCTCCCCTATATCAGGCCGGTTCTTCTCAGGAACAAGCACCTTTTTAATATGGGCCATTCTGGCTGCCAGTATCTTCTCTTTCAGACCGCCGATGGGCAGAACCCGTCCTCTTAAGGTAATCTCTCCTGTCATGGCAACCTTTGCAAGAACCTTTTTTTCCGTAACCGCCGACAGCATGGCAGTAGCCATGGTTATACCGGCAGAAGGCCCGTCCTTGGGCACTGCGCCCTCCGGGATATGGATATGCAGGTCATGCTTCTCAAAATAGTCGTCCGCCAGCCCATACTCCGGGCATACGGAACGCACATAGGTCAGCGCAGTCTGAGCAGACTCCTTCATCACATCCCCCAGCTGTCCGGTCATAAGAAGGCTGCCTTTTCCAGGCATTACGTTGACCTCAATCTGCAGCGTATCTCCTCCGGCGCTGGTCCAGGCCAGTCCTCTTACAATGCCCACCTCATCCTCTTCATTCACGTCCTCAAAGGTGATCCGCTCTTTTCCGAGGTATTTTTCAAGGTTTCCATCTGTAATGCGGATGCAGCCTGCCTTTTTATTCTCCAGGTATTTTCTGGCCGCCTTGCGGCATACGTCTCCGATGCGGCGCTCCAGACTGCGGACTCCTGCCTCCCTGGTGTAGTTATGAATGATCTTTTCCAGACTCTTGTCTGAAAATGTAATCTGTCCCTCCGAAAGGCCGTTTCTCTCCCGCTGCTTATCCACAAGGTAATCCTTCGCAATATGGAACTTCTCATTTTCCGTATAGCTGTTTACTTCGATCAGCTCCATACGGTCAAGCAGAGGCCCCGGAATGGTCTGTGTGGTATTGGCGGTAGCGATAAAGAGCACCTGGGACAGATCCAGAGGTACCTCCACATAGTGATCTCTGAACCGCACATTCTGCTCGCCGTCCAGAACTTCCAAAAGAGCGGAAGAGGTATCTCCCTTATAGTCGCTGCTGACCTTATCGATCTCATCCAGCAGCATCAGCGGATTGCTTACGCCAGCCTGACGCAGTCCGTCCGCCAGACGGCCCGGCATGGCTCCCACATAGGTCTTTCTGTGTCCGCGGATTTCAGCCTCGTCCCGGACGCCGCCCAGACTGATGCGGACGTATTTCTTATTCAGCGCTTTTGCCACGGATCGCGCAATGGAGGTTTTTCCCGTTCCGGGAGGGCCCACCAGACAGATGATCGGGGAGGTTCCCTTTTTAGTCAGGCTGCGGACAGCCAGATACTCCAGAATACGTTCCTTCACCTTTTCCAGACCGTAATGATCCTCGTTTAATACCTTCTCAGCGTGGCGTATATCGTCATTATCCTTTGAAGCCTTCTTCCAGGGAAGCTCTAAAAGCGTTTCAATATACGTCCGCAGCACATTTGCCTCCTGGCTTCCCGCCGGCATGGTGCGGAAACGGCCGATTTCCTTTAAAAGCTTTTCCTTTACCTCTTTATCTGCCTTTAAGCCTTCCGCTTTTTTCTGGTAATCATCCGCATCAGAAAGAGAATTATCCTCTCCCAGTTCCTGACGGATGACCTTCATCTGCTCCCTTAAGATATAGTCCTTCTGGTTCTGGTCAATATCTGCCTTTACCTTGTCCTGAAACTCCTTCTTAATCCGGTATACCTCCATCTCTGTCATCAGAGTCTGGAGCACCGTTTCATACCGCGCAGACAGCGCCGTACACTCCAATACCGTCTGGCGCATGGTATAATCCCAGGGCAGCTGGATGGCGATCTGATCCAAAAGTTCGGCAAGATCGCCGATCAGCAGAAGGGACGGCAGAATTTCCTTTGCAGCCCGCAGGTTTACTTTTCCATATTCTTCCAGTTTGTCCCGAAGAATCCGCACCATGGCTTCTTTGGCCATGGGCTCTACATCCTCCTGCTCAGGAGCCATAGGGCTGATCTCGCCCATAAAGAATGGATCCTCTGAGTCGAATCCCAGAAGCTCTCCCCGTTCCAGTCCCTCTGTCAGTACCCGCACCATCTTTCCCGGCAGCTTCACTAACTGCTTGACTACTGCCACAGTGCCTACCTGATACAGATCCTTCAGTTCAGGATCCTGGAGTTCCGGATGTCTCTGGCTGACTAAAAAAAGCTTCTGATCCCCCATCATAGCCTTCTCCACTGCCGCTACGGATCGTGGCCTGCTTACATCAAAATGCTGCACCATTCCCGGCAGGATAGTAAGCCCTCTTAAGGCTACCACCGGCATGGTTATCACTTGTTCTTCCATGTATTTTTCACCTCGTATCTTTAAAAAAGGCCGCTGCAAATGCAGGGATCTGGTTTGCAGCGGCCTTGAAATGTTCTTGCTTATGTTTTAAATCCTTGCAGACAGGAAACGCGCCTTCAAAGCATCAGGCGATCTCACCGTTTCGTCCTCCCCTGAGGCGTTCGGACAGCGTTTTTTTCAACGCAGGCTGCATATCCCTGTACACAAGTTCCGGCAGCCCGGTCTTGTCAATCACACCTTTTGTGATCGTGCAGATGCCAATGGAATCATCGGAAGGAATCTCATACATCAGTTCCATGATCGCTCCCTCCAGAATGGACCGCAGACCTCTGGCGCCGATCTTGCGTTCCACTGCAAGTCTGGCGATTTCATCTAAGGCCTCCTGTGTAAATTCAAGCTTTACATTGTCGAGTTCAAACAGCTTCTGGTACTGCTTGGTAAGCGCATTTTTCGGCTCGGACAGGATACGGACCATCGCTTCCTTGGTCAGCTGCTCTAAGGACACCTCAACCGGCACACGGCCGATAAATTCCGGGATCAGGCCGAATCTGGTCAGATCCTGGGGTTCCACCTTGCGCAAAAGCTCATCGATATTCATGGCGTTTCGGTCTACTACCTCTGCGTTAAAGCCGATGGAGCCCGCGCTTATACGCTGCTCCACGATCTTCTCCAGTCCATCAAAAGCCCCGCCGCAGATAAAGAGAATATTGGTGGTATCGATCTGGATCAGCTCCTGATGCGGATGCTTTCTTCCGCCCTGAGGAGGAACACTGGCAACAGTTCCCTCCAGAATCTTAAGAAGTGCCTGCTGTACGCCCTCGCCGGACACATCGCGGGTAATAGATACATTTTCGGCCTTCTTGGTGATCTTATCAATCTCATCGATATAAATAATGCCGTACTCTGCCCGGCTCACATCATACTCAGCCGCCTGGATCAGCTTTAAAAGGATATTTTCAACGTCTTCGCCTACATAACCGGCCTCTGTAAGAGCCGTTGCATCTGCAATGGCAAAGGGCACATTGAGGATCTTTGCAAGGGTCTGCGCAAGATAGGTCTTTCCGGAGCCGGTAGGGCCGATCATCAGGATATTGCTCTTTTGCACATCCACATCCATATGCTGACAGGAGGTCACTCGCTTATAGTGGTTGTATACGGCCACGGACAGCACCTTCTTTGCCTCCTCCTGGCCGATCACATACTCGTCTAAAAAGGCCTTGATCTCCTTCGGCTTTAACAGATGAATATCGTTTAAGGCAGAAGCCTCTTTTCCCTCTGCGTCTCCCGCTAGTTCCTCCTCCAGGATCTCAGAGCACAGTTCGATACACTCATCGCAGATAAATACATGGTTATCGCCTGTTCCGGCAATCATCTTTCGTACCTGATCCTGAGTCCTTCCGCAGAAGGAGCAGCGGATCGTGTCATCTGGTCTAATTGGCATACTCACTAAACCTACCCTTTCCTATCTCCTAAGTCTTATCAGTGATGCATGAGGATCTCGTCGATCAGACCGTAAGCCCTGGCTTCCTCTGCGGACATATAATTATCCCTCTCTGTATCGCGCTCGATCTCCTCAATGGGCCTGCCTGTATTGGCTGCCATAATCTCCTTTTACTTCTTCTTCGTCGGTTCCGTG
>OATU01001035.1_pt1 | contig 19260 bp, 23 predicted proteins | sample 1516711 | NCBI WGS metagenome assembly OATU01 (sample SAMEA2579971, study PRJEB22360) | human gut metagenome | biome: human gut; feature: human-associated habitat; material: faeces | place: Denmark | collected 2008/2010 | reverse complement strand
GATTTTGGATTTTTTATATAATCTTTTATTTCAATAACTTTAATATCATCCTGTTGGGTAATCAAATCTGATATCATATAAATATCGTCAATAAACGCACAAACTATTCTAACGCCTGCTACATCATTGAGATATGTCTGTATATTTTCTGTTGTAAATTCATATCCCATCTTCTGCAGTTTATCGTAAATACTATTGGGCTGCTTAATTCTTGTTTTTATAAAAGAAATAGGATTTCGATTGTTCTCAACTGAAAATTCATCATCCAAAACCTCAAGTTTAGTTTGTATCTCCCGAATAGCACAACGATACATCATCATTAAATTATAAAATTTTGTAGCATTATTTAAAAACTGTAGTGATTCCGGACTGTTCATCCTGAGTTTTTTTACTTCATCTTTTGTCATGGAACTTTCCTTTCTACCTCATCCCTGATTTCAAAACATTATTTATTTTGATAGTTGATTCGTTCTCCTTGAATTACTGGATAACAAATCATTTTATCACTATCCAGATTTTCTATATGCATATCTACTGCACTGATCTGATGGTTTTCATAAGTATTGTAATAATACCATCCTTATGGCAGACAGTGGTTACGAAAGTTTTAATACCTTTGCACACCTGATCCGGAAGGGAATGTATTTCGTTATCCGCATGAAGGATATCAACAGTAATGGTATCCTTTCCTCTTATGATTTGCCTGACAGCGAATTTGATACTCATATAAGGACAACACTTACCAGACGCCATACGAAAGAAACACTGGGGAATCCTAACACCTATACCATACTTCAGCCTTCTACCGATTTTGATTTTCTTGATGAGAACTGCATGTATTACGATATTGAATTCCGTATTGTACGTGTTCGCCTTGATAATGGAACCTATATCTGTATTGCCACCAATCTTTCAGAAGAATTTCCTCTGGAAGAAATCAATAAACTTTACCGGATGCGCTGGAGCGAGGAAACAAGCTTCCGTGAACTCAAATACACCATCATCGGGTTGCATAAATCTCGTTACCATTATACTCCATTATGAGGCAGATATGCAATCTGTCTTTTTACCACACGCACCCCATATTGTTATTATTTCGCAAGTTAGCAAGCAGTGCCCCCGTACGTACACGGGCGCGTTTTGCTTGTTGAAGGCACATCCCCAATCCCCTTAAAATGTCATCTTCGATGCCAAGCTGCGCCCTCACTTTGTGAGTGCTGATACATTCCTGCTCTGCCGGAATATAAAAAAGAGGGCAACCTCCAATTTATATTTTTGATGATTGCCCGCATGCTTATCTTTCCTGCTGCCGTTTCTTTTTCATATCTTCCTCTATGTCCCAGCTCTGCTGAGCAGCATAGAAGGATTCCACATTTTGCTTCGCTATCTGATAATCCCGCATCTCTTTTTTTATTTTCTTGTATTCACTGTAAGCTGCCTTTTTCTCTGAAAGCAGTCTTGCAAATTCCTCATTCAGATCCTTTACCTTCGGAATTTTTCCATCCGGCAGTTTTGAAAATGCTTCCTTGGCTGCCTTATGAAGAGTGATTTCATCCCGGTGTGCCTCGAAAAATTTCTTACTGTACCCTGATTTTCGATAGGCAATGTAAGTTTCCCTGGTCTTGGCATAATTGATAATGTGAGTCTTGATCACTTTATTTGCTGCCATCTTCTCCTCTGCATCTTTGATGCTTTTCATCAGTTCATGGTATTTTGCAGAACTCCCGTCCACCAATGCGTCCAGCGTTTCCTTATCGTGAATATCATGCTGCTGTAAAAACAGAATAGATTCCGCAAACTGTTTCACATTATATTTTTTCGCCCACTGGACATATCCACCGTTCTTTCCCTGTGCCATTTTTTCCTGAATATCAACTACCAGATCAAACTTACGCTTTTCCGGTTTTGCTTCTTTCCGGTCCGGTACTTTTTCATTTCTTTCAGGAGACTCTTTCTCTCCGGCAATCACTTTTTTCAGATTTTCTTCTGTAAAATCCTCTCCAAGTGAACGGAACCGGATGAAACGTTTCTGCTCTTTTCCACAGACTGCGGTATGCTTGCCACGCTTGATTTCATATCCTTCTGCCTGTAGAAGTTTCAGAAGTTCTTCAAAATCTGCCGGTTTATGATCCAGGCATTTCAGAATATCTTCCCGGATGACATCCCTCATGCTCACACGTTCCGGGTACTTTGTCCTCCGCTGTCTCTCACTCGGCTTTGCCTTTGGAATAACAGAAAGTCCATGCTCCAGACAGATAATGTCACTAAGTCTCTGCAATGCTATTCCGGAAAACCAGAAATCCCGGAACTTCCGGTCACACTCCGGCCTTTATTCTGGTGCATTGCTATCAGTTTTGTTGCCGCCATCTTCTCACCTGCCTTACATAATTGCTGTCAGTCTGTCCAACACTTTTCTCATTTCCTGCAAAATCTCTTTCTGATTTGTTCTCAGTTCTTCGATATCCTCATGATAAATGCTGCCTGTTTCATTTGCCTTTTTTGCATACTGATTCAGATTATTTCCGGATATCTGCAAAAGACGAAGGACTTCTTTTAAGTCAGAAAGATCCATCACAATGACATATCCATGAAGTGCCATCCGGATCATATATGCAGTGAGACTGGAAATACCAGCCTCCTGCATACGCTCATGAATCTGCCTGAGTTCATCTGCTGTCACTCTCAGCTCAATTCGTTTTGATCTTTCTACCATCCCTGGAACTCTCTTTCAAAACAACATCCCGGAACCGGCTTTCTGTCAGAAACAGGCACAGGGGACTGCATCTGTTTACTCTGTTCCTTTAATTTTTCCAATACGGATTTTTTATCATCCGGTACAATTTCCAAAGTGCCTGCTGCCGGTTCCACTTTCACATTATTGATCACACCATCAAAGCTGTTGTCGTTCTGCTCCACCATATCCTCGATGCTCCTCATCGGATTTCTGCTGATGGAAGGGCTGGCTCCAGCCACCTCTTCCAGCTCACATCCTCCGGTATTATCCGATACTTCCACCTCATGCTCTCCGTGTACTTCATCCCACTTTTTAATCTTTCTTGTTTTTGCTTTTTCCATATTTGCCTGCTCCCTTCTCAAAATTCAGTTCAAATGCTGCTCTCTGATTCTCATCCACTGTCATGATGACCGTTCTCAGCAATTACTAACTTATATGACATTTCATTCCTCCTTTTGTGGTAAAAAAATAGCACCTTAACCTTTTGGCTAAAGTGCTATGTAAATTTGTTATTAAATTGTGCATGAATCAGATAAACTGAAATTTCACAGTCGTTTCTCATACCTATTATCCTAATAACGATTGTTTAATTTCCAAGCAAATGAAACAGTAGTCCAATCAAGAAACATACCACTATTGTAACAATTCCGGCTACAATCCCTTTCAGTACATTTTGATATGGTCGTTTTCCGATTTCTCGTTGCTTCTGTATTTCGTCCAATCTTTTACCTTCTAAAAAGGCTACAATCTCTTTGTATGTCTGAATATCGTTGTCTTTTTTCACCTTTTCCACTTTCAAAGCCCAATACATCGTAATTACAAAAAGAATTCCAAACGGAATAAATGCAAGCTGTTCCAACCAAAAGAACAATGGGACTGCCGATAAAATCGTAATTGCTAAATGCACGCAAAAAATGTTACCATAGTAATTGAGTTTCTTAATTTCTTGTTCATTAATTTTTTCTTTCATAATTTCAATATCTCCTTTGATTAATTTATCAATGGAGGTTTGGAATACTTCACTCAAAAGAATCAAACTATTTACATCTGGATAACTTTTCTCATTCTCCCAATTTGAAATAGTTTGTCGAGACACATATATTCGGTCCGCTAATTGTTCTTGTGAAATTTGAAGTTCCGAACGATATTTCTTAATTTGATTCCCGAGTTCCATTCAATACACCTCCTTGCACTTGTATCTTAATCAAAAACAGATATTAATGCTATCAAAAGGCTTTGACAAAGGACTTTTTATCCTTGTCAAAATATTTTGACACACACAATTGTAGTCAAAAGAGCATAAAATTCAAATTTTCTGTTCCCTATAAATTTAAAGTTGTCGTCTCGCTTGCAAAGATAAAATTCCAATTTTCAAAGCTATACACTATCTTTACATACCTAATTTTAGTGTTTCGTTTTACTCTCTATTTCTGCTGTTAACATCTCAAAATAAGGACCACCTTTTTCCTTTACATAATCATAAATATCTTCATAATACCCCATATCAGAAAATAATTTACAAGTATAATAATTCATAATAGGTGTTCCTGTATATTTTTGTAACTCACCACTTAATATCATTGATATATAATGTTCTTTGTTTCCTACTTTATCAAATTGATTAATTGCCTCATCTAGAGCCTGTTCTACCCGTCTTTGTAGTGTTTCAAAATCTGTATCACTATTCAGATGAAAACTACCTTTATCTAATCCTGTTCTTGCCCTGAATTGACATTCATATTCTTTAAAAGATTTATTCACAAGCTGGTTATCAATTTCTATATACAATCCATAGTTAATAAAGAATTCCAATTCATCAGCAGTATTCCATTTTGATTTTTGAAAATTTATAACCCGTCCCAACCCAGATGCATCTATATATCTAAAATTTGAACCCTGCTTTTTCCAACCATAGGGTTTGAATTTTAATAAAAATATTTCATTTATTAATCTCTTAAATATATCCTGCATAATTTTCTCCATCTTCATAAATTCTTTAGGTTACAATCGATGATGGTGTAAACGAAAAAGCAGTTTTGACATTGCAGAGAACTGCCCCTTCGTTTACACCATTTTCGATTTGACCTAATTGAACAAAGTGAGCGTCCGGGTAGCCGCAACCTATGGACTTTCAATTCTTTGCTCCTGTCCATGATTATATATAATTCTCGGTATGAAAGCTACAACATTTTATAAAAAACAGGCAAAAACAGGCAAATGGGCATGACGATAAAACCTCAGAAACTGAGGCTTTTGAAAGTATTAGATGTTGCTCTTTAGCAACGCAGTGGCATTCTCATCTGTGGCTTTCCGAGATGCCCACCACATGCTTTACACACAAAAACTTTGATGCCATAAAGATGTTCCAATATTTCAGGCATTTCCATGTCACGAAGCTTTGAAAGATACTTCTTACATCCAAGTAAATTTCTGCAAAAGGTGAGCTTCTGGCTTTTAGTACGGGAACATAGCAGTCCGTAGTGCCTGATGCGGACAAAACGCCTTGGTGGTACATGCATGAGAAACCGCCGGACAAACTCTACGCCTGAAATAGTCAGTTCCTTCCACTGTCCCTCATTACGGTAATCCTTTACTAAGAATGTAACGGTATCATCATCCATACAGACGATGCAGTGATTGCTGACGGCAATGCGATGAGTATACTTACCAAGGTATTTAATTACTGTTTGAGCACCATTGAATGTCTTTTTACAATGAGGAATCCAGTCCATACCATAACAGGAATCTAAAAGCTCCTTGAACGTATAATGGTTACGAAATTTTTCTGCAGTACCATGAAATACCAGCTTATCCTCTTTCCACAGCCTCTTTAGTTCCTCCAGATATTTTCCGCGGAACACTTTGGAGATGACCCGGATGGGAAGAAAGAAATTTTCACCATTGTCCTTCCACTGGTTGTTGGAAGCCAGTCCTCCACCCAGCAGGATGGTATGAATGTGGGGATGAAAGTTCATTTCAGAACCCCATGTATGTAAAATGCAGATGTATCCTACCTTTGCGCCGAGATGTTTTGGGTCGGCAGTCAGTTCGCTGATTGTGGAAGAGGCTGCATGGTATAAGGCATCATAAAGAAGTCTCTGGTTGCTGTAAATGACAGGGTTTAAAATATCAGGAACCGTAAAAACCAGATGGAAATAAGGAGCATCAAGGACATACTCTCTGCGTGCATCCATCCACATTTCTTTCGGAACAGCCTGACACATGGGGCAGCAACGGTTACGGCAGGAATTGTAATGAATCTGTATGAAGCCACAATCCTCACATACACATACATTTGCACCATAGGCACCGGTCTTGCAGTTCATGATGTTATGTGCAACCTTTGCCTGTACAGGGGAAGGTGAATATTGATCAAGGTATGCCGGATAAAAATGATGAAAAATATCCTGTACTGTGGGCTTATCCATTGGCTGTACCATCCTTTCTGTCAAAAGGACTGCGGATGCCCATAAGGGATTTGTTGCTGACATGAAGATAAACTTCTGTGGATTTCGGATCGCGGTGTCCAAGCAATGCCTGAATATTCCGCTGTTCCACTCCCTGCTCCATAAGGTGGGTGGCAAAGCTGTGACGGAGGCAGTGAGGAGTAACACCGGATAAACCCGGCAGCCGATGCAGAACGTCGGATAACCTGTTCCAGTGTACTTACGGTAAGATACTGCCCTGTAAACTGATTCGGAAACAGAATGCCCTTTGGTCTGCCTTTCTGGAACCAGTATTCCGTAAGAAGTGCAAGGTTTCTTTCAGACAGAATGGTATAACGGTCCATCCGGTTCTTGGTATCCCGGACATGAATCTGCATGTTTGTGCTCTATTATCATGCGTGGAACAGTGATATCATCCCACAGAACGTGAAGTACATTCCGATAGAAAAAACGGATGGCTGAATTATAAAGGTTGAGGGTGGTCGCTTTCAGACCATCGTCCTTCTTGGCAAGAAGAAAGTCCCTGACATCCTGACAGGTAAGCTCTTCCGGGTGCTTTTCCATGTAATTAAGGAAATAAGAAACATAGTTTTTGTAGCAGTTAATGGAACGCTCTTTAAGGTTACGGATTTTTCCGGCTTCCTCAAGCTGTAATAAATATTTTTCGTACATAATAATTCCTCCATGTAAAATCAGTAATTTCGGGTATCACTGCTTACATGAAGGTGCATTGGAATAATAAAACCGCTTGCTAAAAGAACGGTTAGGTGTTAATCTTTTCATAGGCAGTGGTAATGTCGATCCTGTTTGATTGTTGGTTGTGGTGACTTAACAATACTACTATTAGGACTTGGTTTCCACTGCTTTTTTATTTAGAAAAAGAAAAACTGCGTCACAGCCTTGGCAGGCCATCGCGCAGCGATTTTGTTCAATTTGAATTTGTATGTTTAGTTCAAAAACGAATATAAGCATAGCACAGCAGCTATCAGCAATATTGCCACACCTATCCAGTTTTTTCGTTTCACTTCACATTTCATATCGAACACCCACCCAATAACAAAGAAAAAAATGGAAAAAACGAGAAGTAAAAGACCTATTACAGAGCCATAATTAAACAATGGGTTTGGGTGTGCAACACCGGAGGCAATCACCAACAATAAAAGCCCCAATCCTACCAATCCGAGCCATATTGCAATTTTTGTCAGTCTATTCATTTTCCACCCCTCCATCAAATTCCGATTGAACAAAATCGCTGCGCGATGGCCTGCCAAGGCTGTGGCGCAGTTTTATTTTTATTAAAAAAGCAGTGGAATTACTTTCCATAATCCGTTATTGTTAAGTTACCACACGAAACAACTGAACTAAGAAAGCTCCACTGCCTATGATAAGAATAACATTTTCCAGTCTCTTCCGCAATCGGAATTATGACGCTACGATTACCAATCTTTTCAGCTGCAAATTTTCTTCTGTGACCCGATATAATCTCATAAGTCCCATCCTGCCTCGGTCTGACTATCAGAGGATTTAATATTCCATACTTCTTAATACTCTCCTGCAATTCAATCATCTGACTGTCCGCCTGAACCTTGAATGGATGGTTTACAAATCCCCGAAGTCTTTCCAGCTCAATCTCTACAACTCTTTCATCCTGATTCTGCAATTCCTTCTTTTCTTCCATAGGCAATTTCCTTTCCCTGAACGTAAAAAAGCCCGTCCAGAATAGATTGTATTTCTCTAATCTGAACGGACTCTTCCGACAGGCCTGATATCACAGACAAGAATATCGTGTTTTGTTTCACTGCTTTTCCTAATTTTACACCCCAAAGCTCATCCTACACTGTAGTTAATCCGTCCGGGTGACAGACTAGAAAATGTGAATCAGTGACAAGCATCCATCCCCGCTGACAAAATCAGTATATTTAACCCTGTTTCGCTGACAAATTTGTCACTGAAATTGCAATTCTGCATGAAAAAAGCGGCAATGAAACTATCTTCATTACCGCTAAAAATGAGCGTCTCCTATAGGAATCGAACCTACAATAGAGTCTTAGGAGTATGGCATACCACCTGTTTTGGCATTACGCCAGATGACTTCCAATATCGCAAAAATGCTTGAATAGCAAGGCTTTTCGAGCGTTTTGCTCACCACAAAATAGTACCACATTCACTATACTTCTTTGCTAATTTATGAGGTCCGATTAGCAAACTATTAGCAAGGATTCGTACTCTCTTGAAGTCAAAAAACAGATTGATTACTCAAAAAGGAGGTGTGCTATGTCAACAGCAACATCAGAAAGCAAGCAAGAATCCAGAACATATACTGTTGAGGACATTGCAAAGATATTAAATATCGGAAGAACATCGGCTTACACGCTTGTAAAAGAAGGACATTTCCGGTTTGTTCGAGTTGGTAATTCAATACGCATTTCTAAAAAATCATTCGATGCGTGGTTAGATGAATTAGAATTATGATTGACTTTATAACGCCATAGGTTCATTTGAATCCTATGGCGTTTTATTATAAACATTTTCAAGAGAAAGGAGATCCCCATGGAATTAAACGAAATGGAAAAAAAGCTGCTCTTTCAGGTGGAGGGCGATTATCAGACAAAGATCCTGAATGAACTTTATATGACCGTGCGGTATTCAAATAATTCCAAACAGCGGGAGGCGGCAGAAGGTCTTATGGCAAAACTTCGTGTTCTGTCAAATGCAGAGTGCATGGACTTAGTAAAAGATATTCAGAAGAATTACCGTCTGCCCTATCCAGCCCGGACGATTGGAGAAAAGATCGCCGAGGCCAGACAGCAATCAGGTGCAGAAAAATTGAAGGGGCATGACATCATGGCACTTGAACGCTTTGACCCGGATGTAAGGCACATGATCGTTTTTGATGTATTGTCTTACAATTCCCCTGTTGGCGACAAAGGCGATAAGATGCGCTTGTTCCTTACAGATGCCGGCTATCAGAAATTTTTAGAGAGCCAGGAACGGGGCGAAGTGAAACTGAAAAACCATGCGAAGGTCTCTTGCGGTCATCTCCATTATGACCACAGGGATCATGCCTTGTAACGGAATAGTCGAAGAAAGGAGGCGATACAATGGCAGTATTCCGTGTAGAGAAAACAAAGGACTTTACGATAATGAGCAATCACCATCTGCGCAATACGGAGTTGTCCTTAAAGGCAAAGGGGCTTTTATCACTTATGTTGTCGCTGCCGGAAGATTGGGATTATACCACGAAAGGACTCGCCCATATCTGCAAGGACGGTGTGGATTCTATCACTACTGCCCTGAAGGAACTGGAGCGGCATGGTTATCTCACCAGGCAGCGCCTCCGCTATGATAACGGGCAGTTGGGAGACATTGAATATACGATCCATGAGCAGCCTGTAAGCACCGAAAACACAGGGCTTTCACCTAAACGGGAAAATCCAAGACAGGTAAAACCTGAACAGGCAAAACCTAAACAGGCGGAACCTGAACAGGCAAATCCGGTACAATTAAATACTAATCCATTAAAAACAAAAAAATCAAAAAAAGATAAATCAATAACTTATCCATCAATCTATCCGGCAGAGCCGGAAGCGGCAAGCCGCACGGATGGGATGGATCGGATAGAGCTGATAGAAGCCTATCGTGAAATCATCAAAGAAAATATCGAATATGACTTACTGGTCTTACGGTATGGCAGGGAACGTCTGGACGAAGCCCTTGAACTTATGCTTGAAGTGATTTTGTCTAAACGCCCTTACATACGCATCGCCGGAGATGATTTTCCGCGGGAGATCGTCAAGAGCCGGTTCCTGAAGATCAATTCCGGTCACTTAGAGTATGTCTTTGACTGTATCGACAAGAACACGACGAAGGTCGGAAATATCAAAGCCTACCTGTTGGCGGCGCTGTATAATGCCCCGGCTACAATGGACAGCTATTACCGTGCCGAGGTCAATCACGATCTGTACGGCTGTTAGGCACCTTTGGGTGTCTTTTTTCATTCCATCACAGGAAGGAGGTAAAGCACGATGAAAAGAATCACTGTGCCGGTACAATGCCCGGCGTAACCAAAGAACAGATTCAGGCAGCGCGGGAAGCTGATCTGTTTACTTACCTGCAGTTCCATGAACCCGGTGTGCTGAAACGGGATGGACCTAATTTCCGGCATAAGGAACATGACAGTCTGGTATATGTGACCGGGAAAAGGTACTGGTACTGGAACAGCCGTGGACGGAGTATCAATGCGCTGGACTACCTGATCCAGATTCGGGGATATGGTCTTGTGGATGCGGTTCATGCTCTGGTAGGTGGCGAAATCCGACATACACCGGCTTACCGAAGTACGGCAGAAATACAGGTATCAAAGGAGCCGGAAAAGAAAGCATTCTCTCTCCCCTGGGCCAGACGTTGCGCGACCGCTGCGGTCTCCTATTTGCAGAAACGGGGGATCAGCTCAGAAGTCATTCGCCAGTGTTTACAAGCCGGGATTTTTTACGAAGCCCGGTATCATGGAGAACCGGTTTGTGTATTTGTAGGGAAAGATGATTCCGGGAAAGCGAAGTTCGCCTGTATGCGTAGTATCAGCGGCAATCTCAAAAAGGATGTCTATGGCAGCGACAAAGGATATAACTTTTGTTATCCCCCGCAAAGTCCGGGCAGCCGGCATGTGGCAGTCTTTGAAGCTCCTATTGATGCGCTTTCCCATGCGACACTTCAAGAGCTGGAGGGATGGAAATGGAATGGTTATCGCTTGTCTTTGGGAGGTACTTCCCATGTGGCGTTGACTTCTTTCCTGGAACGCCACCCGGAGATCCGGCGTGTTACCCTTTATATGGACCACGACCTTGCCGGATTTGTCAATGCCCGGAAAATCAAGACCATGCTCCACGAGGATAAACGTTTCCGTCATATCCGGGTAAGTGTCAACCCTCCCCGGATGGGAAAAGATTACAATGAAAAATTGCTGCAGGTTCGGGAACAACTGCAAACCAGCCAGCACCAACGCCGCCCAAAAGAGGCGGCTGTTTCAATTTAGGGAGGATTTCAACATGAATGGATCTCAACAGATCTGCTTTACAGACAGCGCCGGAAAAGCGCTGTTTTCCATTCCTGACAATGGTTTACTCTGCCTGTTCTATGGAAACGGGGACAGACATTTTGCTGTTTGCCATCGTCTGGATGACACCCATGCAGAAATTGACGGGGTAAATTATTCGCTGCCGGACTTTGCCAAAAGGATGAAACACAACCAGATCAGCTTTGCCCCGGCATAAGGCTGGAAAACAAATAACAGGAGGATTTGAAAATGAAAAAAATTGAAAATACCGCTTTGCAGATGATTGCCGAGGCTTCCCGGTGTCCAGACTACGGCCCCGATATGGTTAAATCGCTGATGAAAAAGCTGGATATGAACGAAAAGGGCTTTGCACTTTTGATGAATGTTGCCCCATCCACAGTGCGTCTTTGGACCAGTGGAGCTGCACAGCCCTGCGGCACAGCAAAACGCCTCATGCAGATTTATGAAACCGGTCCTGAGATTGTCGGCAAGATTGCCGGCGGGCAGCTACCGGCAGATGGGAGGGATTGATGAATGGCGGAGACAGATAGCCAGCCGATTGCGGAAAATGAGCAGGTCAAAGAGTTGCTTGCTCTCCTAAAAGACAACAATACACCGGGATATGAAGAATTTGCCAAGCTGATCGAGCATGTGACTGGAATGGAGCAGCGTCTTTTAGAGGCAACCGAGGAACTAAAGGCGGTGCGTCAGGAAATGCAGGGGTTACAGAACCATTCCCTGAAAGATGCTCTCCAAAAGAGCTGTAAGGCTATGGAGGCGAATATTTCCGCTATGCGTCACCGTCTTTCCGAACTCAAAGGCCAGATCATAAACGGGTGCAGGAATATCCTTGCCGATTTCAGGGAACGTGGTGCTGTCGCTTTGAATGGGATCACACAGTTTTTACATGTCAGACCGGCGTTGGAATCCATTCAAAATGCAGCAGAAAAAAGTATGCAGGCCAGCAACAGGGCTGTTGCCAGAATTGACGCTTTCAGTACGGAATACCACGAAATGGGGCGGCATCTCAAAAATATGGGCCGTACCATTCAAGGAAAACCTGCGGAGGCAGACGCAAAAGAAAATGGGAAGATTGCCAGAGTGTTCAAAGGTGCTTTCAAAGTGGAGGGCGCCCTTATATTCTCCATTAACCGTAATGCGGAATGGGCGCTTAATACCCTTGCCCGGTTGGAACAGACTGCGGAAAGGCGCCCGTCTGTTTTGGAAGCAATGCGGGAACAGGCAGCGAAAACGGAACCGGCAAAAAAGCAGCCGGCACCTTCCCATGATAAGGAAAGCCGGTAATTGTAAGGTTCACATGAAAGGAGGAATTTGATTGAATCAGGAACCACTACCGCAGATTCATTTGATCCGTGATACAGACTTATCCGTCTTTGCGTATGAGCTCCATATTTTTGCCGGAGATTTTCTTAGGGAATGCGAATTTAATATGCGTTCTCTGGCGACAAATACCGGGGCTGATTCCATTGCCATCATGGGGAAAAATCACATGTGGCTTTCCGACGCCTTGTTTGCTTATTGTTCTACGGCAGACCTTCATCAAATGATCTTAACAACGGAGTTCATCGGAGCGAGGGCTTTCCTGTTTCATACGGATCGCAGAGAAGGCGGTCACTTGTACGGAGATGTCCTGATGATGGATTTAGACACGCTGCAACAGGATATAAAAAGAAATATTCTCTATCCTTGCGGCGTCAATATCGAACGCAAAGATGGTTCAGCGGCTACGGTCAGCCTGAAAGAATGGACTGAAATGGAGCTTTACGAAAAAGATGCTCTGAAAAGTTGGGGATTTTCTTATGCCCCAAATCAAGTTACGGAATGGCAGTACCACTATTCCACGATGTTCAGACAGTGGATGGATCAGGCATTTCGTTATATGCCCCAGGATTTAGAAGAACGCCTGAATATGCAATATATGGAGGCAGCCCAGAACCCGGATATGGATAAGTACCGCATACCACAGGGAACGGCAAAGCAGATGCTTCTTTATGACGAAGCCCCTGTGTATCGCCTTCTTCCATCCGGTTCGGAGAAAATTGCTCCCATCGCGGCAATCTCTACGGGCTTGTGGTATGAAAATTACCGGGAGTTTGCCATTGCACCGGAGGATTTAGGCGCTCTGGACAAACTGATCCGCAGGGAAACCGACCGGCTCACAGGAAACCTCCCACAACTTCACAAAAACGAAGAACGCTGCCCTGCCCCGGAGCGATAAGAATTTTACACTGACTGGAGGTGATGAAGATTGGCAGGAGTGCATGAAGATTTCGGCGAAAAGATCGGCGGTGCGAAAAAAGACCTGTGGAAAGACCGCGGGCTGTATGCGGATGATCTGGAAGCCATGAATGAGCGCGAAGCCGAAAAATTTGTGAAAAAGGATAATGTCTGGAAAAAGCCGGACTATGCAGCCATGCTGGAGGAAGGGATTCCTCTTGGCGTGGTCTATTTTATAAAAAAAGCAAGGGACGGCTTAAACGCTTCCCCTCAGTATTACCGCACGGATGACACCCCGGAAAAACGGACCGCGAGACAAAAGGAATATATAAAAACAGTCCGGGAATTGCAGACAGTGCTTTCAGATGTCCGTACTGTGGAGGATGCTGTGAGAGCCTATGACCGCTTTTTCGTTGACAATGGATATTTAGAAAAGGTACAGGGCTGGGGAAACGGAATCCATTACCGGGCAACGAAAAAGGGACAGGACAATCCCGTGATCACAAACAAATTGTCCAATACTATGCTGATTCGCTCGGCTGAATATTTTGAGCGCAACTTTACTCAGAAAGCAAAAAAGGAACAGTTTTGTGTTTCCAAAGAGCAGAAAATACCGAAAGGTTATGCGATCCACTTCAACGACGGGAAACATACCTATTCTAAAAATGAGGACTGGAAACCCGGTACCTACTATGTGACAAAAGGCTATTCGATCCTGCGGACCAATTTTGAGACCAAAGAAGCTGCCCTGAAATGGGTGCAGGAACTTGCCAAAGGCAGGAACAAAAACGGAAAGATCCGGTTTGTCCCTCCCCAGCTTGCCCATGTCAAACGTACCGGGCCGGATTACCGGAATGGTGTGGAGATCACCGGACAGCATTATCTTGATACCTTTGGGTTCCGTGGCGGCGAGTTTGGAAACTGGATGAACCAGAACGACCGTCAGACCTCCCTTAACATGGGATTTGAAGCACTAAAGGATCTGGCGTCAGCCCTTAAGATCAGCGATAAAGATATTGCTTATCAGGGTACGCTTGCGATCGCTTTTGGTGCAAGAGGCAGCGGCAATGCTGCGGCTCATTATGAACCTTTGCGTACAGTCATCAATCTTACGAAAATGCACGGGGCCGGTTCGCTGGCACATGAATGGTGGCATGGACTTGACGATTATCTTGGTACAAAGATGGGCGCAAAAGGGATGCTGTCAGAACAGCCCCGCCTCTATGCGCCGTTCCAAAAACTCATTGACACCATGAAGTATAAACCTGAAACACCGGAACAGGCAGCAAAGCGCACGGAAGCACAAACAGAACGCACCCGGAAAAATGCGGCAGGCTGGCTGGATTCCTCGGTTCTTGCCTCCCTGAAACGGTATGGCAATGAGGAACAGATGGAAACCTACGCAGTCTTGCGGGAAGCATTTTTGTCCGGCGAACCCGGCTCTGTGGAACAGATCAGCGCATTTAAGAAGAATGTTACCGGTCGGGTAATTCCCAAAAGTGAACGGGAACGGCTGGAAATTTTTGAGCGTATGCTTTCCGGGATGCAGGCGCAGGAAGCTCCGCAGATTGGACGGACGGAAACTGATTTTTACCGTAATTCGGTACGCATGGGGAAAGAATGTGAAAAAGACGGCGGTTATTGGGACAGCAATGTGGAAATGACAGCCAGAGCCTTTGCCTGTTATATCAAGGACAAACTGTCCTACACATCGGATTATCTGGCAGGCCATGCCGACTGTGCCCTTACCCTGGTTTCCGGTAAAGGCGGAGAAATGGAGGTATTGAAAGCCTTCCCTGTGGGGGAAGAACGCCGTGCGATCAACGCTGTTTTTGACGAGATCATTCAGGATTTGAAACGGGAACAGCTATTGACCCATGCTGATGTAACGCTTCCCCTCTCTGTTTCTGAACTTCGTGAGGCAGCGGACGGGCAGCTATCCATGTTCGGCGTCAGCCGTCCTTCCGTGATGGATCAGCTTGCGGCAAACAGACCGGCAGATAAAAAATCACCGGCACAGACGATTTCCAGAAAAAACCATGAGCCGGAAATATAGCAGGAGGTGAACAGTATTTTGGAAGAAAACAAGGATTACCATGCCTACCGGTATGGCGACCACTTGACGCCGGGATCAGAGCTTAAAATTGAACACAGCGTAGTTTGTGAAAATGTGGATATTTCTACACTGATCACAATGGGAACAGATAGCCTGGAAGCCATGCGCCAGGGAAGTATCGACGGGGAGCAGAAAGCCTATGAAATCGTGGTGGCTGCCGCAAAACAGTGGGAACAGCAGGCAGCGGCAACACAGACGATCAACCGGGCTTTGGAATATCTTCGTACACCGGAGATCGAACATACCGGCAACCAGTGGAAAGACACCGATAACTGGAGGGCGGATCAGAAGATCAGCAACCGGGTCTATCAGATGACCTGCAGTATTTGGGAAGATACGAAATATGACAGAGAAACCAAACAGAGTGTTCCGATTGCCTGGTATGTGACATGGGAAGTCCGTATTCATTCCCCGAAGCAGGGATATGGAGCAAAGATTGCCGGACAAAACCAGAAACGATATACAGATAAGAACGCAGCCATAAAATACTTGGACGGGCGAAAGAAAGCCTATTCCCATTTATTCACGGAAATTTCCCCGCCAATCCCGAAAGAATATGAGCACCATTTTATGGTTCACGGTACTCTTTTACCTGGCTATACGGTTGAAGGACTGGAACAGGCCAAAACGGAACATGCTGCCGCCGAGGTTTCGGAGGGCGGTATTTTTACACCCGAAAACCGGGAGAAGCCTTCCGTCCTGGGGAAGCTCTCTGTGGCAAAAACTCAGGAAAAAACGCCAACCGCTCCCGGTACGGCAATGAAAAAGAAGGAGGATATACAATTATGAAAGTGTTAATGGTAGAGCCGGGCAAGTCCCCTTATGCTGCGGAGATCGAAAGTGGTCTGAAATCCTTGCAGGCGGCAGTGGGCGGAGATATTCAGGCGGTCTATCCGTATGAGGACCCGGTGGCTCTGATCTGCAATGAAGAAGGCAAGCTGATGGGGCTGCCTCTGAACCGGGCTCTCTTTGACGATGACGGCCACATCTATGATATTGTGTCCGGGAATTTTCTGATCGTTGGTCTTGGCGAGGAAAATTTTACAGACCTTTCCCCGGATCTGATGGAGAAATACGGGGAGCAGTTCAAGTACCCTGAAAAATTTGCAAGGATTGCCGGCGAGATTATTGCAGTCAAGCAGCCTGCAACCAATGAACACCGGGAAAAACCGATGATGCACCATTCCGGCCCGGATTTGTAGAAAGAAAGGAGCCAATTATGTTAATGGCAGTAAATGAACCTTATGCCCTTATGGTGCAGCCGGACGATATTCTGATCTCTCCCCGTGAGGTAGATGAACATTTGGGGACGATGGTATGCTTTCATCCCCGCTATGCGCTGGGCGACCATCACAACTATATGGACAAAGATGACTTCCTGCGGGAAATGTATTTAGATACCGTAGGACATGATGAAGCCGGCATGAAACGCTATGAACGGATGGTAAACATTGTAAGCAGCCGTTTCCGGCATGGACCAAAGACAGAGGAACGGGCGATCGATGAAGCAATGCAGAAAGTAATTTCGGAAAAGTATCTGATGCTCCCCCTCTATCTCTACGACCACTCCGGTCTTGCCATGAGTACAGAAAGTTTCTCAGGCAGGGCTCCTCATGCAGAATGGGACAGCGGACAGGTTGGCTGGATCTATGTTTCCAAAGAAGATGCCCTAAAGGAATTTGACGCTGACAAGATGACCGGCGCCATCCGGCAGAAAGCGGACGCACTGATGCGCAGTGAAGTCGCCGCTTATGATTCCTATCTGCGTGGCGAGTGTTATGGGTTTGAGCTTTATAAAAACGGGGAGCTGTCGGATAGCTGCTGGGGCTTTATGGGTAACTTTTCCGATGTGTTGAAAGATATGGCGGAATACCTCCCGGATGAGTGCAAAGGGATGGTCGATCATCTGGAGGAACAGGAACGCCCGGCTACGATCATCAAGACGCTTTTGAAACACGCTAAAATTCAGGTCGATCAGGCAGCAAAAGCCTTTGAACACGCTTCCCGACAGCAGGTTCTTGGGGAAAGCCGGTAAAAAGTTATTTCCATATTATAAATACCGATTTTATCAGAAAGGAGGATGCTCTTGCAGGAAGATCTCGAACAACGAACGATTTCTGTTTCTATACAGGCAGCAAAACTGTCAGGGCGGGTACTGCGTGCGGCTATTGCTGCGGTACTCCAAAAGATGGAACAGGAACGCACAATGCCAAAAGTCGGGCGCAACAGCATGAAGCGGCTGACGTATAAAGACCCCGGAGCCAATACCATTGAAGTTTCAGGGCGAATCCGCTCTTTTGAACGGTATGCCAGGAAACATCAGGTACGCTACCATATAGAAAAGGAACTTGGGACCGATCCCCCAAAATGGACGGTATATTTCAAGGCAAACCAGGCGGATGCACTGACGGCAGCTTTTAAGGAATATACAAAGAAAGACCTTACACGCAGCAGCAGACCGTCGCTGCTTACACAGCTTCATAAGTTCAAAGAACTGGCACAGGCGCTTGGTCGTGACCGTGTAAAGAATAAAGAACACGGAGGACCGGAACGATGAAGATCGATGCAGAAACATTGAAAAAACAGGTCATTCTCCATCTGCCTTATGTTCTGTTCCTTCTGGTATTTGCCAAGCTGGGCGAGGCGGTGCGGCTGGCTCCCGGAGCAGACGCTTCCCAAAAGCTGTTAGGACTGTCCGAAGGCTTTGCCCTTGCGTTTCAGAGTATGTGGCCGGGGGCGGCAATGGACTGGCTGATTGGTTTCTGCGGTGCAGCCATTATGCGGCTGGCAGTCTATCTTAGAGGGAAAGACGCTAAGAAATACCGAAAAAATGTGGAATACGGTTCAGCCCGTTGGGGAAATAAAGCCGATATTGCCCCGTTTATGGACCCAAAGCCGGAAAACAATATCATTCTTACCCAAAGTGAAGGACTGATGTTAAACGGAAGGCCCAAAAATCCGGCCAATGCAAGAAATAAAAATGTACTGTTAGTCGGAGGATCAGGTTCGGGAAAAACGCGCTTTTTCATCAAGCCCAATCTGATGCAAATGCACAGTTCCTACGTCGTCACCGATCCGAAAGGTACAGTCCTTGTGGAATGCGGAAAGATGTTGCAGCGAGGCACACCAAAGCTGGACAAGGACGGAAAGCCTGTGCGTAATGAAAAAGGAAAGATCATCTATGAGCCCTATAAAATACGGGTATTCAATACGATCAATTTCCAGAAAAGTATGCACTTTAACCCGTTCGCCTACATTCATTCCGAGAAAGATATTCTGAAGATCGTCACTACCCTGATCGCCAATACCAAAGGCGAAGGAAAAGCCGGAGACGATTTCTGGGTCAAAGCAGAAACCCTGCTCTATACGGCACTGATCGGATATATCTACTATGAGGCCCCGGCAAACGAACAGAATTTTGCCACACTGGTAGAAATGCTGAACGCAATGGAGGTCCGTGAGGATGATGAGTCGTTCAAAAATGCCGTTGACCTTCTCTTTGACGCTCTGGAACAGAAAGACCCGGATCATTTTGCCCTGCGTCAATATAAGAAATATAAGCTCGCTGCCGGAAAAACAGCGAAGTCGATCCTTATTTCCTGTGCTTCCAGACTGGCGCCTTTTGACATTAAAGAAGTCAGGGAAATTACCATGTATGACGAACTGGATCTGG
>OATU01001027.1_pt1 | contig 19418 bp, 22 predicted proteins | sample 1516711 | NCBI WGS metagenome assembly OATU01 (sample SAMEA2579971, study PRJEB22360) | human gut metagenome | biome: human gut; feature: human-associated habitat; material: faeces | place: Denmark | collected 2008/2010 | reverse complement strand
ACTTGGAGATGCGGGAGACCGTATTTTTGGAACAAAATAGGAGTGGAAAGAATGTGCGGGGAACTGCACATTCTTTTTGTACATGTGCAGTAAAATAAATAAAAAAACGAAAAAAGTATCGAAAAAGATTATTCTTGCTAAAATTATACAAAGATATAAATATAGATAAAATATATGATAAAAGCAATATTAGAACAATAAAATTGTGCAAGATAGATAAAAATACAAATACAAGAATGGTACATTTAACGATTTACAAAGCGAAAACTATTGAATATAATTTAAGTATATCGTTTGAGTTAACGTTTACGCAAACAATGCATATTCGTTAAATGTCGGCCGACAGTCAAATGAGGTAAATGATGGGAGAAAAAAATATAACATTAAAACAAATTGCAGAAAAAGTAGGAGTTTCAGCAACAACAGTACATCGTGTTTTATCAAATAAAGGAGGATGCAGTGAAGCGCTGAAAGAGAAGATATTAAAAATTGCTGAAGAAGAAGGATATAGTGTCAATTATGTAGCTTCTTCCCTGCGAAAGAGAACAGTACATATTGCGCTTCTTTTTACGAAAAGTGACGAAAGCTTTCGCTATTATTTGCAGGAAATGCTGGAAGGATACAAGGCATATCAAAAAGTGATTCATCAGTTTAATATTGTATTTCACGAGTATTTTTATAGTGGAGCAGAGGATGGAGAAGAAAGTTATCTGAGTCAGTTAAAGAAGTTTGAACAAGATATTCCAGTACGTTATGACGGGCTTCTTATTTTTGGACTTTTAAATTCAGAGGAGGCTTCTCCAGTATTGAACCGTTTAATTGGAAAAGGAGTTTCCATTGTTGTGCTGGAGAAAGAAATAATATCTTTGGAGGGGTCTATGATCGTGAAGCCTAATGACCATATTGCAGGAGGAATGGCGGGAGATCTTTTGGTAAAAATGACCGGGAATAGTGGTACGATTGTAGTATTTGAACAAGATTTACCAAATAAAGATTTGAATGGTCAGGCATTTCAGGAAGAATTAAGAAGGCTGGGAAGCAATATACAGATTTGCAGATATCCTTTATCAGTACAACAAGAGCAAGGGAAGTATATGAAACAGATCCTGGAGAAGACTTCTGAATTAAAAGGAATTTATATTACAAGTGCACGTCATACAGCTGCATATTTGAAAAACTGTGAAAAGTTTTCAAATATGGGAATCTCGGTTGTTGGCAGTGAAATTTTTGATGAAACTTATGAGGCGCTGCAAGATAACAGATTAGATGCTGTGATTGATAAGAGACCATATGACATAGGCTATAAAGCTTTGCAATTTTTGTTTGATAAAGTTATAAAATACCAGAATTTGCCAGAATGTTACCGAGTAGTTCCGCGTGTGATTTTACGCTCGAACAGTGATGAGTATTTCAAACGAAAGGAAAATAGAAATGGCAAGAGGAAGTGTACCGAATGAAGCATATGTAAAAAATATTAATCATGCTTCCAGATTTGGAATGAAAGATAAAATAGGCTATATGCTTGGAGATCTTGGATTTAATAGTTTACAGGTAATTGTAAATAGTTACTTAATGTTATTTTGTGTTAATATCATGGGGGTGAAAGCAACCCATTTTGCTATCATTGTATTTATCTGCAAAGCTTTGGATGCTCTGAATGATACAGCAATTGGAAGAACTGTCGATAAAAGACCTGCAACACGGTATGGAAAAATGAAGCCTTATTTAAAATGGTTTGCAATTCCGTATATGATATTTACCGTAATATTATTTGTAAATGTGACTGCAATGCCGTATATGTTAAAAATTGCATGGATTTTGGTTGTTTATTTTATTTGGGGAATTGTAGGAACATTTATCAATGTACCTTACGGTGCTATGAGTAACTTAATTACAACAGATCAGGTACAGAGAACAGAGCTGTCAAATTTTAGAAGTATTGGAAGTATGGCAGGAAGCCTGATTCCTACTACGATCGCTCCATTATTATTATTTGATTCGGAAAATAATCCTATCGCCAGTCGTTTTATTATTTTAAGTGTTGTACTGGGAATTTTTTGCGTAGCTTGTCTTGTATTGACACATTGCTTAGTGCAGGAAAGAGTGATGGTAACACCGGAAAGTAATTTGGATGCTGCCGGGGAGAAAGTAAATTATTTACAGGTAGCAAAAAGTTTTTTAAAAAATAGAATTATGATTGCCGTTGTTTTAGCCTATGTTGTATCAAAATTATTTATCCAGACGAATGGAATGACAAACCAGTATGTTTTTATGGTGTATTTTCAGGATACTTCTATGCTGTCGGTTTCATCGATTGTCAGCTTTATTCCAATGATTTTAGGAATGTTAATTGTGAAGCCATTAGTAAAAAGATTTGGAAAGAAGAAACTTGTTACATGGCCGGCTTTGGGAGCGGCAATCTGCTACGGAATTACAGCTTTTCTGCCGGCAACACCAGTAAGCTGGATTCTTTTACAATTACTGGCATCAGCATTTATGACTTTTGCAACACTTCTTTTATGGAGTTTGATTGCGGATGCAGTCGATTACCAGGCATATCTGACAAGACAGAGAAATGATGGTACAGTGTATGCTACAATTACTTTTATTGTGTTTTTTGCAGGAAGTGCGTCCACATCAATTATAGCATTATTATTGGAGGCAGTTGGCTATAATGCATCGTTAGGTTCTATGGGGCAACTCGCAGGAGTGGCAGAACGGATTAAAGTTCTTGGTGGCGCATGGCCGATGGCCGGTTGTATTTTAGTGTTTATCTGTTATTATTTTATTTATAATGTAAGTGATTCTGAAATGAAAAAAATTAGTGACAGCCTGCGATAATAAAACAGATGATTTACATTGTAAGAAAAATATAGTTAACAAATGGGAAAGGAACATAGGTATCTTTCCCATTTTAACAAGAAAGAGGTAGAAAAATGAGTCGTTTAAAACATGAAGTAACAGAAATTGCTCCGAAGACATGGTGCTTAAGTGAATTTCGACTGGTAAATGCATTCCTTTTGGAAGGAAAAAATAAGGCAGCGTTGATAGATACTGGATGTGGTATTGGGAATTTAAAAAATATAGTAAGGGAGTTAACAGAAAAACCGCTTGTGATTCTTATGACGCATGGACATTTTGATCATCTTGGAGGGATTGGACAATTTGAAGAGAATGTGGCCTATATGCATCCAAAAGAGAAAGATATGCTGGAGGAGATGAAAAGTAGATTAAATTGTAAAGATCTGAATGAAATGAGAGTATTTTATGTAAAGACAAGAGCACCGATTCGCTACCCTGAAGCGAATGTGGAAGAAATACTGGAATTAATCCCAAAGGAGACAAAAATGTATCGGCACACCTGGAAAAGTGTGGAAGATGGACAGATGATTGACTTGGGAGAACGGCAAATCATTGCCTGCCACACACCGGGACATACAGAAGGGAGTGTCTGCTATTTAGATGAAAAAACACGGCTTCTGTTTAGCGGAGATACAGTTAATCATGGAATTATTCTCCAGCGTCAGCCAGATAACGGGACAGAACTGATTGAAATATACCATCAAAGCATAGCAAAGATATGGGAAAAAGAGAAATATTTTGATTATTTGGCAGTGGGACACGATGATATTACAATTGAAAAACAGATGGTAAAAGATTATCTGGAACTAACAGAAGGGTTATTAGATGGAACTGTTACGGGAAACTATGAAGAAGTGGGATTTAGAAAAGGAGATGTAGCGCGTTTAAGAACAGCCGAATTATGGTATCAGTGCGATGAGTAATAAAAGAAAAAGCATATCAGGATAAGGTATCACTTAGGGTATGCTTTTTTTATTTGCAGAACTTTTGGCTCAAATGAACTTTCATCATAGAATAATATTCAAAGCTAGAATTTCAGGAAGAATATATATCCAGACAAGTCCATATACATGTGATAAGAACATCTGGAGATGGAACTTATGGATGAAAATCATTCAAACATTCTTGTAAATTTTATAGTACGGGCAGTGGTCGGTATGGGAGTGATATTTTTTACAAATGAATTTCTTGCATCGAGAGGAATTTCAGAGGCAGTGGGGATGAATGGACTTTCTTTTTTGACATCCGGAACACTTGGTATTCCAGGGGTCTGCCTGCTTTATGGAATTCTTTTTTATCAAAACTTGTAAGTATTTCACAAAAAATGTCGAATCTAAAAATGCATATAGACAAAAGGAAAAGATGCGTCTATAATACAACATACAAAGAAAACATTTCTAAATGAAATATCTTTCAATAGTCAGAGAACTATTACATATCAAATCAAAAAAGGCTGGAAAAAATACAGTCAGATTCAAAAGTTATTCAAAAAATCGAGAGAAAAATCCAAAGGATACAACAGAAAAACAGAAATGGAAGTGGTAGATTGAAGGGAAAGATACTTGCAATTTGCACGCAGGAAGCAGTGTATGCAAAATGCTTGTCAGAATACATTTTAGGAAGAAGAGAGCTGTCATTTCAAGTCATGGTATTTTCAGATCTGGAAAAGCTGAGTCTGTTTGGGAAGGAAAAGAAAATCGATATTCTTCTTACAGATCATACCTTGACAGACAGGAAGCAGATGGAGATCGGGCAGGTATTCCTGCTGTGTGATTCGCGCAGTTGTGAGAAAACGGAACGATATATTCCGGTTTACAAGTATCAGAGTGGTGAGAAGATTCTAACAGAAGTGCTGGGGCATTGTGCAGAGCAGGTGGGGAGTGAGACGATTTTAAGGATACAGAAAGCTGATATGGAAATTATCGGTGTGTATTCTCCGATCCATCGTATCGGGAAGACGCAGTACGCTCTGCAGGCTGCAAAGGAATTTGCAAAGAAAGGGAATACGCTCTATCTTAATCTGGAGGAGTATGCCGGGAACTGGGAGGAAGATAGTCAGGGAGACGGACTTGCAGAACTTTTATATTATCTCAGACAAGGATGTCGAAATATAGGACTTCGCATAGAAATGCTTGTGAAGCACTATGAGTCTGTAGATTATCTGGAGCCGGTGAAGATGTATCCGGATCTGAAAGCAGTTACGGCAGAAGAGTGGAAGCTGCTTTTGACGGAAATTGCCGAAAAGAGCATTTACGAAACCGTGATACTGGACATTGGAGATTCGATTCAGGGGACTTATGAACTTTTGGAATTATGCTCATGTGTCTATACATTGTTTACAGAAGAGGAGATGGCGCAGAGGAAGATAAGTCAGTACCGGAAGAGTCTGGTCTCCATGGGACTGGAAAGTATAGTGGAAAAGACAATCTTCGTGGAGGTGAAAGAACTGTTATGACAAACAGAGAACATTTATATCAGAAGATTATGGAAGAGCTGGATCTGTCCAGAGAGATAGAAGATGAGACATTGATGGAAATGATCTATACTGCGCTTTCAGAGGAGCGGAAACAACGTTACATGTCACTTCAGGAGATGAACGTACTCGGTAAAGAGCTTTTTAATGCATTTCGAAAATTAGATATTCTTCAGGATCTGATCGAGGATGAGGAGATCACAGAGATCATGATCAATGGGGCACAGCACATTTTTATAGAAAAAGAAGGACATGTCACGCGGCTTGAGAAGCAGTTTGCATCCAGACAGAAACTGGAGGATGTGATCCAGCAGATTGTTGCAGGATCCAATCGAATTGTAAATGAGGCAAATCCAATCGTGGATGCAAGGCTTCCGGATGGATCCCGTGTCAATGTAGTCCTTGCTCCGATCGCACTGAATGGGCCAATCGTAACGATTCGCAAGTTCCCGCGGGAGGCGATGACGATGGAACGTCTGATAAAGTTTGGATCGATCTCAGAGGAGGCGGCTGGATTTTTGGAGCAGGCTGTGCGGGCACGCTATAATATTTTTATCAGTGGAGGAACCGGATCGGGGAAGACATCAATGCTCAATGCGCTTGCACAGTATATCCCGGCAGAGGAGCGGGTGATCACAATCGAGGATAATGCAGAACTTCAGATCCGTGGGATTGAAAATCTGGTAAGCCTTGAGGCAAGAAATGCCAACGTAGAGGGAACCGGGGAGATTTCCATACGGGATCTGATCAAGTCGGCACTCCGCATGCGGCCGGACCGGATCGTTGTCGGGGAGGTCAGGGGGAGTGAGGCGATCGATATGCTTCAGGCGATGAACACCGGACATGACGGATCACTTAGCACCGGACATGCGAACAGCACAAGAGATATGTTCAGCAGGCTAGAGACAATGGTGCTTATGGGAGTAGACATTCCTCTGAGTGCGGTACAGAGGCAGATTGCATCAGCGATCGACCTTGTTGTTCATCTTGGAAGACTGCGGGATAAGAGCAGAAAAGTGCTGGAGATTTCAGAAGTGCTTGCTTATGAGCATGGTGAAATTAAGGTACAGAGTCTGTATCGGTTTGAAGAAACAAAAACAGAAGGCGGAAAGGTAAAGGGGAGGATGAAATGGATCCATGAATTACAAAAGAAAGAAAAATTACTGGCAGCAGGATATTAAGAAGAGAGAGTATGGGAAGGCGATACTTGGAGGGCTGGCGGTATTATCGGGAATTACATATCTGTTTTATGATTTCTTTTTAGGTGGTCTGATTTTCTCACCGTTTCTGGTGATCTATCTTCGTATTTGGGAAAAACAATATATCAGGAAACAGCAGCAGGAGTTCTGTCTGCAGTTTAAGATGAGTCTGCAGTCGATGTCATCAGCGCTCAACGTTGGCTATTCTGCAGAAAATGCGCTGAAGGAGACGGTGAAAGATCTGGGGCTGATCTATAAGAAAGATGTGCGGATCATGAGGGAATATACATATATGCTCCATCAGCTGAACATGAATGTACCGCTGGAACAGATCTGGAAAGAGTTTGCAGAAAGAGTGGAGCAGGAAGATGTATCCAATTTTGTTTCTGTCTTTATAGCAGCGAAAAGAGCAGGAGGAGACAGTATACAGATGATCCGGAATGCGGTAAAACAGATCTGCGAGAAAATTGAAGTGAAAAGTGAGATTGAGATGACGATGTCGGCAAAGAAACTGGAATTTCAAGTTATGTCGGTGATACCATTTGGGATTATCTTCTATATGCGTCTTGCTTTTTCGGAATTTGTCGAGGCGCTTTATGGAAACCTGTTTGGGATGCTTGTAATGACCGCGTGTCTGGCAGTCTATGGAGGAGCCTTTTACATGGGAAAAAAGATGATTGAGATTGAGGTGTAAGATGATTATTTCAATAGCGATATTTATAGCGCTGGCGGTGATTGGTATTCTATATAAGAAGAAAAAACTTCCGGCATGGTGTATGGGAAAAAGTGGAAGAAATATTTTTTTAATGCTCCTCAGTGTGAATTCTCTTGCGACATATTTGTTTTATGTGGATCATCAGACAGAGTTCATAGGAAAAGATGCCAGATTGGAGAGAAATAACTGTGGAGAAGGAGTAAGGACAGAAATGTTGATCGCCGAGACAGAGGAAAAAGAAATTCCAGTCACAATAGAACTTCCTGAAAGAAAGTACAGTGAAGAGGAACTGGAAAAAGCATTTGAAAGGGCAATGCAGGAGCTGGATGAGATAATCTTAGGAGAAAATAAGACTTTTGATGAAGTGCGGAAAGATTTGAATTTTCCATCCCAGATTCCTGGTATGCCAATCACAGTTGCGTGGGAAGTAGATAACTATGAAGTGATGAATGTTCTTGGAGAATTACAGGCAGAGGCACTGCGAAAAGAAGGCACGATCGTCCAGATTACCGGGAAACTGAGCTATGGGGATGAGGAAAGGATCTATATGAGAAGTGCCAATGTATTTCCACCAAAGTTAAAAGGAGAGGAGAAGATTGCCGCACAGCTTTCGGAGAAGATTTCAGAAGAAGAAAAGGCGCATCCGGAGCAGAGTCAGGTAGAACTTCCGAAAATTTATCAGGGGAACCCTGTACGGTGGAAACGTCCGGAGCAGAACAGAGGATATATCATTTTAGCGCTCGGGTTTACGGGGAGCATTCTTCTTATCCTGATGGAGCAGGAGACAAAGAAGGAAGCATTAAAGGAAAAGCGAAAGCAGATGATGATCGATTACCCTGAAATTTTAAATAAGTTTGTACTGTTTCTGGGGGCCGGAATGACGGTCAAAAGTGCATGGCAGAAGATCACTTCTGACTATGAAAGGACAAAAGCAGACGGGAAGGAGCGGTTTGCGTATGAAGAAATGGTATACACACTCAGAGAAATGCAGGCGGGAGGTTCGGAAAAAGAATGCTATGAACATTTTGGGAAACGCTGTGGGACCGTATGCTATATGCGTTTCGGGGCATTGCTTTCCCAGAATTTAAAAAGAGGGTCACGAGGACTGGCAGATCTTTTAAAACTGGAAGCGGTCAACGCATTTGAGGACCGGAAACGCGCGGCCAAAAAAGCAGGAGAGGAAGTAGGAACGAAACTGTTGGTGCCGATGTTTTTGATGTTGGCAGTGGTACTGGTCGTTGTGATCGTACCGGCATTTTTATCGATGCAGTTTTAAGAAAATATAGAAAGAAGAAGGATGGGAAATACCTGCTATCAGGGTATTGCCATAGATCATCAGAAAAGGGGGTGAGATTATGTGGAGGATACGGCAGTTTTTTGCATTTCTGAAAGAAGAAAAGGGAATCGGTGTCGTGGAAGTGATATTGATTCTGGTCGTACTGATCGGGCTTGTGATTATTTTTAAATCTCAGCTTACAAGTCTGGTAAATTCAATCTTTCAGAAGATCACAAGTGAAAGCTCAGGCATTTAAGGAGTGACAGATAAGATGAAGAGAGGAGAAATCACAGCTTTTATCAGTCTGGTATTTGTACTGTTAATCGGATTGATCGGAGCGGTTATCGAAAGTGCATCTGTCCAGACTGCAAAAAACTATCGCAGGGCAGATATGGATCGCGCACTGCAGTCTGTATTTGCAGAATACCATAGAGAACTTTTGACAGAGTATGATATTTTTGGGATAGAAGCAGGATATGAGACCGGGAAATTTTCATTTGAAAATATTGTGAACCGTTTGGAATTCTATGAGGCGGCAGGAATGACTCAGGAGCCGGAAAAGATCCAGTTTCTCACAGATGATAATGGTCAGCCTTTTAAAGAACAGGCGGTCAGATATATGAAAAATAAGATGGGGATTGATCTTGTAGAAGAACTGGCAGGAAAATGTGCAACATGGGAAGAACAAAATAAACAGAGTGGATCTTATGAGCAGGAGGGAAGTGATATCTCGGAAGAGCTGGATGCAAAGCTGCAGGAAGGAGAAAGTGAACTCCCTTCAGAAAACAATCCGCTGGAAAACATTTCTAATATCAAAAAATCAAATCTTTTAAATGTCGTTGTTTCAGATCCGGAACAGTTATCACAGAAGCAGATATCTTTAGGCGGACTTCCGTCTCACCGCAGCTTGCAGAAAGGAATTGGAAAATTTCCGACAAAAAGTGATGCACAAGGTAAAGTTTCTTCTCTCTTCTTCTGTCAATACTTACTGGAACATTTTGGAAATGCAGTAGATCAGAAGAAAGAAAATATGCTTTCTTATGAGATGGAATATATTTTGGAAGGAAAAGAAAGCGATCAGGAAAATCTGAAAGGGGTTGTAAAAAAATTATTGCTGATGAGAAGCGGTGCAAATTACTTATATCTTCTGACAGATACAATCAAGCAGGCGGAGGCAGAAACACTGGCGCTGACTCTTTCTGCGGCGATTGCGCTTCCGGTGCTTGGCGGTCTTGTAAAGCAGGCGATTCTTGTCGCCTGGGCATTTGGAGAAGCTGTGATGGATGTCCGGGCGCTTTTGGAAGGAAAGAGAGTTGCGCTTGTTAAGACGAGTGCAACCTGGCAGCTTCAGCTTTCTGGTCTTCTGAAACTTGGAACAGCAGAGGACCAGAATGAAGGGATGGATGCAGAAGGCGGACTTCGATATAAAGAATATCTGATGTTTCTGTATTTTCTAAAATCAGAGCAAGTCTGCATTATGCGTGCGCTGGATCTTGTAGAAACAAATTTGAAGAGGAAACTTGGAACAGAGACATTCAGAGTGGACCACTGTGTGGCGAAATTACAGATCAAAAGTAAGTGTAAAATCCGAAGAGGGGTAAACTATCAGTTTTCGACTTATTTTGGATATGAATAAGTGAAAAAGTATTGTAAAGCATAGCAGGAGGTGAATGCAAATGCCCTTTCCGTCAAAAAAACTCACAAATTTAGAACGGATTTTTATTCAAAAGTACAATCAGAAATTAAGAAAGGAGAAAGACTCTTTCATATCCCATGCTCACCGGGACAGACTACAAATCTTGGAAAGGGCATTTTCATTCATCTCCAGAATAGTGGAAAGGTATTTTGTAAAAAGAGGATGGATGCAGAATCTGAAGAGAATAAAAGTTCATGCGGTGATCACGATCGAGGCTGCGCTCACGATACCGTTGTTTTTCCTGGCAGGAGTTACATTGATTTACTTGCTGGAGGTTCAGGCGATCAGGACAAGTGTCAAAATGGGAGCGTATGCGGCTGCAAAAAATACAGCAGAGAAGACATATCTGACTCCGGTATTTCTTTCGTCAAAGGCGGAGTCAGACATCGCGGAAACAATCGGACAGGAACGTCTGAAGCGAAGTATCATTGTCGGAAAGGAAGCAGGAATTGACTGTACAAAGTCAAAGATGCAGCCGGGGACGGGGATTATTGAGCTTGTTGTGGAGTACAAGATCCAGCCTCCGGTAAAGCTTTTCGGGATTCCGCCAATTTCTCAGGGAGAACGGGTGAAAATAAAAGGATGGAATGGTTATCAGAGAGGAAGTTACGGGGAAAAGGAAGGTTATGTGTATATTACGGAAACGGGAACAGTGTATCACAGAAGTTACCAGTGTACGCATTTGAAACTATCAATTCAGGCGGGCAGTTCATCGGATATCGGTGGTCTGAGAAATGAATATCAGGGAAGATATTATCCGTGTGAGAAATGTGGGGCGCAAGCGGCAGCGGGAATTGTCTATTATACAAAATCAGGGGATCGTTATCATACATCCCTGGGATGCAGTGGGTTGAAAAGGAATATCCGCGCAGTGAAACTGTCAGAGGTAGGTGGAAGAGGAGCGTGTTCAAGATGTGGACGGTAGGAAGGATCAGCATCTTTTTGCTGTTAGTTATTTGTACCATAATAGATTTAAGAAAACGGATGCTTCCGGTAGGGCTTTTGTCTGCAGGGAGCATTGTGATCCTGATGATAAGTTTATGGAAATATGAATTTGACTTTTTTCCGATGATGAAGGGAATGATTCCCGGAATCATTTTAGGAGCGATAAGTAGGGTTACAAGGGAAGCTGTCGGATATGGAGATGTATGGATTGTTTTTCTGATCGGGAGTTATCTGGGAATCTGGGATACAGTAACAGTTGTGTGCAGTGCCTTTTTTCTGTGTAGTATTGTTGCGTCAGGTTGTCTGGTCTGGAAAAAGTTTCGTAGAGATACAAGAATTCCGTTTGTACCATTTCTTGCAGTTGCCTATGTGGGGGTGATTTTAATATGAGGATGAAAGCCAGCGCGACGATTGAGGCGATAGTTGCGTGCTCTGTATTTTTTCTAAGTTTTTTCCTTGTTGTCAATGGGCTGTTTTATTATCATGATAAAAATATCCTGATGGGAACTGCATATGAGGCAGCAGTTGTACAGAGTCAGAAAAAAAGAAGTCCGGAGACTTGTACAGTCGGAGAGGTGGAACAGTCATTTGAACGCGCAGCGAAACGCAGGATGCTTTTGTTTTCCAAAGTAGATCTGACGATCGAGGAGACAGATCAGAAGGTTACTGTGCGGGGGACGGCATCAAAAAGGAGAATGAAATTATCAGTCAGTCAGAGCGCTTCTGTGACAGAACCGGAAAAATTTATCAGAAATATGAGAAAGGCAGGAGTACATGAAGACGGAATATAAAAGAAATCTTGACAGAACATATCTGATCATAGAAGAAGAAAAAATTTATGAGGAAGGCTATCAGATGCATATGCTGAGAGAAAATAAGATTTCCGGTCTTCTTGAAGTGCTTGGAAAAGGGAGCGGCGAAAAGAGCCAGTACTATTATGATATCAGTTGCAAAGTATCTATGAAGGCGAAGTATGAGAAAGTAAAAATAGGATATGATGAATTGAAAAAGTTTCTCTTTCAACTCCTTTCAGTGATAAAGGAAGTAAAGAAGTATCTTTTGAAGGAAGAAGAAATTTTGCTGGATCCTGAGTTTATTTATTATGAAAAAGGAGAATTTTTTTTCTGCTTTTTGCCATGCCATGATGGAGAGATGAAGAAAGCTTTTCGGAGGATGGCAGAATATTTTGTAAGTCAGGCAGATTACAGAGATAAGGAATGTGTATTTCTTGCATATGAACTACATAAGATTTCCATGCAGGAAAATTATTCAATAAAGCAGATTCAGGAATTGTTGGAAACAGACTGGAAAGAGCAGATTGAACAAATGCGGCCGAAACAGAATGGATATATCACTGAGGAAGAAATCAGAGATGAAAATGACTGGGAAGATGGACAAAATATCGTATTGTGGGAAAGAAATGGATGGTTTGCAGAAGTGAGAAAGCAGACGAAAAAGATTCTGGGGAAAAAGAAAAAATGGGGAGAATGGGAAGAATTAGAGATACTGCGGGATGAAGAAGCCGAGTAGAGGAAATATTGTAAAGAATCCTGAAAGATGCTTGACACATGCTTCTTTTTGCTTAATACTAATAATTAAATGTGACTTTATAAAATGAAAATGGTGGTAGGATGTGAAGCAGGAGAAGAAAGCAGTCTGTACAATAGCAGTGATCGTGATCAATATTTCAGTATTTCTGATCCTCTCCTTTCAGGGGATGACAGAAGATGGGATTTTTATGTTTCAGCATGGAGCAATGTATGTTCCGAGTGTAATGAAAGACGGTGAGTATTATCGTCTGTTTACAAGTATGTTTCTGCACTTTGGGTTTGAACATTTGATGAATAACATGTTTATGCTGGGAGTGATCGGATGGAATCTGGAATTAGAGATCGGAAGATGGCGGTATCTTACAATCTATTTGCTAAGTGGTCTGATGGGGAATATTTTATCCGCATGGATAGATATACAGACAGGAGAATATGCGATTTCTGCCGGTGCATCTGGAGCAGTCTTCGGTGTAGTTGGAGCATTGCTTTATGTTGCGCTCAGGAACAGAGGAAGGATTGGAAGAATCAGTGGCAGAGGACTTGCTTTTATGGTTTTGTGTAGTCTGTATCTCGGATTTACAAGTACCGGAGTAGATAATGCGGCACATATCGGGGGAGTGATCGGCGGTATTTTGCTGGCAGCACTTTTATACCGCAGGAGGAAGGCAGTAACTGGCAGCGCGGAAACTACGAAAGTGGAAGAGTCACTGTAAAGACAGAGCCATATCCAGGCTTTGAAGTGACTGTCAGTCTGCCGTGGTGAGAATCAACGATCCGTTTGCAGATTGCCAGCCCAAGTCCGGTTCCATTTGTCTTATAAGATGTAAATGGGGAGAAGATGGTCGGGATCTGTTCGGGGGTAAGACCACATCCATCGTCGCTGATTTCCACAAGGATTTGCTGCTCATGAGAAGATGCTTTTAGTTTGATATGGCCTTTACCGGATACTGCATCTTTTGCATTGCGGAGAAGATTTAAAAATACTTCCTGAAGTTTTCTCTGATCTCCGGTCAGGTCGGGAAGTTTTTCTTCGATCTCAGAACAGAATTCAATTTCCGTGTGCTCAAGAGAAAGGGCAAAAGAAAGAGCGATGTGTCTGAGAAATACGGAGAATGGAAAAACTGACAGATTCAGGTGTTCACCATGATTATAGGAAGAAAGTTCATCCAGAAGTCCGCAGATATACCGGACATCTTCAAGGGTGTCTGACCAGTGCTGCATTTCTGTAAGCTGTGGATGCTGGGTTTCCATTAGCTGGAGAGAACTGTACACAAGTGTCAGTGGATTGCGGATTTCATGCGAAATCTTTGAGATGGTAAACTGGTATTCTTCTATTAATTTTTTAATCAGTATCTGTGCTTCAGGATTTTGCCGGGCAAGGCATTTTAACTTTTGTGAATCTGTTGTATTCAGCATACAAATCACCTCTCTGAGACGAGTGTAACATTGCAGTCACATGGATTCAACTATATTCCGACGACAAAGTTCGACAGAAGAGAGTCGGTCAGGGATGAGGATAGAAAAAACGAAAGAAGGAAAAGTAATGAGGGACGAAAATTGTATTTTTTGTAAAATAGCAAATGGAGAGATTCCATCGGCAACACTTTATGAGGACGAGGATTTCAGGGTGATTTTAGATCTCGGACCAGCGTCAAAAGGACATGCGCTGATTTTGCCGAAAGAACATTATAAAGATCTGTATGAGCTCGATGATGAGGTGGCTGTAAAAGCGTTTGTCCTGGCGAAACAAATGATTACAAAGTTGACGAAAGTGCTTGGATGTGAGGGATATAACATTGTGCAGAATAATGGAGAACTGGCAGGGCAGACTGTTTTTCATTTTCACATGCATTTGATCCCGAGATATGAAAATGATAATGTTGGATTGGGATGGAATGTTGGCACACTTACAGAAGAAGATAAGTCAGAGATTCTGTCGAAGTTAAGCGAGCAGTAAGATAGAATGGAGTACCTGGGTGAATCAGAAATTAAGTGAGAATATAGATTTTAATACGGCATATGACAAGTATGTAAATCTCGTTTTCAAAACAGCGTTGAATTACTCCGGAGATCACTATGTGGCAGAAGAAGCTTCTCAATATACATTTATGCAGTTATATATCCAGTTTGAACAAATAAAAAGAGGAAATATAAAGTCATGGCTGATTACAACTGCAAAAAATTATGTGTTGAACTATAAGGAGAAGGTAAAATGGGAGCTTACAGACGAGAATATCGTAGAATTATGTGATATGAGGGAAGCTGCCCGCAGTACAGAAGAGAATGTGTTTATAAAAACAAAAGAAGAAAAGCATACATTGTTACGGAAAGAAATTTTTACTCAGCTATATCAGAAAAATCCGAGATGGTGGCAGGCAGTGGTGCTGGCGTATATTTATGAAGTACCGCAGGAAGACATTGCAGTGAAAATGAGAATAGAGCTAAATGCTCTGTATCAGATGCTTTACCGAGCAAGAAAGTGGATTACAAAGAATTATAGAGAGGAATTTGAAAAGCTGATCTAAAAAGAGACTGTCACGAAAATATTTTGTGACAGCCCCTGACGTTTTAGAAAGCATCCGACTATTTGCACACGGATTCAATCAGTTCAATAATTGTGTCAATGGAATTTTGTTGATTGGATTGCTGCATCGCTTTGATATAAGATTCCTTGTCGCGGAACAATGTCTGCAAAGAATCAAGTAAGGTGGATTTATTTAATTCCTCTTCCTCGAGAACTTTGCTGAATCCTTGCCGTTCAAAAGAGCGAGCGTTCAAAATCTGGTCTCCGCGACTTGCATTTGCAGAAAGTGGAATCAGGAGATTCGGTTTATGCAGAGCGAGCAGTTCACAGATGGCATTGGCGCCCGCACGAGAAATCACTACATCAGCCAGGGCAAACAAATCTTTCAATTCGGATTTAATATATTCAAACTGAACATATCCTTCCAAGGACTTGAGAGAATCGTCTACCTTGCCTTTTCCACAGAGGTGGATCACATGAAAATCTTTGAGAAGATCAGGCAAAATCTCGCGGACTGCATTGTTGACGACAACGGAGCCGAGGCTTCCTCCAATGATTAGAATGACTGGTTTCCCTGCGGAAAGGCCACAGAATTTTAATGCGGCATCAGCATTTCCCGTGAGAAGTTCCTGTCGGATCGGAGAGCCGGTGAAGACCGCTTTTTCTTTTGGCAGGTGTTCTAATGTCTCCGGAAAGTTACAGCAGATTTTTGTGGCGGCAGGAATCGAAATTTTATTTGCAAGTCCCGGGGTCATATCAGATTCATGAATGATCGTTGGGACTTTACATTTTTTCCCAGCCATTACAACCGGAACGGTTACAAAGCCACCTTTGGAAAAAATGACATCTGGCTGTAGTTCTTTGATCAGTTTTTTTGCTTCGCCAAATCCTTTTAATACACGGAATGGGTCTGTAAAGTTCTGCAAACTGAAATATCTGCGGAGCTTTCCTGATGAAATTCCATGATATGGGATACCAAGCGGTTCGATCAGCCCTTTTTCCATACCATTATAAGAGCCGATGTATTGAATATCATACCCGAGTTCCTTTAAACGGGGAAGAAGGGCAATATTAGGTGTTACATGTCCGGCAGTTCCTCCGCCGGTAAGAATAATACGTTTCATGATGTTCCTCCGAATCTTTTCTTCTATATCTAAGAATCATATTAAACGGATTTGAGAAAATGTCAAGGAAAAAGAAAAACAGTGTGGAGCAGCAAAATAAAAAACAGAATGAAAAATAAAATTCTTTTTGAGAGAAAGTGAGGTGCCAGATGGAAGAAAAATTCAAACAGTTTTTGAAAAAGCAGATGGAAGAAGAGGCAGAGCAAATAGAGAAAGAAGTTCTTTCAAATGAATCTTTAAAAGGGATTCAGGCGCCGGATACATTGCGGGAGGCACTGGCAAAGAGTATCAAGGAATATGAGGAGAAGCGGGCAGAGACTGCAAAAATTCATCACGGAGCGGGTGACTGTGAGATATCAGAAGAGGTTGGAATCAGCATTGAAGAATTCTGTGAGAAGCTTCCGGAAGAAGACCGCGAATCGTATTTGAGGTGGAGAGCAGCGGAAGAAAAGAAGAAAGCAAAGAAAACGAGGAGCATCTATCATTTCCCGAAGAAGAAAAAAGCCATCATGGTGGTCGCTGCGACAATGGTGCTGGTATTGGCAGTTGGTATGACAAGTGTCGGTGGAAGGCCATACTGGCTGAAAGTTGCAGATTTGATGTTGGGAAATGAGAATACAGTTACGGTTGATACAGAGGGAGAAGATAGAATCTTAACAACGGATGTAGATGAGAAAGAGGCATATGAGCAGATCAAAGAAGAATTGGGGATTGAACCTGTGCAGTTGCAGTATATGCCGACGGGGATGGAATTTGATAAATGTGTTATAGAGAAAGAACTGGGGACTGCAAAGTTGCTTTATTTGTATCAGGACAAGATATTTGAGTATGAAATCTGTTACCAGTACAGTGATGTAGCCAGAAGTATTTCAACAGAGGATGACTGGTTGCAATCGTATAAAAAAGAAAAAGATGGTGTGGAAATTGATATTAGAGAATTTCAAGTAGAGAATGAAGAACAAAAAATGTACAGTGCTACTTTTGAGAAAAAAGATGTATTATATCGGTTAAGAGGAATAATCAATAGGGAAGAAATGGAAAAAATTGTAGAAAATTTATTTTTTTCTTAAAATCGCGTAAGTTTTTCGATGCTCAGCTGTTTACTTAAATAGAGGAGGAAAGAAGAATGAAAAAGAAGATAGTAATGTTTTTTACAGCATGCTCTATTATTGTAAGCATGGGTTTGGCAAACGTGAGTCAGGTAAAAGCGGAATCAAATTTAACTAAAGATGTAATGGCAGAAGGGAGTACAAGTGAAAATGTGCGGGGCCAGTATCTTATGGAAGGAACGACAACAATACGAAATGCTGGAAAAGGAATTGTAGCAGCGGGAGGCGATACAACAGCACAGAGAATTGTTGACAAAGTTCAGGTTGCTGTGATTGTAGAGCAGTATAATAACGGTTCGTGGTCACAAGTTTACACATGGAGAGAAACAGCCTATAATACGGCGATTGCAAGTACGAGCAAAGTGTTAAATGTTCCAAGAGGTTACTATTACCGCGCCAGAGGTATTCATTCTGCCAACACAGATGTGGCAAATTCTTTCACAAACGGAATCTGGATGGGTTAATCTTAATTAATCCCCCCGTCTGTTCGCGCATTACATAACCTAAGCAGGAAGACAAAAAATTTGTCATCTAAAAACAAAATATAGTAAAAATGAAAGGGACTATCTCAGTCCCTGCATCCGGTATGTTTGGGGAATGATTTATACCTGCAAAAAAACCTGTCATTTTCCAATAGAAAACGCCACACAAAAAACCGAGAAAAAGGTAAATACTACATAGTTGGATGCAGAGACTGAGATGGTCCCTTTGTAGCATGAATAACAACTGGAAAAGGCAAAAGAGACGAGATCCACAGAAGATGGAATGACGTTGCTTTTGCCTTTGTTCTTGTATTATTTGCCGGTAGCTTCTTTTAATGCCTGTGCAAGCTGATCCGGGCAGGAGGTTGATTTTGCTCCGCAGCGGATTCCTTCCATGCGGGCGATTGCATCGTCTACTTTCATTCCTTCTACAAGGCGGGCAACTCCCTGCGTATTTCCGGAGCATCCCCCGATAAATTCTACGGATTTGATCGTATCTCCGTCTAAGTCAAATTTGATTTCTCTGGCGCATACACCGTGTGTTTTGTATTCCATGACAGAACCTCTCTTTCATTTAGATTCGATAAACTTCTTTTTTATTATAGCAAACAGAGGTGGAAAATACCAGCATCCGGCTGTATTTACCCCAAATAGTAATTATCCTCAGCCAGAACCGTGGAAATTTACCGGAATGCAGTGATAAAATGAAGCAGAGATGAATCAAAAAGGATCGCGGTATGGTATCTTGACAGTTGATAAGATGGTAGGAGATGGATGGGTTTATTAAATGTGAAAATAAATGTGCCGGGATACTAGGTATTGAGGAGATTTTTTGATATAATCGAAAGAAAAAAGAATGATACTTAGGAGGAATAGAGATGATCGTAGGAATTATCGGAGCGATGGAAGACGAAGTGGCAATTTTAAAAGAGAAAATGGAGATCCATGAGGTTGTGGAGAAAGCATCGATGACTTTTTGTAAAGGAATGCTCTGCGAGAAGGAAGTTGTTGTTGTACAGAGCGGGATCGGGAAAGTAAATGCGGCAATCTGCGCACAGATACTTGTAGACAGATTTCATGTCGATGCGCTGATCAATACTGGAATTGCAGGATCTCTTAATGCTGCGATTGATATTGGGGATATTGTAATTTCCAAAGATGCAGTACAGCATGATGTAGATGCATCTACTTTTGGGGATCCGGTAGGGCAGGTTCCGAACATGGATGTGCTGGCATTTCCGGCAGATGAAAGACTTGCAGAGCTTGCAAAAGAGGCAAATGAGGAGGCAAATCCGGATATCCATACATTTGTAGGAAGGATTGCAAGTGGGGATCAGTTTATTGCGGAAGCAGGAGTGAAGCAGAGGATCATCGACCGGTTTGGCGCGGACTGTGTGGAGATGGAAGGTGCATCGATCGCACATGCGGCATATTTGAACAAGATTCCGTGTGTCATTCTTCGA
>OATU01001002.1_pt1 | contig 19777 bp, 20 predicted proteins | sample 1516711 | NCBI WGS metagenome assembly OATU01 (sample SAMEA2579971, study PRJEB22360) | human gut metagenome | biome: human gut; feature: human-associated habitat; material: faeces | place: Denmark | collected 2008/2010 | reverse complement strand
TATGAAATCCCAGCAACACCGCCATGCATAACACTGTCAGCCAGTGCCATATCCGCACGGGTGCTTCAAAGACATAGTGACTGACAACGTTGTCGCTTTTCTGTTGCATGATGATTCTCCTTCGCTGTTAACGCACCTGCACGGAGATCAGCTCGCTACCGTCGTCGCCCAGCACGTGTGTTGAACAGGCGAGGCACGGATCAAAGCTGTGCAGAGTACGCAGGATCTCCAGCGGTTGCTCGGGGATCGCCATTTTGGTGTTCATCAGCGCCGCTTCATAAGCGCCAATCTGCCATTTAGGATCGCGCGGGCTGGCGTTCCAGGTGGTCGGCACCACGCACTGATAGAGATCAATCTTGCCATCGCGAATGGCAGCCCAGTGGCCTAACGCCCCGCGCGGCGCTTCGGTAAAGCCGACGCCACGGCACTCTGTCGGCCAGGTTGTAGGTTCCCATTTTTCAGTGGAAGCAGTGGCGAGATTGCCGTTGTTCAGATTGGTCATCAGCTTATCGAAGAAATACTGCAACTTACCTGCGGCCCACTGCGCTTCGTGCGCGCGACACAAAATGCGGCCCAACGTTGACTGGATGCCGGAAAGCGGCAGGTTCAACGCTGACATCATGCGATCGACCGACTCAACGGTCGCCGCATCGCCTTTGTGATAAGCGATTAACGTGCGTGCCAGCGGCCCCACTTCCATCGCGTTACCGCGCCAGCGTGGCGCTTTGATCCACGAGTAGCGTTCCTGTTCATTCAGCTGCTGAATGTTGGTATCGCTGCCTTTGACATCGCCGGGGTTGTACCACGGGTCGGTGATGCCATCGAACGGATGACGCCCAACCTGATCGTTGGGATAACGATACCAGGCGTGATCGACAAACTCCTGCACCTGCTGCGGATCAACCAAATCCACTGGCAGCACATTGTTGAAGTCGCCGTTAATCACCGCGCCGCCAGGCATCAGCAGACTTTTCTCACCAAAGTCGTTGGCAATATCCGGGAATGCGCCATAGCTGAGGACGCATTTATCAGAAAGACCCGTGCCGATTTCGCTCCACGGTTTGTTGAACTGACCAATGGCTAAGGCGTCGGGGATCATCACGTTGTTAATGAAATCCGCCGTGCGGGTGATAATCGACTGCACCAGGTTCAGGCGTTCCATATTGACCGCCCCGACCGCGCCGCTTTCGTCAATGTTAATGGCGCAAGGCATCCCGCCGACAATCCAGTTTGGATGCGGGTTTTTACCGCCAAAGACAGCGTGGATTTTGACAATTTCACGCTGGAAATCGAGAGCTTCGAGATAGTGGGCAAAGCCCATCAGGTTGGCTTCTGGCGGCAGTTTGTACTGCGGGTGCCCCCAGTAGCCATTGCGGAAGATCCCCAACTGGCCGCCTTCAACGAATTTCTTCAGGCGATTTTGTACGTCGAAGAAATAGCCAGGGGATGATTTCGGCCAAGAGGAGAGACTTTGCGCCAGTTCGGAGGTTTTCCGCGGGTCGGCTTTCAGCGCATCTAACACATCGATCCAGTCCATCCCGGCAAGCTGATAGAAGTGCACCAGATGATCGTGGCACCAGAGCGTTGCCAGCATAATGTTGCGGATGATATTGGCGTTGTCCGGCACTTTAATACCGATGGCATCTTCGATGGCGTAAACCGAAGCCAGGGCGTGTACGCCAGTACAGACGCCGCAGATACGTTCAACGAACGCCCACGCATCGCGCGGGTCACGCCCTTGCAGGATGATCTCCAGCCCGCGAAACATGGTGCCGCAGGAGACGGCATTGGTGATCACATTCTGATCGTTAATATTCACTTCGCAGCGCATGTGGCCTTCAATGCGCGTAATCGGGTCGACCACCAGGCGGCGTCCGGCATTATTGATGGTGTATCCCTGAGTTTCGTACTGAGTGCTCATGCCTGTTTATCCTCATTGCCTGGCTGATGTTCGGTTTCTGTAGGTTGCTGGTTATGACGTCTGCGCTGGTCAACGGCGCTGGCGACTGCGTGCACACCAACAGCCGCTGCCACCACGCCAAGCGCGGTTAAACCGACGGTGTCGGCGGTGGAATGAGTACCCATTTGTGGAATATCTACCACGCGGCTGTAGAACGAACCGCGATCCCAGAAACCATTTTCCGCACAACCCAGGCAGCCGTGACCTGACTGGATCGGGAAGGAAACGCCATCGTTCCAGCGTGTGGAGGAACAGGCGTTATAGGTGGTAGGCCCTTTGCAGCCCATTTTGTACAGGCAGTAACCTTTGCGGGCAGCGTCATCATCCCAACTCTGGACGAACTCTCCGGCGTCGAAGTGAGCGCGGCGATAGCATTTATCGTGGATTCGCTGACCATAGAACATCAACGGACGGCCCATTCTGTCGACATCTGGCAAGCGATCAAAGGTCACCATGTAAGTAATGATGGCGCTCATCACATCCGGGATCGGCGGGCAGCCAGGTACTTTGATAATAGGTTTGTCGGTGATGACTTTGTCGATAGGCGTTGCCTGCGTCGGATTGGGTCGCGCGGCCTGCACGCAGCCCCAGGACGCGCAGGTTCCCCAGGCGATAATCGCGCTGGCTCCGGCAGCGGCACGTTTGAGTTTCTCAATAAACGGTCGACCGCTGCTGATACAGAACATCCCCTGCTCGCCCAGCGGCGGATTACCTTCTACTGCGAGGATATATTTGCCATTGTATTGCGTGATGATGTCTTCAAAGACTTCTTCCGCCTGGGTTCCGGCGGCAGCCATCAAAGTATCGTCGTAATCGAGGGAAATCAGGGAAAGGATGACGTCCTTTGCCAGCGGGTGAGCGGAGCGGATAAAAGATTCGGTACAGCAGGTGCATTCCAGACCGTGGATCCATACCACCGGAATGCGCGGTTTGTTCTCCAGCGCCCAGGCAATCTTTGGTGCCATTCCCGCGCCTAATCCCAGCGACGTGGCAGCCAGACTACAATATTTGAGAAAGCTGCGCCGGGTAACGCCCTGACGCCGCATGGCCTGGTAAAATGTTTCCTCGTTATTCATATCGCACGTCTCTTCTCCTTGCGACACCGGCAGGACACCGGGCGCTTATGGTCGGCAAGCGACGTCCCTGTAGCAAGGCAAACCATCGCTTCACGTGAGATGCTGAAAACGAAAGCTCATCCTTCTGCACTGGCGCACGTCGCCAGAAAGTAATGTTAATAAAGCGTAGTGAAACTTTTGCACAAAACAATACAAACTGTGTGGATTTATCTTTTAGCGATAAAAATGGACCTATTTTTCTTTTTGCCGGGCAGTGGGGATGTTTAGCCGGTTGCTAAACGAGTAAAAGAGAAGGAATTCATGGTGATGAAATGATCAATCTGCTGTTATTTCACGCTATCAATGCACTTTTGGCTGTTTTTCAGGCAAACAAACAAATTAGGGGTTTACACGCCGCATCGGGATGTTTATAGTGCGCGTCATTCCGGAAGTGTGGCCGAGCGGTTGAAGGCACCGGTCTTGAAAACCGGCGACCCGAAAGGGTTCCAGAGTTCGAATCTCTGCGCTTCCGCCAAATAAGATAAGGGGTTAGCTAACTGCTAACCCCTTTTTCTTTTGCCTGTCGAAATTCTCAGGGCGTTATATTTGCTTAATGACCTGATAATCCGCTGTTAAACCTGTTCCAGATCAAATGCGTAAAGATGGGTAAAACTTCTGGGTGCCCTTACGCATTATCATTATGCTGCTTAATTAATTACATCTGTCATAGAGAGTGACTCAATGGATCGTATTGTTAGTTCTTCACATGACCGTACATCGCTGCTTAGCACCCATAAGGTGCTGCGTAATACCTATTTTCTGCTGAGCCTGACGCTGGCCTTTTCGGCGATTACCGCAACTGCCAGTACGGTGCTGATGCTGCCATCTCCGGGTCTGATTCTGACGCTGGTGGGTATGTATGGTTTGATGTTCCTGACCTATAAAACGGCGAATAAGCCGACCGGGATTATCTCCGCATTCGCCTTTACCGGTTTTCTGGGATATATCCTCGGACCAATTCTGAACACCTACCTGTCCGCCGGAATGGGTGACGTAATCGCTATGGCACTGGGCGGAACGGCGTTGGTGTTCTTCTGCTGCTCTGCGTATGTGCTGACCACCCGCAAAGATATGTCGTTCCTTGGCGGTATGCTGATGGCAGGTATTGTGGTTGCTAATATCTTCCTGCAACTGCCTGCTCTGCATCTGGCGATCAGCGCGGTCTTCATTCTGATCTCCTCTGGCGCTATTTTGTTTGAAACCAGCAACATCATTCATGGCGGTGAAACGAACTATATTCGTGCCACAGTTAGCCTGTATGTTTCGCTGTACAACATCTTCGTCAGCCTGCTGAGCATTCTGGGCTTCGCCAGCCGCGATTAATCTCGCCCAGGGTTACTTACCGAGCCTCGCTTTATGCGGGGCTTTGTTTTTTGTTACACTGCCGCCAGTCTGATTAAGGTAGTAAAGAATTATGCTGATCTTCGAAGGTAAAGAGATAGAAACCGATACCGAAGGCTATCTCAAAGAAAGCAGCCAGTGGAGTGAGCCGCTGGCAGTGGTGATTGCAGAGAACGAAGGGATTTCGCTGTCGCCAGAACACTGGGAAGTGGTGCGTTTTGTGCGTGATTTCTATCTGGAATTCAATACTTCTCCGGCGATTCGTATGCTGGTAAAAGCGATGGCGAATAAATTTGGTGAAGAAAAAGGTAACAGCCGCTATTTATACCGACTGTTTCCGAAAGGTCCGGCTAAGCAAGCCACCAAAATTGCTGGCCTGCCAAAACCGGTAAAATGTATTTAATGGATACGAAAATCGGTTAATTCCCCCGAGGGATGATGCGGCTCGCTGAGCACCCGTTCTACGCGCAGAACGCGGGCCGCCACTCTTTAACCACTGCATTAATTTTTCTACCTGCCCTTCTTCACCGCAGGCAACCACTTCCACGCTGCCATCGTCAAGATTTTTGGCGTACCCGGCTAATCCTAGTTTTTTCGCTTCGTACTGCGTGGTATAGCGAAATCCAACGCCCTGAACTCGCCCGTAAACCCAGGCAATTATGCAGACTTTCGACATTGCTGCTCTCCTTATCCTTAATGGACGCGTTGCAAATCCATGGAAAACTCCGGACAATGACGCCCATTTCTTTGCATCGACAGAAAAGTAAATTATGAGTGTACGTTTAGTGTTAGCCAAAGGGCGCGAAAAATCATTACTTCGTCGCCATCCGTGGATCTTTTCCGGGGCCGTTGCCCGCATGGAAGGTAAAGCCAGCCTCGGGGAAACCATCGATATTGTTGATCATCAGGGAAAATGGTTAGCACGCGGCGCTTATTCGCCAGCTTCGCAAATCCGGGCGCGCGTCGGGACGTTTGCCCCAATTGAATCTATCGACATTGCTTTTTTCACCCGCCGTTTGCAACAAGCGCAAAAATGGCGTGACTGGCTGGCGCAAAAAGATGGCCTCGACAGCTATCGTTTAATCGCCGGAGAATCTGATGGCCTGCCGGGTATTACTATCGATCGTTTCGGTAATTTTCTGGTGCTGCAACTACTGAGTGCTGGCGCAGAATATCAGCGCGCGGCATTAATTAGCGCCCTGCAAACGCTGTACCCGGAATGTGCGATTTACGATCGCAGCGATGTTGCGGTACGTAAAAAAGAAGGGATGGAGCTGACCCAGGGCCCCGTCACCGGCGAGTTGCCGCCTGCCCTGCTGCCGATTGAAGAACACGGCATGAAGCTGCTGGTGGATATTCAGCACGGACACAAAACGGGCTACTACCTGGATCAGCGTGATAGCCGCCTGGCTACCCGCCGCTACGTTGAAAATAAACGCGTACTGAACTGTTTCTCCTATACCGGTGGTTTCGCCGTATCGGCACTGATGGGCGGTTGCAGCCAGGTTGTCAGCGTTGATACCTCCCAGGAAGCCCTGGATATTGCACGGCAGAACGTTGAGCTGAACAAACTGGATCTGAGCAAGGCTGAGTTTGTCCGTGATGATGTCTTTAAATTGATGCGTACTTATCGCGATCGCGGTGAAAAATTTGACGTTATCGTGATGGACCCGCCGAAGTTTGTTGAGAATAAAAGCCAGTTGATGGGCGCATGTCGTGGCTATAAAGACATCAACATGCTGGCGATTCAGTTGCTGAATGAAGGTGGAGTTCTCCTGACTTTCTCCTGTTCCGGTCTGATGACCAGCGATTTATTTCAGAAAATCATCGCGGATGCCGCAATTGATGCCGGTCGTGATGTACAATTTATAGAGCAGTTCCGTCAGGCAGCCGATCATCCGGTGATCGCTACCTATCCGGAAGGGCTATATCTGAAAGGGTTTGCCTGTCGCGTCATGTAACTTGAAATGTGGAATTTTACCCTTATATCAAAGGTAAAGATTTCCCGGGAGGTGACTATGATTGCCAGCAAATTCGGTATCGGCCAGCAGGTCCGCCATTCCCTGTTAGGTTATCTCGGAGTGGTCGTGGATATCGACCCGGTTTATTCGCTCTCTGAACCGTCGCCTGATGAGCTGGCGGTGAATGACGAGCTTCGCGCCGCTCCGTGGTATCACGTGGTGATGGAGGACGATAACGGCCTACCGGTTCATACCTACCTGGCTGAAGCCCAGCTAAGTAGCGAATTGCAGGATGAACATCCTGAACAGCCATCCATGGATGAGCTGGCGCAGACCATCCGCAAACAACTTCAGGCCCCGCGTCTGCGTAACTAATCCCTGAACAAATCCCCGGAAGGTTTTGGCCTTCCGGGGATTTTTTATTTGGCCAGGCCCAGGCGAGGGATCTCAATAGCCGGGCAGCGATCCATCACCACATTTAACCCGGCATCCCGTGCCAGTACTGCCGCCTGCTCATTAATCACCCCCAGTTGCATCCAGAGGGTTTTCGCGCCAATGGCGATCGCTTCCTGCGCCACGCCCCACGCCGCTTCTGAATTCCGGAAAACATCGACCATATCGACTTTTTCCGGAACTTCTGCCAGCGTGCCATACCCCTGCTGGCCCAGCAGCGTTTTGCCGGCAACTTTTGGTGAAACCGGAATGACGTGATACCCCTGGTCGAGTAGATATTTCATCACGCGATAGCTGGGACGATCGGGTTTGTCGCTTGCCCCCACCAGCGCAATGGTGTGAGTGGACGTTAAAATGCCTGCAATATCGGTTTCTTTCATTATTTCCTCCAGACTGTTTAACAAAGTGTACGACAAAGCCGACATGCCAACCATGCAGCTAATACGAATGAATGAGAGCAAAAGCGGGAAATATGTCTATATGTTAGTAAGTATGATTAAAGAAAAATTTTGACACATTATTATTCGGGCGGTCTTTTGACAGGAGCTACCTATGAAAACCGGCATCGTGACCACCTTGATTGCATTATGTTTGCCGGTATCCGTTTTTGCCACCACGCTGCGGCTTTCAACCGATGTCGATCTTCTGGTACTCGACGGTAAAAAGGTTTCCAGCTCTCTGCTGCGCGGTGCGGACAGCATTGAACTGGATAATGGACCGCATCAGTTAGTGTTTCGCGTTGAGAAGACGATTCATCTTTCCAATAGTGAAGAACGGCTGTATATCTCCCCACCGCTGGTGGTCAGTTTTAATACCCAGCTCATCAACCAGGTCAATTTTCGCCTGCCTCGTCTGGAGAATGAGCGGGAAGCTAACCATTTTGATGCCGCGCCGCGCCTTGAATTGTTGGATGGCGATGCGACGCCGATTCCGGTAAAGCTGGATATTCTCGCCATTACCTCAACGGCAAAAACGATTGATTATGAGGTCGAGGTTGAACGCTATAACAAATCCGCGAAACGCGCTTCACTACCGCAATTTGCCACGATGATGGCAGATGACAGTACGCTGCTTTCGGGTGTTTCCGAGCTGGATGCTATTCCACCGCAGTCTCAGGTGCTCACAGAACAACGGCTGAAGTATTGGTTTAAACTGGCTGACCCACAAACGCGAAATACTTTCCTGCAATGGGCGGAAAAACAACCATCTTCCTGAGATTTTTGTGCCTGTGCGCAGGCTTTTTCGGTCTTTCTCTTGCAGCGATAAGTGCTTACAGTAATCTGTAGGAAAGTTAACTACGGATGTACATTATGGAACTGACGACACGCACTTTACCTGCGCGGAAACATATTGCGCTGGTGGCACACGATCACTGCAAACAAATGCTGATGAGCTGGGTGGAACGACATCAACCGTTACTGGAACAACACGTACTGTATGCAACAGGCACTACCGGTAACTTGATTTCCCGTGCAACCAGCATGAACGTCAACGCGATGTTGAGTGGCCCAATGGGGGGTGACCAGCAGGTTGGCGCATTGATCTCAGAAGGGAAAATTGATGTATTGATTTTCTTCTGGGACCCACTAAATGCCGTTCCGCACGATCCTGACGTGAAAGCCTTGCTGCGTCTGGCGACGGTATGGAACATTCCGGTCGCCACCAACGAGGCAACGGCAGACTTCATTATCCAGTCGCCGCATTTCAACGACGCGGTCGATATTCTGATCCCCGATTATCAGCGTTATCTCGCGGACCGTCTGAAGTAATATTGCACAGGTGGCAAACGCCACCTGTTTCTTACGGTTTTCTCGCCACCGGCACATCCAGATTTTTCAGTATTTCCACAAAGGGAGAGGGATTCTCTTTGTTAAACAGTGCCCATACCCGATGGCGTGCCCGGGTCAGCGCCACGTACATTAACCGCCGTTCTTCAGCGTCCGGGAAATCCTCAACCGGTGGCAGTAGCGCCTCTTCCATAATCGACTCCCGCGCCGCAGCCGGAAAACCATCACTTCCCTCCTGCAAGCCAACGATGATGACGTAATCCGCCTGTTGCCCTTTGCTGGCATGAATGGTCATAAAGTCGATTTGCAACTTCGGCCAGCGTGTTGCCGCTTTTTCCAGGCTGGCAGGCCTCATGTGATGGTAACGCGCCAGGATCAGAATGCGCTCTTCCGGTTTGGCATAACCAGAGAGCTTATCCAGCAAAGCGTCAAGATGGCTCTCATCCAATAACGTGACGGCTTTTTTGTCTCCATTGGTTAAGCTGTTTAGCGGCTTTTTCAGCTGGCCTGGGTTCTGCTGAATAAACCGGTTTGCCACCTCACCGATACGACTGTTAAAACGGTAAGTCGTGTCTAAATCGCAGCGATCGCCTTCACCAAAGTTTTCATGGAAAGCGGTGGTGAGCGACATTTGCGCACCGCTGAAGCGATAAATCGCCTGCCAGTCATCACCAACGGCGAACAACGTCGTCTGACTGTTTTGCTTGCGTAATGCCGCTAACAACGCTGCGCGCTGCGGCGAGATATCCTGAAATTCATCAACCAGAATATGCTTCCACGGGCTGATAAAGCGACCTTTCTCCAGAATCACAATCGCCTGGTGAATAAGGCCCGAAAAATCGACAGCGTTTTCTGCCTTCAGCGCACCTTTCCAGGCTTTTAATAACGGGGCCATCAACTTGATACGTTTACTGAACAGATCGCGAATCTCTTCGGGTGCACTGGCAATCATTTCTGCCTGTGCGCCACCGTGCATCCGCATCAGACTTACCCAACGATCGAGGCGTGAGGCAAGACGACGCTGTAATTTTTCATCATCCCAGAAGTTACCTTCTGGCACTGACCACTGCATTTCTTCCGTCAGCCATTGCCGCCAGCCCTTCGCCTGCGCTTTCTTTTCGCTGCATTGCTTGCGCCACTCAGCAATAAAGAGTTCATGACGGGCAGCGCTATCATTTTCCAGTTTGCTGACTATCGGAACTTTTTTGCTGCCCTGCTGAATAATATGCAGCGCCAGCGCATGAAACGTGCGTGCGGTAATGTCTTCGGTATGTAGCCGTTCGCGAATACGCTCGTCCATCTCTTCAGCGGCTTTGCGACCAAACGCCAGCAATAAAATTTGCTCAGGGGACGCTTCACCACGCGCCAGCAACCAGCCTGCACGGGCCACCAGCACCGACGTTTTTCCGCTTCCTGCACCAGCCAGCACTAACAGAGAATGCTCGCCATTAACGACTGCCCGGGCCTGCGCCGGATTCAGCGGTGAAGACTCGACCTGGCGGAAAAAATCTGCATACTCGGTAAGCATGGCTTCTGTATACGCCTGGTTATGCTGCAACCGAGCGCTTTCAATATCTTTCAACCAGGCCTGACATTTACGCCACGCCTCACGGCAGTTATCGAATTCTTCCAGTCGGTTAACCGGCAACGGCAACGCCGACAAAGCCTGGCGGATTTGTTGCTGAATGCCAGAGGTTTGCTCACGCGTCAGCCATTTATTTTCTCCAGTGCGCGTGGCAATCAAATCCAGTTGCTGGAGTAAAACACCAGACGCAATTTCGCTCATCTCGCCACTCCACCGCCGCCAGTGAGCATCAAGATGATGGTAAAAACGCTGCGTCTCGCCCCATTCGGTGCCGTGCAGACGCACCACTTTTTCGTCCGGCAGTACAAATTCCAGCTCGCCCCATACCAGACCGCGCTTACAGTGAATCGCCAGTAATTGATTGAAAGGAATAAGGTATTCGTGGCGATCACCGGAGACTTTAATCCCGGCATTGAGGATCACCGCCCGATCGTAAGGGTGCTGTGCCAGACGTTTTCCAAGCGTTGTCGCTTTCAGTTCCATGACTCTGTAGATCCACACGAAATGATTTCTTATCAGTGTAACCGTCAGAGAAAACGTGCTCCAGCCCAAAAAAACGTTACAATTGCCGCCCATTACTGAAAACCACAGTAAAGCGAGGTTTTATGCGTACCGTTTTGAACATTCTGAACTTTGTGCTTGGCGGATTTGCCACCACTCTGGGCTGGCTGTTGGCGACTCTGGTCAGTATTGTGCTGATTTTTACCTTACCGCTGACACGATCCTGCTGGGAGATCACTAAACTGTCTCTGGTGCCTTATGGCAATGAAGCTATTCATGTCGATGAACTGAACCCGGCTGGCAAAAATGTGCTGCTGAATACTGGCGGTACGGTATTGAATATTTTCTGGCTGATTTTCTTTGGCTGGTGGTTATGCCTGATGCACATTGCAACGGGCATCGCACAATGTATTTCCATCATTGGCATTCCTGTCGGCATTGCGAACTTTAAAATTGCCGCTATCGCACTATGGCCGGTCGGTCGTCGCGTGGTATCGGTAGAAACAGCGCAAGCTGCGCGTGAAGCCAATGCACGTCGTCGTTTTGAATAATCCACTAATATGGCCTTTATGCTAAGTCCTTTGCTCAAACGCTATACCTGGAACAGCGCCTGGCTGTATTACGCGCGTATTTTTATTGCGCTTTGTGGAACCACAGCGTTTCCGTGGTGGCTGGGTGATGTAAAACTGACGATTCCGCTGACGCTGGGGATGGTGGCAGCGGCGCTGACCGATCTCGATGACCGGCTGGCGGGACGTTTGCGTAACCTCATCATTACGCTGTTCTGCTTTTTTATCGCCTCGGCCTCAGTAGAATTGCTGTTTCCCTGGCCCTGGCTATTTGCAATTGGCTTAACGCTCTCTACCAGCGGCTTCATTTTGCTCGGCGGTCTGGGTCAACGCTATGCAACAATTGCCTTCGGTGCGTTACTGATCGCCATTTACACTATGTTGGGGACGTCACTGTATGAGCACTGGTATCAGCAGCCGATGTATCTGCTGGCCGGTGCCGTCTGGTACAACGTCCTGACACTTATTGGTCATCTACTGTTCCCGGTCCGCCCGCTGCAGGACAACCTGGCGCGTTGCTATGAACAACTGGCGCGTTACCTTGAGCTCAAGTCACGCATGTTTGATCCTGATATTGAAGATGAAAGCCAGGCACCGCTGTACGATTTGGCTCTCGCCAACGGTCAGCTGATGGCGACATTGAATCAGACGAAACTCTCGCTGCTGACCCGCTTACGTGGCGATCGTGGTCAACGGGGAACGCGTCGCACGCTGCATTATTACTTTGTCGCGCAGGATATTCACGAGCGTGCCAGCTCTTCTCATATTCAGTATCAAACATTGCGTGAACATTTTCGCCACAGCGACGTGCTGTTCCGTTTTCAGCGGCTGATGTCGATGCAGGGCCAGGCGTGCCAGCAACTGTCACGCTGTATTTTGCTGCGTCAGCCTTATCAACATGATCCGCATTTCGAGCGCGCTTTTACGCATATTGATGCTGCGCTGGAGCGGATGCGCGATAACGGCGCACCTGGCGATTTACTCAAAACACTGGGATTTTTGCTGAACAATTTACGCGCCATTGATGCCCAACTGGCAACAATTGAATCAGAACAGGCCCAGGCACTGCCCCATAATAATGACGAAAATGAGCTCGCTGATGACAGCCCGCACGGATTGAGTGATATCTGGCTGCGTCTTAGCCGTCACTTCACGCCGGAATCCGCCCTCTTCCGTCATGCGGTAAGAATGTCGCTGGTGTTGTGCTTCGGCTACGCCATCATTCAGATAACCGGAATGCATCACGGGTATTGGATCTTGCTGACAAGTTTGTTTGTCTGCCAGCCAAACTATAACGCCACGCGCCACCGCCTGAAGTTAAGGATTATTGGTACGCTGGTAGGTATCGCCATTGGCATTCCTGTGCTGTGGTTTGTACCGTCACTGGAAGGGCAACTGGTGCTACTGGTTATTACCGGCGTGCTCTTTTTTGCCTTCCGTAACGTGCAATACGCCCATGCAACGATGTTCATCACACTTTTGGTGCTACTTTGTTTTAACTTGTTGGGTGAAGGTTTTGAAGTGGCGTTACCTCGCGTAATCGATACGCTGATTGGTTGTGCCATTGCGTGGGCGGCGGTGAGCTACATCTGGCCTGACTGGAAGTTTCGCAATCTGCCGCGCATGCTCGAACGCGCCACAGAGGCCAACTGTCGGTATCTCGATGCCATACTGGAGCAATACCATCAGGGGCGTGATAACCGTCTGGCGTATCGTATTGCCCGCCGCGATGCACACAACCGTGATGCTGAACTGGCGTCGGTGGTATCAAATATGTCCAGCGAACCGAACGTTACCCCGCAAATTCGCGAAGCCGCGTTTCGGTTGCTGTGCCTTAACCATACGTTTACCAGCTATATCTCAGCCCTCGGTGCTCACCGGGAGCAGTTAACTAATCCTGAAATTCTGGCGTTTCTTGATGACGCCGTTTGCTATGTTGATGACGCGCTACATCATCAACCTGCTGATGAAGAACGCGTCAATCAGGCATTAGCTGGCCTGAAACAGCGGATGCAGCAACTTGAACCTCGGGCAGACAGCAAAGAACCTCTGGTCGTACAACAAGTTGGGTTATTGATTGCATTACTGCCAGAGATTGGTCGTCTGCAACGCCAGATTACTCAAGTTCCGCAGGAAACTCCTGTTTCGGCGTAAGAGAGTCAGCCCATTCTGCAAGCTCCTGGCGGCGTGCCACCGGGAGCGCAGCTTCATGAATGCCGATAATGGCCCCTTCAAGCATAAACAGAATCTTTTCTGTCACCAGACTGTTTTGCTGCCGCAGTCGCAACCAACACATTTTTGCCCCAAGTATACGTAACGCCCGTACATCCTTAATCCCCACCTCCCCGAGAATCGCTTCCAGATGAAAAGACATATTGGGCAAATCTTTCAGTCTTTCCCGGGTATTGCGCGTGCTTTTCTCTTTCAGCGCTGCATCGAGAGAATATTTCGACAGACGCACCAGCTTCAGTTGATTTCGCCATAGACTTTCATCAACCCGATAGTAATTGAGGGTAACGGATCGGCCACACTTTTTATATGTCAGCCAAACAGGCGGATGTTTTACACAGTACTGTGCACTTTGCTCACAAGCCCGAAGATACAACTCACCATCAGAAACCATCGCAAACACCGTGTCGTCAACGGTCAGGCTGTAACTACCAAACAATGATCGGTATTCAATTGTGCCCAACGTTGCCAGGTATTCTTGTGATTTATAGATCCGCTTATAGGAGAGGCTTTTCATAAAATTCCTTTTAAAATCATAACATAAAAGAATGATTCACATTAACGGATCCGTTAACTACGAAAATAGGCAACTTATTCTTAAGGGGCAAGATTAATTTATGTTTTCCCGTCACCAACGACAAAATTTGCGAGGCTCTTTCCGAAAATAGGGTTGATCTTTGTTGTCACTGGATGTACTGTACATCCATACAGTAACTCACAGGGGCTGGATTGATTATGTACACTTCAGGCTATGCACATCGTTCTTCGTCGTTCTCATCCGCAGCAAGTAAAATTGCGCGTGTCTCTACGGAAAACACTACAGCCGGGCTTATCAGTGAAGTTGTCTATCGCGAAGATCAGCCCATGATGACGCAACTTCTACTGTTGCCATTGTTACAGCAACTCGGTCAGCAATCGCGCTGGCAACTCTGGTTAACACCGCAACAAAAACTGAGTCGCGAATGGGTTCAGGCATCTGGGCTACCCTTAACGAAAGTAATGCAGATTAGCCAGCTCTCCCCTTGCCACACCGTGGAGTCAATGGTTCGCGCTTTACGCACGGGCAATTACAGCGTGGTGATCGGTTGGTTGGCAGATGATTTGACTGAAGAAGAGCATGCTGAACTTGTTGATGCGGCAAATGAAGGTAACGCTATGGGGTTTATTATGCGTCCGGTAAGTGCATCCTCTCACGCCACGAGACAACTTTCCGGGCTAAAAATTCACTCTAATTTGTATCATTAAGTAAATTTAGGATTAATCCTGGAACTTTTTTTGTCGCCCAGCCAATGCTTTCAGTCGTGACTAATTTTCCTTGCGGAGGCTTGTCTGAAGCGGTTTCCGCGATTTTCTTCTGTAAATTGTCGCTGACAAAAAAGATTAAACGTACCTTATACAAGACTTTTTTTTCATATGCCTGACGGAGTTCACACTTGTAAGTTTTCAACTACGTTGTAGACTTTACATCGCCAGGGGTGCTCGGCATAAGCCGAAGATATCGGTAGAGTTAATATTGAGCAGATCCCCGGTGAAGGATTTAACCGTGTTATCTCGTTGGAGATATTCATGGCGTATTTTGGATGATAACGAGGCGCAAAAAATGAAAAAGACAGCTATCGCGATTGCAGTGGCACTGGCTGGTTTCGCTACCGTAGCGCAGGCCGCTCCGAAAGATAACACCTGGTACACTGGTGCTAAACTGGGCTGGTCCCAGTACCATGACACTGGTTTCATCAACAACAATGGTCCGACCCATGAAAACCAACTGGGCGCTGGTGCTTTTGGTGGTTACCAGGTTAACCCGTATGTTGGCTTTGAAATGGGTTATGACTGGTTAGGTCGTATGCCATACAAAGGCAGCGTTGAAAACGGTGCATATAAAGCTCAGGGCGTTCAGCTGACCGCTAAACTGGGTTACCCAATCACTGACGATCTGGACGTATACACTCGTCTGGGTGGTATGGTATGGCGTGCAGACACTAAATCCAACGTTTATGGTAAAAACCATGACACCGGCGTTTCTCCGGTCTTCGCTGGCGGTGTTGAGTATGCGATCACTCCTGAAATCGCTACCCGTCTGGAATACCAGTGGACCAACAACATCGGTGACGCACACACCATCGGTACTCGTCCGGACAACGGCATGCTGAGCCTGGGTGTTTCCTACCGTTTCGGTCAGGGCGAAGCAGCTCCAGTAGTTGCTCCGGCTCCAGCTCCGGCACCGGAAGTACAGACCAAGCACTTCACTCTGAAGTCTGACGTTCTGTTCACCTTCAACAAAGCAACCCTGAAACCGGAAGGTCAGGCTGCTCTGGATCAGCTGTACAGCCAGCTGAGCAACCTGGATCCGAAAGACGGTTCCGTAGTTGTTCTGGGTTACACTGACCGCATCGGTTCTGACGCTTACAACCAGGGTCTGTCCGAGCGCCGTGCTCAGTCTGTTGTTGATTACCTGATCTCCAAAGGTATCCCGGCAGACAAGATCTCCGCACGTGGTATGGGCGAATCCAACCCGGTTACTGGCAACACCTGTGACAACGTGAAACAGCGTGCTGCACTGATCGACTGCCTGGCTCCGGATCGTCGCGTAGAGATCGAAGTTAAAGGCATCAAAGACGTTGTAACTCAGCCGCAGGCTTAAGTTCTCGTCTGGTAAAAACCCCCGCTGCTGCGGGGTTTTTTTTCGTCTTTAGAAAATTGAACTGACTTTCGTCAGTTATTCCTTACCCAGCAATGCCTGCAGATCCTGCTTCAAAGAAGACATTTTATTCGCGTATTTCTCTTTGTTTTCCGCATCTTCAATCAGCTGAACAATCGTTTCAGAAAGCGTTTTACCGCGACGCTGCGCAAGACCAGCCAGACGTTGCCAGACAATAAATTCCAGATCGATCGATTTTTTGCGCGTATGCTGGTGTTCCGCATTAAAATGGCGCTTTCGTCTGGCCCGAATGGTCTGCTTCATGCGATTGACCAGTTCCGGATTCATATGCTTGTCAATCCAGCCATTTACCAGCACGGGTTCATTTTCCAGCGAGAGCAACACATCGACGGCTTCCTGGGCGGCACTGGCTTCTATGTAACGGGTGATTAACTCCCCTTCGCGATGCTTCTTCACCAGATACTTCCATTTCCAACCGCTTTCAAGATTTTCAAGTTGTTGATATTTCATAGCGATCTCAATGTTACCGTGTAACTCTTTACAGAATATCAGCTTTTTAGGCCAGTGAAGAAAAGAATCTCCATCCTGTGAGCTTTAACGCCCATGCCAGGAGTATTGTCGGTGCTTTCTACGTGTGCTGCAGTGCCGGTTACGGTATAATCGCGGCTTTGACAACAGACTAAAAAACATCAACTTTGACCATTACGAAACTTGCATGGCGTGACCTGGTTCCTGATACCGATAGCTATCAGGAAATATTTGCTCAGCCACATTTGATTGACGAAAACGATCCTTTATTCAGTGATACTCAACCGCGACTGCAATTTGCGCTGGAGCAGTTGCTGCATACGCGAGCATCCTCCTCTTTTATGCTGGCGAAGGCCCCGGAAGAGTCTGAGTATCTGAATCTTATTGCCGATGCCGCGCGTGCGCTACAAAGCGATGCAGGCCAACTGGTGGGCGGTCACTATGAGGTTTCCGGGCACACCATCCGCTTACGTAACACAGTGAGTGCAGATGATAATTTTGCGACTTTAACGCAAGTTGTCGCTGCCGACTGGGTAGAAGCGGAGCAACTCTTTGGCTGCCTGCGCCAGTTTAATGGCGACATTACCCTGCAGCCAGGTCTGGTGCATCAGGCAAATGGCGGTATTCTCATCATCTCTTTGCGTACACTGCTGGCGCAACCTCTGCTGTGGATGCGGCTGAAAAATATCGTTAACCGCGGGCGTTTTGACTGGGTTGCGTTTGATGAGTCGCGCCCTCTCCCCGTCTCTGTGCCTTCGATGCCATTGAAGCTGAAAGTCATTCTGGTAGGCGAACGCGAATCATTGGCTGATTTCCAGGAGATGGAGCCAGAGCTTTCAGAGCAGGCTATTTATAGCGAATTTGAAGATACTCTGCAGATTGTCGATGCGGAGTCAGTAAGCCAGTGGTGTCGCTGGGTGACATTTACCGCCAGACATAATCACTTACCTGCACCGGGAGCGGATGCCTGGCCGGTGCTTATCCGCGAAGCAGCACGCTACACCGGTGAACAAGAAACACTTCCGCTTAGCCCGCAGTGGATCCTCCGCCAGTGTAAAGAGGTCGCCTCCCTGTGTGATGGCGACACCTTCTCCGGCGAGCAGCTAAACTTAATGCTACAGCAGCGTGAATGGCGCGAAGGTTTCCTCGCTGAACGCATGCAGGATGAGATTCTTCAGGAGCAAATCCTGATTGAAACCGAAGGCGAACGCATCGGGCAAATTAACGCCCTTTCGGTCATTGAATTTCCGGGTCATCCACGCGCTTTTGGCGAACCTTCTCGCATTAGCTGCGTTGTGCATATTGGCGATGGTGAATTCACCGACATCGAACGCAAAGCGGAGCTTGGCGGCAATATCCATGCGAAAGGGATGATGATCATGCAGGCGTTCCTGATGTCGGAACTACAGCTTGAGCAACAGATCCCCTTCTCAGCATCGCTGACATTTGAGCAGTCATACAGTGAAGTGGATGGCGATAGTGCCTCGATGGCTGAACTCTGCGCCCTGATAAGCGCCCTCGCCGATGTGCCGGTGAATCAGAGTATCGCTATCACAGGTTCAGTCGATCAGTTCGGTCGTGCCCAGCCGGTCGGTGGTTTAAATGAGAAAATCGAAGGCTTCTTTGCTATTTGCCAGCAACGTGAGTTAACTGGGAAACAAGGTGTCATTATCCCCACTGCTAACATTCGCCATTTAAGTCTTCACAGTGAACTGGTGAAAGCGGTAGAAGAAGGCAAATTCACCATCTGGGCAGTAGACGATGTGACTGACGCACTGCCGTTATTATTAAATCTGGTGTGGGATGGCGAAGGCCAAACGACGCTGATGCAAACCATCCAGGAACGTATCGCGCAAGCATCGCAACAGGAAGGACGTCACCGTTTTCCATGGCCATTACGTTGGCTGAACTGGTTTATTCCGAACTGATCGGACTTGTTCAGCGTACACGTGTTAGCTATCCTGCGTGCTTCAATAAAATAAGGCTTACAGAGAACATGGTAGATAAACGCGAATCCTATACAAAAGAAGACCTTCTTGCCTCTGGTCGCGGTGAACTGTTTGGCGCTAAAGGTCCGCAATTGCCAGCACCGAACATGCTGATGATGGACCGTGTGGTCAAAATGACCGAAACGGGTGGTAACTTCGACAAAGGGTATGTTGAAGCAGAACTGGATATCAATCCGGATCTGTGGTTCTTCGGATGCCACTTCATTGGTGATCCGGTTATGCCAGGATGTCTGGGCCTGGACGCAATGTGGCAGCTGGTAGGGTTCTACCTCGGCTGGCTGGGCGGCGAAGGTAAAGGCCGCGCGCTGGGCGTTGGCGAAGTGAAATTCACTGGTCAGGTACTGCCGACAGCGAAAAAAGTGACCTACCGTATTCACTTTAAACGCATTGTTAACCGTCGTCTGATTATGGGCCTGGCGGATGGCGAAGTGCTGGTTGATGGTCGTCTGATCTATACCGCCAGCGACCTGAAAGTCGGTCTGTTCCAGGATACGTCTGCCTTCTGATTATAATCAGACAGAGTATCAAAAGGCGAAACCTCCGCAATGCGGAGGTTTCTTTTTAAAGAGACAGAATCAGGCCATTACTACCCTGTCCGCCATGGCTTCTCGCCAGCCTCCCAGCCATTGTGACCTTTGATTCAGCGTCTGATAGGGACACATTTCTTTTGAGCGTCCGGCGATGCCGGCCTGATAACCACGTTGATGTGCCCGTTCCAGGCGATCTCGTTTTTGTCTCTTCATGCCTCGTTTCCCTCATACTGGTTTCTGGTGGAAAAGAAAACAGTGATTACTAAATGTGCAATCACAGTTAAGCAATACCGCGAATCATAACTGCCGTCAATGCGCAAAATTCACGCCACTGTCATATTTGTGAGCTACACGGGCATGTCAGTTGTACAAAAAATGTGAAGAGGAACAACTTTTTCCGCACCTTAGAAACAAAAAAACCGCCTCAGGCAACATACCGGAGACGGTTATATTTACAAATCTTTATGATTACGGTAGACGCTTTATCTCTTGCGCAATAGAAGCGGCTTCCTGACTCCCGACACTGGCCCAAACCTTTAATTGCGCAACA
>OATU01000997.1_pt1 | contig 19818 bp, 24 predicted proteins | sample 1516711 | NCBI WGS metagenome assembly OATU01 (sample SAMEA2579971, study PRJEB22360) | human gut metagenome | biome: human gut; feature: human-associated habitat; material: faeces | place: Denmark | collected 2008/2010 | reverse complement strand
TCATCCAGTGCACTCTGTATTTCCCGCAGCTCATCCAGATTCGCTGCAATGTGTGTGCCTACATTCATATCATTAGCCATCCTTACGCTCTACCGGATGGCCGCCAATCGTCCCTCGCAAAGCCGCTATGCACTGCATGGATAGAGAATCTTCCTGCTGTGAACGAAATCTTGCCTGTAAGGCCGCTGAAATTGTAGGAGTAGGTACCTTCAGACGTGTTGCTTCTTCTATGGTCCATCTTCCCATACCAGAATCTGCAACGTAATCTGCAACACCCTCCAGGGCCACATCCGGCTGCAGGGCTTCAATCACTTTTCCCAGAATATGAGAACGGATGGAACAGCCATTTTGATATGCCTGAAGACTGCCGAGCACATCCACATCAATTTCAGAGGACATCAGCATTTCATATCCTTCTGCATATGCCTGCATAATCGCATATTCCACACCGTTATGTATGGTTTTCGCATAATGCCCGGCAGCCGTTCCACCACAATGAGCATAACCGCCCGGTGCAGCTAAAGATTTTATGAATGGAATCATACGCTCATAGTCTTCTTTTGTTCCGCCAATCAGCATACCACATCCCTTTTTCGCGCCGGCCACTCCTCCGCTGACGCCGATATCCATAAATCGGATATTCTTTTCCATGAGGTATTCAGCTGTTTTTTTCGTATCGCGAAAATCAGAATTTCCACCGTCGATAACCATATCGCCTTCCTTTAACAGCTCTGAAAGCTCTTTGATAATGGTATTTGTAATGGTTCCGGGCGGTGTCTGAAGCCATATAATGCAGGGCTTTTCCAATGCATTCACCATCTCCTGCATACTTGCTGCAACCTTGATTCCCCTCTTTGCAGCACGTTCACATGCCGCTTCACAGGTATCACAGCCAATCAAAGCATGTCCGTCACTGGCAGCTCTTGCGGCCATTTCCAACCCCATTTTTCCTAAACCGATAAATCCGATTTGCATACGCCTTATCTCCTTTTATCATCAGTCGTTATAATTCTTAAATTTCTTCATATTGGTGCTGATTTCTAAAAGCTTCTCTGCAACGGTATCCTGTGACTGCATGCAGAAGCCAACATATAGAACATCAACAAGACTGTATTCTGCTATTCTGGAGATCAGCGACTGCGGCTTATAGCTGAAATTTCTCGACAGCGTATATAAGCAGACATCCGCCAGCTTTGTTAAAGGAGATTGAGAGAACTGTGTGATTGCAATAATCTTCATGCGATTTTCCTTTGCTACCTTCAATGCGGCATTTAGCTCCGTATTGGCTCCCTCATTGCTTACAACAATAATGGCATCCTCTTCATTTCCCACTGAGGAAACAACCGCCTGTGTATGCACATCTGTAATCAGCTCAACCATCATGCCGATACGCATGAATTTATGGTAAGCATCCTGTGCAACGCTGGCAGAACCGCCAACACCTGTGAAGATGACTCTTCTTGCATCCCGAATGATTTGAAATGCTTCTTCCAGATCATCCTCGCGAATAATTTTGCCGATATCCTCAATCGTCTCGATGTTTTTCTGTAGAACCTTCTTTGAAACGGTGAGAATATCGTCATCCTCCTCCACACGTACATATTGGGAGCTTTCGCTGGCTTCCATATCTCTTGTAATCGCCAGCTTTAAATCCTGCAGCTTATCGTAGCCCATTTTTTTTACAAAACGGGTGATTGCCGCAATGCTCGTTCCAATATCTTCTGAAATATCCGTTATGGACATGCGTGTGAATCTATCCGGATGCTCTTTCAGATATGCTACGATTTTTTGATCGGATTTCGTCAGTGCATCCTCCATATTCGTCAGCTGTTTTTCAAATAATGCCAATTTTGTTGTATTCATTTGTATCTTCCTTTCCCTCCAGAATAGCATCAACCTTCTTTCTTCATGCAGCGCAGCCCGGGTAAGCGTTCACATGATGATCAGGAACAATTGTTCACAATGTTATTGTAAATTATTATCATTATTGTGTCAATATATTTTGATAATAATTTACACCATTGTTTTTTCAATCCTTCCTCTGAATTCATATTCATATGAAAATAATACCGTATTTATCGTATGAATGAAGGTGATTTTCAGTTTATACCTTATTCCTTATTATACCATGTGCGATATAGATTATCATATAAGAGTGATAATTATTTTCATTTTCCAAACCAATATAATCTCTCTTGTTTTTCAGGTCGATAATTCCATTCTGTTTTCACAGGCTTGATGCATACGAAAAAGAGAATCCAAAGCATCTATTGAACTAGAAGCTATGAATTCCCTTTATGTATAGTACCTATAGTTGCGTAAAGTACCATTAAAACCAAAATATCTTTATGATGATCAAGCTAATGTTATTAAAGCTGCATTATGTTCATTTTAGAACAATCCCTCAATATGCCCCTTTTCATCGATATCCATGTTATTTGCCGCAGGCACCTTTGGAAGACCCGGCATCGTCAGTATCTTCCCCGTTAATGCAACCAGGAAGCCGGCGCCAAGACTTGGACGCAGCTCACGAACCGTAATCGTAAAATCCTTCGGAGCCCCATATACCTTCGCATCATCGGACAGTGACATCTGTGTTTTCGCCATACAGATCGGCATCTTATCCCAGCCAAGGGAAGTATACAACGCAATTTGTTCCTTCGCCTCTTCTGTAAATGCCACTTCTTTTGCGCCATACACCCTGGTCGCAATTGCTGTAATTTTTTCCTCAATGCTTTGTTCCACATCATACAGCGGAGCATAGCTGTTTTCCTCTGCACAAAGCTCCACCAGCTGATTGGCTAGATCAAGCGCGCCTTCTCCGCCCTTTGCCCATACCTGAGAAAGGCTCATCGGATGCTGATGCTCTTTACACCAGTTCTGCAATGCTTCCACCTCTGCAGGAGTATCGCTCGCAAATTCATTGATTGCTACGATATAAGGCAGTCCGAACTGCTTTACTGTATCAATGTGCTTTGCAAGATTTTCACACCCTGTCAGCATCGCTTCCACATTTTCATCCTTCAAATCCTCATATGCTACATTGCCGTGCTGCTTCAAGGCACGAATGGTTGCTACAATTACCACTGCATTTGGCTTCAGCCCACCGAAGCGACACTTGATATCCAGGAACTTTTCAGCTCCAAGATCAGCACCAAAGCCTGCCTCTGTCACCGTATAATCCGCAAGCTTCAAACATGTTCTTGTCGCAAGAATGGAATTACAGCCATGAGCGATATTGGCAAACGGACCGCCGTGAATCAGTACAGGATTATGTTCCAGTGTCTGTACCATATTCGGTTTGATGGCATCCTTCATAACCATTGCCAGAGCCCCTTCAATGCCAAGGTCCTTTACATAAATCGGCTCCTTCTTTGAATTAAATGCCACCAGCATATTGCCGAGGCGTTCCTTTAAATCCATTAAAGATGTGGATAGACAAAGAACTGCCATCACCTCACTGGCCACCGTGATATTGAAGCCGTCCACACGTTCCACACCATTCGCCTTTGGTCCCTGTCCGATTGTAATGTGACGCAGCGTACGATCATTCATATCCAGACAGCGTTTCCATGTGATGTTTTCTATATCGATATCCAGCTCATTTCCCTGATGAATATGATTATCCAGACATGCGGAAATCAAATTGTTTGCTGTTGTGATTGCGTGCATATCCCCGGTAAAATGCAGGTTAATATCCTCCATTGGTACAACCTGGGCATAACCGCCGCCGGCAGCTCCACCCTTCAGACCGAAAACCGGACCCAGACTTGGCTCACGAAGCGCGATCATCGTCTTTTTCCCCAGCCGGTTTAACGCATCCCCCAAACCAACAGTCGTTGTGGATTTTCCTTCCCCGGCCTTTGTCGGATTGATTGCGGTCACCAGAATCAGCTTACCGTCTTCCTTGTCTTCATTTCTATGCAGTAAATCGAGAGATACCTTTGCCTTATAGTTTCCATAGTATTCCAGGTCCTCTTCACCCACACCGATTTTTGCCGCAATATCACGAATATGCTCCATTTTACATTCCTGCGCAATTTCTAAGTCTGTTTTAAACATAGCTTCCTCCTTGTATATTTCTCTTATTCACTATAGACAAAACCTAATGTATTACATATCTTTCTTTCCAATATCATTTCTGTAAAAGAGCTTATCACAGTGAATTCTATGTACATCCGCATATGCTTTTTCATATGCTTCCTCCAGTGTATCCGCTGCAGCGCACACGCACAGAACACGACCGCCGTCCGTTACCAGACTGCCTTCCTTTTCTGCCGTCCCCATGTGAAATACCATGGAATTCACATTCTCCAAATTTTCAATCACAGCGCCCTTTGTACTGGAAGCAGGATAACCCTCACTGGCCATAACAACACCAAGCGTAACCCTGTCATCCCATTCCAGCTCTGTCTTGGAATGGTTCATGATATTCTCAATCACGTCACAGAAATCCGTTTTCAGCCTCGGCAGGATAACCTCTGCCTCCGGGTCACCGAAGCGTGCATTGAATTCGATTGTTTTAACACCATGCTTTGTCAGCATCAGCCCGCCGTACAGAAATCCGGTAAACGGATGCCCTTCCTTCACCATTGCCTTCGCCATCGGTATCATAACTGCATTCATCGTTTCCTCAATAATATCCGGTGTTATCTTCTTAACAGGAGAGTAGACACCCATACCACCGGTATTTGGACCTTTATCACCGTCATACGCCGCCTTGTGATCCTGTGCAACCTCCATCGGAAGAACCAGATCATCACATACAAAGCAAATCAAGGAGAATTCAAAGCCCTCCAGGCATTCCTCGATAACAACACGGTTTCCCGGAATACTGAACGCGATTTCGATTGCATCCAATGCTTCCTTTAATTCATAAGCAACCGTAACGCCCTTTCCTGCCTTCAAGCCGTCTTCCTTTATTACAATCGGCACGCCCTGATGCTCCACATAGCCGATTGCATCCGCTTTATTGTCAAAGGTCTGGTAGCTTGCTGTCGGAATACCATACTTCGCCATGATTTTCTTCGCAAAGTCCTTGCTGGACTCCACCTGTGCCGCATCCTTTGTCGGTCCGAATATCTTTAGTCCCTCTGCCTGAAACGCATCAACGATTCCCAGTGACAGCGTAGCCTCCGGTCCGACTATCGTTAAATCTATTTCCTGTTCCTTTGCAAATGCGGTTAAGCCCTTTACATCACTGTCCGCAATATTGACACACTCCGCAAGCTCTGCCATTCCGGGATTTCCCGGAGCTGCATAAATCTTCTTTACCCGGCCGCTTCTGCTTACCGCATGAACCAGTGCATGCTCTCTTCCGCCTTTACCGATTACCAATACTTTCATCAAACAATCGCTCCTTCCGAAACATAAAAAGCATGAAAAGTCACAGTAAACCTTCCATGCATTGAGCCAAAAAGTTTACTTGTAGTTCGCCAATTTACGGTCGGCGAGTAGAGACGAATCATCCAATCATGTTTCTATACAAGTAATATTTCCACTCTTATTTTACTTTATTTTGTACAACATTACAATTCCATTTCAGGAAAGTTTCGGGAAAGCACTCAATCTATAATCACATGATAGTCTATTCCGAATTCTTTATGAATCGCCAGCACCTGTTCCCCATAATAAATTTCCTTTCTTCCATCCTTTTCAAACGTATATTTCAGATTGGTATAAATATAATCATATGCTGAGAAATCCTGATACGGTATTCGAATCCGATAGCTTTTCTCATCCTCGCTAATTTCCGCTGCCTTGACTTTCAGATCCCGATTAACAGGCTCCACCGTTTTCAGACGACCATATGCTTTCTTTCGTATACGGATATTTATCACTTGTTCCTCCGTGTTTCCGAAAAACTCAGACTCCTGCAATGCTTTTCCCTTCACATATCGGATATCATACCGTCCCAGATCAGCCGTCCTTTCTTCCCCGTTTTCTGTATACTGGAGTGTTTGAAAACGGACACGACTTCCCTGCTTCATAGGCACATAGACGGTTAACGGGGCAGCTTCACAAAACCATACAGCAGGATCCATCGGCTGCTTCATATCAAAATCTATCAGCTGCGGCTCTGTGACAGTATTACGCGAAGGCTTACCCTCTTCGAGCATAATACTCTCCACCTCATACAATGAGGTCTTGCTATATTCTACACTGTTGTGTAAAAATTCAGCCGTTGAAGCTGCAGGCTGGAAAGCAAACCATAAAAGAAGAAACACCACCACTAACAGAGGCAGAAGCAGAAGTATTTTTTTATTTACTTTCATTTTGTATCCCTCCATTTTCTACAGTAAAGCGAATCTCTTCATGTATCGGATTTTTATTTTCTTCTTCCGTTATATTCCGCAGCTCCAGCTTCAACTCGGAAGCATCACAGGATTCCTGCATAGTTCCTCGAACCATGACATATAGTTTTTTATTTTTGGGGTTCATTATCATATTCGTTGCATATGTACCACCGAAAATATCCTGCAGCTCTATATAGTAATACTCCTTTAAATCTGTTGCGGCACGTTCATAGCTGATGATATAAACGTAGTCCTTTTTATTCTTTATCGCATACTGCATCCGGATTCCATGCTTAAGCTCCTGTTCATGATATGAAACTGATTCCCTGCTTTTCAATGCTTCCATGTGTTTCAGCTCTTCTGTAATCGTTTGTTCATCGGCATTTAGGTCAAGATAGCTTTCCGTCGTGAAACAGCTCCTTTGTTTCGTGTCACCTGGCTTTGTGTTCCATGCGAAAACAAGCAAGCTGCAGGCTGCAGCCAATATTGCGTAAGCAAATAATACGGTTTTCGGGGAAGGCAGTTTTCTTACAGCTTTATCGAGCAGTGCAGCATTCAGATTTTTATCATAGTGATATCGATACGCAATATAAAGAAGAGCTCCGCCTAGGACGAGCAGAATCAGAACCCATGGCCATTGCGTAAGGGAGGCTGTAGCTTTCTGTGCAATCGTATCCATTCTGTTTACAGTCACACAGCAAGGCGCTGAAAGCCTCTGCCCGCAGTTTGATTTCCATTCCTATAAAGCTCAACAACACCTCGTCCATACCGTTGTATCCTTCTGCCGCTTTTTTCAAAGGTATAACAGAAATTTGTAGCTGTCATATCATATTCCTTTGGCAGCTCATAGCGAAGTATAACTCTTGTGTCTGTATCAAAATCGCCATATGTATTTCTCTGTATTTCAATTTTTATAGGAGCATCCGGATTCACAGCTTCAACGTGGATCAGTCTCCCTGCTGCCTTCGTATTTACATCAATATACAGCTCTTTTTCCTCAGAATCCCAGTTCTTTGAAATGGAGGCTTCTTCAAAAACCTCTCCGCTTTTTTCTATTTCATATATACCGATATCCGCCGTTTTCTCCTCCTGATCCTTTTGATAGGTGATTTTGGAAAAGCTTACCTTCATATCTTTAAACATGGGAAGCTGAATTCCATAAGCATAGAAATCCTCATCCTCCATAGGTGCTTCCTCATCAATCACATAACGAGGATCAACCACAGCGTCTGCCTTGTAATCTGCGATTCCCGTTACCCTGACACCTTCACCGCCTTCTTTTTTAAACCGTACTATAAGACTTTCCTCCATGTCCTCTCCCGGAAAATGAAATCGAATACTTGATTTCAGAAATGTCGCTTCCTTCTGCACAGGTGCACACCCTCCTATACAGCAGAGAATAAGCAGCCCTGCAATTCCTGTTAATTTTTTCATCGATGGATACCTCCCTTTTCAATCGTGTAGCTGTCATAATAATCGACACGATTCTTATTTTTCCCCCGGGTATAATTGTATATGTGAATACTGCGCTTCTGTGCTGCGCAAGAATCCTTGATCGTTCCTGTGGTCATGGATATGATTTTCCGCGAATCCGCCTTGATTTCCCCACTGGTCCAGCCGCTGTCCGTACGGTTACGGATTATTATCTGTTCATCCCTTTGCGGTTCTCTCTGCAGATCATACGTAACGATATATACATATTCCTTCCGATCATTTACTGCATAGGTTACAGTTACATTTTTATTGGGCTTTTCCTTCTGCATACTGAGGGATTTGCTGCCTTTTTTTACAGCCTCAAGCCGTTCCTTAACCATTGCTTCATCCACTCCTGCATACTGCACCGTATCATACATATCACATGTCGTTTCACTTTGCTCTGCTTCACGCAGATAATAATAGCCCATATACCAGGATAGCGTCAGGATCGAGAGAATCCCCCAAATGCATACCACTGTCCGGACTGTTAATAAATGAATCTGCTTTTCCGGTGTTTTTAAATGTTGATTGACCCGCAGCTCATAGTAATGCTTATAAAGGACATAAACCACCAGACCTGCCAGTAAAAGAAGTAGAATAAGCAGAAGCAAACCGGTGGATGATTGACTGTCAAACAAAGTCTGTAGCATATGCATCCCTCCTTAAAATCCCATTTCTTCCTTGAACCGGTAATAATAGCTTCTGGATACCTCGATTTGATCCTCGTTTGTGAGAATAAGCGTAAATTTTGAGTTTAAACTGCTTCGGATTCGCCGTATATCCTTTTTATTAACAATGAACGCTTTATGAACTCTCAGAAATCCTTTTTCATACAAATTGGCCTCCAGCTGATACATTGTTTCTTTAACACGGTACCTGCCGTCCATGGTATGTATCCATATTTCCTGGGAAATGCTTTCTATATAGATGATATCTTCAACAGCGAGACGCATGTATTCCTCATGATCCCTGACAAGCAGATAGCGGTAATCATAATTTGCCTCGTACAATACATAATCGGCATCCTCACAAACAGTTACCTGCCCCTTTTGAAGATCATCCAACAGCTGTTCTTTCATCTCTTTTCTGCATAATAGCTTAAGTTTCATACTTTCACCCTTTTCACCTATAGTTTATCGGAATTCAGAGGAAACACAAGCGGTATTATATAAGATACAAATATAGGCAGTAACATGCACAGGAAAAGTAAATATATGTAAAGCACGCTTCACATTTTTATCATCCGGTGGTATACTAAAGATGTAAAGGAGGCTTTACATTCATGAGGAATCGAATACGAAAGCTTCGGCAGGAATTACAAATGACGCAGGAGGAGCTGGCACAGCGGTGCAGAGTCAGCCGGCAGACGATCATCTCACTGGAGAAGGGGAAATACGATCCCTCCATTCACCTTGCACACCGCATAGCAACAATTTTTCAACATCATATCGAGGATGTATTTCTTTTTACGGAAGGAGCGGATGAGTCATGAAAGAACAGAATATTATAAGGATGAAATGCATTACGATTCTACTGTTTATCATTCTATCAGTCATGCTGATCGTTGTTGGTTTCTCGCAGGAATATCGCGGTTCTTCTCTATTCAGCGAAGGTGTTGGAGGCCTCATCGTTTCCCTGTGGATGCTGAAAACGGTATGGTCAGCCAAAGCATCACAAAGGAAACGTGAGCAATTGATTATTGATGAAACAGATGAACGAAATCTGCTAATTCAGAAAAACAGCAGAGCGCAGGCATTCAACGTATCTCTTATCGCAACTCTGGCAGCCTCTGTTCTTGCATCCTTATATCATGAAGAAGCCATCAACAGCTGCTTTAACATTCTCCTGGGCATTCAGCTGTTTGCCTATTTACTGATCTGGATGTATTACAAAAGAAGGCTGTAGCTTTCCATATCATAGACCTGCCGGATGAAGCCGATTACAGGGATGCATGCGCAATCATCAAAAGCTTGCCGCGTACGATCCGGTTCCTGCAGGGCAGCTTTAAAAATACGGCCTGTGCATAAGCTCATTGGCTGCTTGTATACAGGCAGCTTTGCCAGACTTCGCAATACATTATATTCACCAAAGAAGATGGTATTGTAATATCGTAAAGGAGATGCTGTTTATGCAGCTTGTATGGATTCTGCTCATTGCGGCAGCTATTACAGTTATCGAGATTCTTATCTATCATTACCGTTTGCCAAGGTTTTTCCTGTTCATTTTTCCACTCATCAATATTTGTCTGGAAATATGCATTGTCTTTTACATTCTGCGTCAGCAGGCACTGGTTACGAGCTATTATCCGCTATGGATACGAATCGGTATTTATCTTCTGCCGCTTCTGTTATCCCTGTTTATCATGACCGGCTTCCTCGTACGCAGATATGTAAAGCTGGAATATACAAAACCGTTTCGCCATATCGTCTGCCGTCTGTTTGCATTTCTTCTGATCAGTATGCTTTTCATCTTTCTCACAACCATTTATTTTGCACAGGAATATGTTATCTTTTATCCAAATGCAAGTCCTCAGGATCGGGATATGCTCATGGCGGATAAAGCCTATGAGCGTATCAGCATAGATTCGCAATATACCGGATGGCTGAGAAAAGCAGAGAATGCGGATAGCATCATTGTGTATTTTGGAGGAAATGCACAGAATACCAGTGCCTTATGCAGAGAATATGATGAAAGCGGGATTTTCTCTTATATGAAGAATTCACACTTTCTCAGTATTGATTATCCTTCCTACGGAGATAGCAAGGGTTCCCTGTCACAGGAAGAGCTATTTAAGATGGCGGATGCAGTCCTGCATTATGCCCGTCACAGATATCCAAATAAAAAGCTGTATATCGTCGGCTACAGTATCGGTACAGGAATGGCAAGCTATGCAGCTTCCAAATCAACACCGGATGCACTCATTCTTCTCTCTCCATACAATAACGGGAGAGATTTATTCAATTCCTATTTCCCTGTTTTCTATGGTCCCCTGCAGCATCTGATTCGTTACCCGCTAACAAGTGACAGATATGTCCATACCGTGACCTGCCCTGCTCTGGTCATATTGAGCAATCAGGATACCATCGTTTCTCCCAGCCTCTCAAGGCGCCTGATTGAATGCTTCACAACGCCGGTTAAGACGATTCAATTTGATACATTGGATCATGGTGATATCGCAATGAGTAAAGAGGTATGGAAAACCATAATACGCTTTCTACATGAGCTTCCTGAATAGATTCTCATCATGAATTTGCTTAACCGACAGCCATGAATATATCTGTATCCACGGCAAGGCTTTGAATCTGCGCATGGATACCGTTGATGACCATACTTTATGAAACCTCATCGACAGGCTCCTGCTTTCTGTATATCCCGTATAATCTGCTTTAACGACTCCAGCTTCTCTGACTGCTCCTGTACGTTATTCACAAAGCTTATATCCGCATGCTTCGATAAAGACATTAACACTCATAAGCCATACCGTTTTCTTAAACAAAAAAACATGGAAATCACTCCATGCCTTTATCCTTTTTCATATATTTTCTCTTCCAGCTCATCAAATTTACGATACAGATCAACGAATTCATCACATAAAATTTTGAAGGATTCCGCACTCATCAGTAAATCCTGCGCATGTGTGAGCAGAAGGTTTAAATCCACCGGATTTCCTCCGGCTTCCTCCTGAACAAGTCGCTGATGTATACGATGCCCCTTTGCATACTGTTCATTGCCCTTTCTTACAAGCTCGTTACACTGTCCGTAGTTTTTACTTTTAGCCTCCTGAATCGCTTCGATATAAAGACTTCTAGCCTGTCCCACGGAAGAAATGATTTCTAGTATTTCAAGTTCTGAACTGCCCATCGTATCCATCTCCTGACCTTTTCTGTTCTACTATTGTATCATACCCATACCGTGATTTCACTAGGAATTTAAAGAAAATGATATCTCTTACAAAAGATGCCGAATTCATAACTGATTAAAGTATTTTCTCAATCGCTTTAACAGCTACAGGATATACAGACCTATTTCTATCATACTCTCAGGCAGTCACAGCCGCTTATAGCCCCAACAGTAAAACATAATACTCAAATCAGCAGATCTGCTTTCTGAAGGATGTAACAAAACACTTTATAAAAAGATACTACAGAATTATCCTTTCCAATCATCTTCCTAAATAGCTAGCTGTGGTAAGCAGACTTCATACAGCGAAGTTTGATTTCCCGACGTATGATTTCCTCTGCCGTTTTCAACGCATCCTTTTGGGAATCTATGATTTTATAGGCAAGCATATCACTCAATCCCATTACAAGGCTCCACATGGAGAGGATCTCCTTCTGATACTCCTCCGGCGGACAACCGTGTTTTTTCAAAAAGGCAAGAGCGGTACTGCGAAATATCTCATACGACTTCACTGACTTCTTTTCTAAGTCCTGCAGCTGAAACATTTGAGATTTCATGATATTGGTATGATATTTCAAAAAATCAGGATGCTGTACCATAAAGGCTACATAACCTGCACCAATCTGAATGATAGCCTCATCTACATCACCACCCGCATTCTCATAGGACCTTTGCAATGCCTCCGTGAACTGTTCTTCGATATATGCAGAAATGGCGTTCATAAACTCTTCCTTATTTTGAAAATGCTTATACAGGGCGGTATGTGAAACATGACAGAGTGCCGCAAGCTTTCGCATAGAAAGGCTTCGTTCCCCGTACACATTGATGTAACGAATGCCCTCCTTTATCAATGTATTTTTTAAATCCTTATGATGATAGCTTTGTTCACACATGCAGACCAGTCCCTTCTTACGATGTAACTGTATTTTATCACACGATGTTGACAGTGTAAACATAATATGATACCCTATCAATGTAAACAGCGTTTACTTAGCTGAAGAAAGGATTTATCATGAAAACCATACTATCCGATATTGCCTTACCTCAACTGCCATTTTCAGAAAATGTATCTGTATTCGATTCCCATGAGCTCAAGCAGACAGCACCATGTACAGGCTGCTTTTCCTGCTGGATCAAATCACCGGGAGCATGCATATTCCAAGATGATATAGCTTCCTTTACAGCTTCCATGAAACAAAGCGATACGCTTTATATTCTTACAGAGAATGTATATGGCTCCTATAGTCCGTTTGTGAAGTGTGCAATCGACCGCTCTCTTTCCTATGTGCAGCCGTATTTCACCATTCGCAATCATGAAATGCACCATGTGTTAACCTCTCCCACTCATCTTCAGCTGATTGTTATTGCATATGGCAGTGAGAATGAACAGGAACAAAATGTCCTTCAAGCTCTTGTTCAGGCGAACGGAGTCAATATGGATTGCAGGTATGTCCAATGTCATCACTGCGCGGATAGTGAAAAGGCACTTGTCCGGTTACAAACCATGTTGGAGGTGGCCGTTTAATGAAATACGCAATCCTTTCCGGCTCACCGAAGCCATCAAACAGCTGCAGTGAAATGCTGGCTAAACATCTCTTTACAGATATGGAAAATATCACTGTTTTCCACTGTATAGATATCCATAAAAATCCGGATATTTTTCATCAACTGCAATCCTTTGATACCATTTTGCTAAGCTTTCCACTTTATTTTGATGCGCTGCCTTCCCATCTTCTCAGCTTTCTTCTGCAATGGGAGAAGGAACGAAAGCGTGCAGCTGTAAAGGTGAACCTGTATGTTATTGCAAACTGCGGCTTTTTTGAAGGAAAGCAGAATCGCTATGCGCTGCAGGTTGTGGAAAACTGGTGTACTAAAAGCGGTATGTGTTTCATGGGAGGGATCGGCATCGGTGCAGGTCCCATGCTGAATGAAATACAAGCAATGGCATGGCAGCATGGTCCAAAAGCTCCTGTGGATAAAGCCCTTCGCCGTATGAGAGAAGCTATTATAACGGATACTGCATTCAAAAATTCTTATGTCCAGCCTGCCTTTCCGCGCAGTCTTTATATAAAAATGGCACATCATTCCTGGAATAAGCAATTAAAAAAGAATGGCTATGATCCAAAGCGTGTGTATCCGAAACGGTAAATCTATCAAAGTAAAACAATTCTATGCTTCCTATTCTCTTGATAGTGAATATCGTATAAATAATTAACTGCCATCCGGATTCCTTAAAAGTGAATCCAACAGAAAACCGTCATAGACAGTTTCCTCTTCCTTTCCTACGGTATTGTTGATATACAGCCTGCCGTAAGCTTTCGGGGTATCTCTATGACGGTTATTTTATATGCAGTTTTTCTTCAGGAAAATAAAGCTTTGATTCCTCTTTTAAATCAGCTCTTGTTAATGCACGAACAATATCACTGGCCTTTGACAGCTCCTTAACCTTGCCGCTTTCCTCAAGTACCCAGATATTATGTCCGCTTTCATTGCTCTTATAAGGAGAATACGGCTTTTGTGAGACAACATCCTGATAAACATAATAGTCCGGATCGTATCCCAATGCCTGTACATGAAGCTGAATACGCTCTAAATCCTCCGGATTTTTCAGTGTTACATATTCAAACAGCTTTCGATTTAAGAGTCGATAGGATATATCACGCAGGATTTCATCCCTGCAGGTTACCAGCTCAGAGAATCCATACAGGGCTGCGGATTCGTCCAGACGATACAACTCATCAATGCCCGCATCCGCACCACAGAGGAATGGATGAAACATTTTTACATCGCTCAGATATTCAGGATGCAGAGCATACACCTCCTTCATCCTGCGAAACAGGATAGAAAGCAGGGTTTCATAGCTGCGTGCCACCGGATGCAGATACACCTGCCAGTACATATGGTAACGGGCCATGATATAGTCCTCAACGCTATGTATCCCGCTTGCTTTTACAACGATTCTTCCATTCTTTACACGTATTGTTCTCAGAATTCGCTCCAGATCAAATTTTCCATAGCTGGTTCCGGTAAAATAAGCATCCCGCAGAAGATAATCCATACGATCCGCATCCAGCTGACCGCTTACCAGCTGATTCATACATTCCTTTGCATGGCGGTACTGGATAATACTAGCAACATCCTCCGGCAGCCGCGCATCACAGGCGGCAAGTATCTGATGAATTTCGCTATTCTCCATGATGATTTTCACGGTGTACTCTTCATGCTTATACGTACTGATTCCCTCAAAGGCGTGGGAAAACGGACCGTGTCCGATATCATGAAGCAGACCTGCCAGCATCACTACCGCCTTTTCGTAGTCACTCAATACCTCCCGCAGCTGATCAATTTCATAAACCATGCGCCGCACAATTTCATAAACCCCCAGAGAGTGGGAGAACCGTGAATGCTCTGCCGTATGATAAACCTGAAAATCTCCCCCCAGCTGATGGATCCGTCTCAGACGCTGCATTTCCTTTGCGTTGATGCAATCCCATACCACCTTCAGATCCACATGAATATAGCCGTGAATTGGATCGCGCAGAACTTTGGTTTCTTCTGTTTTAAGCATAATCTCTCACCCTCTTTTCTATTATCATTATACTATAAAGCGCTGTGTAATTATAACAAATTATGGAATTTAGATAAGCCTAAGAATTAACTGATATAAATACCTGTGAGTAAAACAAAGAAAATCGGAGCCTCTATCCGATCTTCCTTTCTATAAAAGCTATGAGCCTGCCACATATCCTGTTTTCTCAATCAGCTCTTTTCCTTCCTTTGACTGAATCCAGCTTAGAAACGGCTTCAGATTCTTATTCGTATTCCCCTTCACATAGACAGCATAAAACGGACTGCTGATCGGATATGTATCCTTGCGGATATTTTCAACGCTCGGTTCAATGCCATCCACCTTCAGAAGACGTATTCCCTTGTTTTTCACCATCCCCTGCGTATAATAGCGGAAGGAATAGCCGATTGCATTTTCCCTGTTTTCGTATTCTGCAGTTTCCGTTACGATATCTCCCATACCGCTTGCCACATCCTTTTGCGGTGGCGACATCAATTTCTTTCCCTCCATAAAGCGCAGCAAAGCCGATTGCGAACCGCTTCCCTCCGGACGCTGGAAGGCTCGAATTCGTTCATCATTGCCACCGACATCCTTCCAATTTATGATGTTACCGCTGTAAATATCCTGAATCTGCTGTGTTGTTAATGATTCCACCGGATTCTCAGAATTCACAAAGAATACGAAGGCCTCCATACCGAGGGGGACCATAATAAGCTCTTTTCCCTCTTTTTCAAACAGTTCCCTTTGCTTATCGCTGGGAGCTGCCACAAAAATAAGATCAGTATCACCCTTCTGTAGATTTTCATATGCTTCCGGGGTTGTTGTACATCGCACAATATCTGTACTATCATCATAGCCTTCCCTAGGATACACTGCCTGCACGAAGGAAGCATACACCGGGTATAATGCTGTTGCGCCGTCAAGCCTTAAAAGTGGCTCCTGCATCAAATAGGAGCTTTTTTTATCAAGAACTGCCAGCTTATCGCTATGAAACGGTTCATATTCAAACAAATCAACCTCACTGCGCATCACCTCAAACCGGCTCTGCCATGCATCATATGCAAAGGTCCCGCCCAGTATACAGATTCCCAGAATCACAGGGAGAATCAGCACAAGCTGTGTTTTCTTTTTCAGCCAGCACTGATTCCGCTGTTTTGATATCAGCATACTCCAGAGGTAGACAAACACCATAATCACTGTAAACATAAAAACCGGTGACATATATCTATGTGCAGTTGCCCATGCAAGCATGAGCGCAGACATTGAAACTATCGGTAGTGCCACAATCGTTATCAGCATTAACAGTACGATAGAGAATGCCCACATCATAAGGCGTTATCCTGAAGCATGTCCAGTATAGGTTGATCTGCTGCTTCAAATTGATAGCTGTAAAGCTCACGCGGCGTTACCAATGCATATTCATGATGGGCATGCAGATGAATTTCGCCACTTACATATCTGCAAAGATAGGCGTGTACAAGCAGTGTGCAATCCTCTCTGTTATCGCGAATCGTTGTAAGATATCTGTCGATATCCACACACAGCTCCAGCTCCTCCCTAATTTCACGAGCTACTGCCTGTTCCCGTGTTTCCCCCGACTCTACCTTGCCACCGGGAAATTCCCAGATGTTCTCATGTACACCGCTGCTTCGCTTCGCAATGAGCAGACGCTGATCCATGCAAATTACAGCACATACGATATCCTTTGTCTTCACGCTTATTCCCTCCAATCTGTAAAATCCTCCGGATTCACATCCTCCTTTTGTCTGACATCATCCAGGTAAAAGGTATCCCCGATTCTTTGCAGCTTCCAATATTCCACAAAGGTTGATGTTTTTCGTTTACCTTCCGTAATTGTTTGCGTCTGTGAATTTATGGTGTAATCTATCATGCTTCCTTCGATATACAGCCAGCAGAAATCCTGACTGTCATCGCGATAATCCTGAATGCCAACCACCGCACTTCTTCGCAGCTTGATATTATCCAGAACATTGCGCTCATTGCGCAGCTCCATCCAGGTAAGACGCATCTTCCACTGCTCATACAAATGTTCTGTAAGATAAGGCTTCAGATCTTCAACCTTTGCATTCGTCCATGCATCCTGTACATGATAGTAAATATCCTCTACCCGCTGCTTTATCAGCTTCTCATTCCAAATGGCATCCGTATCTTCCATCCGATGCAGCAGGGCAGCACTTTGCTTTGCTTTCTTTTTCACTCTTCTACGATAGGCAAGCATCGGCATTGCAGGTATCAATACAAGCAGACCTCCTATGGCAATCGTAGAGAACATACTGCCAATCGGGTCATTGTATCCACGTCCGTAATAATGATCAGAATTCGTACTGCCTGATGAGGAACCGCCACTAGAGCTTCCACCACCGCCTCCGGAACCACCGCCTCCCGCTCTCGCATACGCGGATAGCGGCAATAAAAGCGGCAGGATTATCAGGTAGACAAGGCATTTCTTTTTCATAGCATCACCCTTTATATGTTCATTATACAGGAAAAACACCAGATAACAAATCATGAAAACCAACAGTTTTTTAAGAATTGCTTCTTACGCAATTCATTCTCTTTCTCTGTTCACAAACATGCATATGTGCTATATTTAGGATAAGAATGGAGGGATTGTCATGAATGTAGCAACCATAGGAACAGGCTTTATCGTTGACTGGTTTTTAACGGCAGTGCAGGAAAGTGCCAATATCAGCTGTGTTGCCATGTATTCACGTAAGGAATCCTCAGCCCGCATGCTGGCAGACAAATATGAAATTGACAAAATCTATACGAATCTGGATGATATGCTGAAGGATGAGGAAATCAATTTCGTCTATGTCGCATCACCGAACAGCCTGCATTTTGAGCATGCATTGAAAGCTCTGCAGGCAGGAAAAAACGTTATCTGTGAAAAGCCGTTCACATCCACGGTTGAGGAATTCGATCGTCTGGTTAAAGAAGCACAGGACCGGCACCTGTATCTTTTCGAGGCGATCGTAACTGCACATATGCCAAATTATCTACGCATGAAAGAAGAGCTTCCAAGGCTTGGTACCATTCGGATGGTTCAGTGTAATTTTTCTCAATACTCCAGCCGCTATGACAAGTTTCTGCAGGGGGAAACACCGAATGTATTCAATCCGGAATTCTCCGGAGGAGCACTCGCAGACATCAATATTTATAATCTGCATTATGTAATTGGATTATTCGGTAAGCCCAAAACAGTGCACTACTATGCCAATAAACATGCAAATGGCATTGATACAAGCGGTGTTGTACTTATGCAATACGACGGCTTTCAGGCGGTATGCGTCGGCTGTAAGGATACCAGAAGTGAATGCATTGCACAGATTCAGGGAGAAAAGGGATTTATCACCATGCGTTCGGAAACAAGCAGATGCGCTGCCTATACCATTCAGATCGGCAGGGAACGTGCTGAGCATCCTTCCATCGTGCAGAATGATGTAGCTCTGTATTATGAATTACAGGATTTCCGTGATATTTATAAGCTGGATGACTATGAGCGCTGTACACAGCTGCTTGCTTATTCAAGAACGGTTATGGAGGTGTATGAAGCGGCCAGAAGGGATGCCGGAATCGTATTTGCGGCAGACAGGAATGGATTATGAGTGTATTTGAAAATGACTGGATCATGCGGCAGATTGAGGGCATGACCGACATGCTGGGCAAGGTGCTTTTACATCGGGAGAAAAGTGAAATCAGGGTGGAGGAGGAGCTCAGTGATGAAGATGTGAAAAAATATCACAGACGGATACAGGCTCTGCTAAGGGAAAGGAAATACCCCGAAGCTGTACAATATTTACGTGAATATTTTGCGACCGGCAGTATGGAATATCTCAAGGTTGCACTATCTGCGTTTGATCAGCTGAATTCTTTGAGCGAATCCGAGCTACAGGAAGGCGGCTATACACGGCAGGAGCTGTATAATGACCTGGAATTCATTACGCAACAATATGGTATCCATCTATAAACGAGCAAGACACGAATGAGCTTGCAATCATACTTCAGCGTGAAGTGGTACAAACTAAAAGCATACGTAAAAGCAGGAAATTCCTGTCCATGTCCTTAAAAACCAATACAGCTTTAGCGCAAAAGACGCAGGCCACAGCTTGCGTTCTTTACGTTTCATAAACTTCAATTAAAAAAGCAGAAAAGAAAACGATCTCTATATGATAAACAAAATAAGCCTGTTTACAGAAGGACTCATTTATGATAAGGAACAGATATTGCGTTAAGGTGATTGCTTTCTTAGTATTTGACATGTATGGTGAAGCTGCCAAAGATATTAAAAAAAGATCTGATCGTCATCATGACATACCAGACCTTTTTCATCAGATTGTTTTTGACTTTTTCCAGAATACCGGCAGCATCATCACCGCGGTAAAAAACAGAATAGCTGCAATTTCTATCGTATAGCGAAATTCATGGACTCCCAAAAACAGCAGCAGCAAAACAAGACACAGAGCTAAAGAAAGCTTCAGATGCAGCTGCTGCTTTCTACGTTCCAGCATCGTCTTATAGCTAAGACACGGGCCGAAATAAATGAAAGATTGTCAG
>OATU01000995.1_pt1 | contig 19862 bp, 15 predicted proteins | sample 1516711 | NCBI WGS metagenome assembly OATU01 (sample SAMEA2579971, study PRJEB22360) | human gut metagenome | biome: human gut; feature: human-associated habitat; material: faeces | place: Denmark | collected 2008/2010 | reverse complement strand
AAAATGCCGTCATGGAAGGATGGGGGGACAGACCCGCCGACGCTGTGGTGGCTGCGGCAGAAGAGGGAGAATTTTTGTCCCTGGATGACTTCCGAAACCGGACAAAGGTGACGGCTTCTACGATTGACTTGATGAATGATTTGTGCCTGTTTGGGAAACTGCCACAGTCTAATCAGATGTCGCTGTTTGATTTTCAATAAAGAAGAACGTTTTGGCAAACGGATAGAGTATCTGTCGAAACAGAAAAATTTTGTATTTTTTTCAGGAATCCTATTCCCTTTTTCGGGAAATTTGTTACAATAAAGAAGAATCAACTACTATTAAGCAAGAGGAAAGGTGAAAACATGCAGGAGTACAAACCATTTAAAGAAGGAAAAGTGCGTCAGGTATATGATATTGGAGATAAGCTGGTTATCTATGCAACTGACCGGATTTCCGCATTTGACTACATTTTGAAAAACAAGATTACAGACAAGGGCGTTGTCCTGACAAAGATGTCTAAATTCTGGTTCGATTTTACAAAAGATATTGTTCCGAACCATATGATTTCCACAGATGTAAAAGAAATGCCGGAATTTTTCCAGAAACCGGAATTTGAAGGACATGCTATGCTGTGCCAGAAGCTGGATATGCTGCCTGTAGAATGTATTGTTCGAGGATATATTACAGGAAGCGGCTGGGCTAGTTACCAGGAAAATGGAACTGTATGCGGCATTGAACTGCCGGAAGGGTTACAGGAGTCTGATAAACTGCCTGAACCAATCTATACACCGACAACAAAAGCAGAGCTTGGCGACCATGACGAACACGTTTCTTTTGAAGAAACCGTAGAAACTCTGGAAAAACTTCATCCGGGAAGAGGAAGAGAGTACGCAGAGAAGATTCGTGATTACACCATTGCTCTTTATAAAAAATGTGCAGAATACGCACTGACAAAAAATATCATTATTGCAGATACAAAATTTGAATTTGGTCTGGACGAAAACGGAGAAGTGGTACTGGGGGATGAAATGCTCACACCGGACAGCTCCAGATTCTGGCCGTTAGAAGGCTACAAACCGGGACAGGGACAGCCATCTTTTGACAAACAGTATGTGCGGGACTGGCTGAAAGCAAATCCTGAAAGCGATTTCCTTCTTCCGGAGGAAGTAGTGAAAAAGACCGTAGACAAATATGTGGAAGCATATGAACTGCTTTCCGGAGAAAAATTCTAAAAAGTTGTATTGCTATTTCTTGCAGGATAAGATAGCTTTTTCAAGGTACAGCCGCTGTTTTGAGTTTGAGATTCAAAACAGCGGCGCCTTGAAAAAGATTATTTTGTTTCTTCTAAGATTTCACGAAATGCTTCTATCAGTTCATGATTCTTTTCAGGACTCATGACACAGAATCGGATAAAAGAATTATCTAAAAACGGAAATGTAGAGCAATCCCGAATCATCAATCCCCTTCGGATACAGAAATCAAAAATCATTTCAGAAGTAATATCCTCTTTTAAAATTTTCATAAGCAGAAAATTCGAGCAGGAAGGGTATACCTTTACGCTGTCCCAGGTAGAAAGCAGAGAATAAAGGTGTTCTCTTTCCGCAGTAATCAGGCTTTTGGTTTTCTCGATATATTCCTTGTCGGAAAACATAATGCAGCCTGCGATTTCTGCAAGACTGTTAATGGTCCAGGGATTTTTACGGGTGTTGATGTATTTCAGCAGGTCAGGGTTTCCGGTAACCGCATAACCCAGCCGTAGTCCGGGAGCTGCGAAAAATTTGGAGATTCCCCTTAAAACAATCAGATTGTTGTAATTATTGGTAAGGGGAATTGCGGAAATTTTACTTTTGGGGTCTGTAAACTCCTCATACGTTTCATCTACCATGACGGAAATGCCGTACTGCAGGGCTTTATCCAGGATTTTCCGCATATCTTTTCTGGCAATGGCCGTGGAAGTGGGATTGTTGGGATTGCACAGTACCAGCAAATCCAGACTGTCATTCAGATGTTGGCAGAAATCTGCCACATCCATTTGAAAATCATCCTCTTCTTTCAGCGGATAATAAAGGGTGTGGCCTCCCTCCAGAGCGATTTCCCGTTCATATTCCGAATAGGTAGGTCCCAGAATCAGGGCTTTTTGAGGATGTGTGGTCTGGATAAAGAGAGAAATCAATTCTGTAGAGCCGTTTCCCACAATGATATTTTCAAACTGTGCCCCCGTGTACTGGCAGATACTTTTTCTGAGTCCTGTGTAGTCTCTGTCAGGATAGGAAGTAATAGCGTTTACATGTTTCGCCAGGGTCTCTTTCAGTAAGGGAGAAATCCCAAGAGGGTTGACATTGGCGGAAAAGCTGGTAATGTCTTCTTTCTTTATATGATAGATTTCCTCAATTTTTTCCAGGTCGCTGCCGTGAAAATGATCCTTGTGTTTCAGCATAAAAAACCTCCTTTTGGTAAAAAAATGTTCCAAAACAGGCTGTGTATTGAAGTTGCACAGCAGAAGTTTGTAGTGTATAATTCATAGTAGCAGAATATTGTCAATTATTCAATAATCAGATTTTTATAAATAAAACAGGGCAAAGGTGATATTTTGAAGACACGAATGGAACAACTGATAAACGGAAGATTTGAATATGAAGTACCCGGTCTGGATTTGTCTGCAAGTCATATTTCTTTCAGTACCATGCCGGAAGAAAAGGTAAGAGGAGAACTGCAGTTTGCAGCAAAAGACGGAAGAAAAATCAAGGGAATGGCTTATTCCACACATCGCAGATTTCTTCTGGGTAAGGAAAAGTTTTCAGGAGAAAAGATGATTCTTCCTTATGGTGTGGATACCAAGGGATTGGACAGTACAGATTGCATAGAGGGAGAAATTGTTTTAAGTACCAGTATCGGAACGTACCGGGTGCCTTTTTCTGTTGGAATAAAAAAGTTGGAAGTGCGCACATCTCAGGGAACGGTAGGGACTCTGGAGGAATTTGTCAGTCTGGCAAAGGAAGACTTCAGAGAGGCATACCAGCTTTTTATAGATACTTCCTTTAAAAGGCTGTTAAAAGGCAGAGAAGAACTGCTGCCGTATTATGCCTCCATGGTAAAAACGCCTGTGCCGTATCAGAATCTGGAAGAATTTCTTATAGGCGCGGGGCTGAAGGAACCTGTGCATTTAAGCCTGGAAAAAGAAAATCTGGAACTTTATGAGGTACAGACTTCTTTAAAAGATACGTTGAGAATCCGAAGAAGCGGATGGGGTTTTCTTCGCGCTGAAATTCAGACCGAGGGAGATTTTCTGGAAGTAGAGAAAAAGGTTATCCAAGACGGGCATTTTATCGGCAGTGTCTATGATTTGGAATATATCATACGGAAGGAATGTCTCGGAAAGGGGAAAAATTTCGGAAGAATTCAGATAAAAACGGTGTATGAGACCATTACCTACCAGATTATGGCATCGAAAAACGGCCATATTCAGGTCAATGTCACAGCTTATGAAAAGAAAAAAAGGCTGGAAGCAGCCAGAGATTTCCTGCTTTTGGAGCTTGGAAGAAAGAATACGGAAGCCTGGTGCGCCGAAATGAAAGCACTCTTGGATGAACTGAAGGAAAACGGCTATTATTCCACAGAATGCCAGCTTTTTGAAGCTTATGTACAGGTGCGCGCAGACAGGAAGGAGGAAGCCAGAAGGCTTTTGGATTCCCTGGAAAACAACCAGAAGATTCAGCAGGAGGAAATTCTGGAGGGGGCGTTTTTGTATTTGAATGAGATTTCCGAGAGAAGTACACAGTCCAAAGAAGCTGCGGCTGTGCGGCTCCATCAGCTTTATCAGAGAAGAGTGGACAGTCTGCTGCTTCTTTCTATGATTTTTGAATTGGATGAAGAAAATCTGCGCACCCAGTCCAGGAAAATGTTTCTCTTAGAAGAACAGTACAGAATCGGCTGCAGGAGTCCATTTCTCTATCTGACAGCGTGCAGACTGGCGGCAGCAGATGGTTCCGCATTTCGGAAAATGAATGCTTTTACCATACAGGTGTATCTTTTTGCCAAAAAATACGGGATTCTCACGGAAGAAATGGCTTTTCGTGCCATTGACCTTGCAGGACAGATGAAAGGATTTTCCCAAAAGGTTTACGAAGTCCTGCAGTATGTGTATGAGAAATACCCTTCCGTTCATGCTGTCAGGGGAATTTGTCAGCTGATTATGAAGGGGGAACCCAGAAAGCCGGAGTATTTCCGCTGGTATGAACTGGCGGTGCAGGCAGAACTGAAAATCACAGGGCTGTATGAGTATTACATTGAAACCATGAGCAGAAACTATCAGAAGGTACTGCCAAAAGTCATTCGCCTGTATTTCGGATACAACAATACGTTAAGTGATACGAAGAAGGCGTTTGTCTACAGCAACGTTATTCGGAATAAAGAGATAGATAGAGAAACTTATCAGAGTTATCAGAAAAACATGGAGACCTTTGCAAAAGAAAAAATCAAAGAGGGAAGAATCAATGAAGATTTTGCAGTGGTGTATCAGGAATTCTGTGTGGATTCTCAGGACGAAAATGTCAGGACGGCTCTGGCAAAAGTACTCTTTACTTATCGGCTTTACTGCGATGACCCCAAAATCCGAAAGGTGATTGTGCGCCATGCTTCTATGAAAGAGGAACAGGTGTATCTTTGCACAGATAAGACGACCTATATTTCACTGTATACCAAGGATGCCGCTGTTTTGTTTGAGGACAGCAGTCAGCGTAGATATGTGAATACGGTGGATTACAATGTACACAATCTCCTGGATTTGGAGGAGCTGGCCGGGAAGCTGCGAAAGGACGGAAAGAAATATCCGGGCATGCTGCTGCACACTTGTGGGGAGCTGAAACACGAATCTCCGGTGACTGAAGCCAATGTGGCTTCTTTTGAAGCAGTTTTGAAACAGGAGATTTTCTGTGAGGATTACCGGCAGAATATACGCAAAAAGCTGCTGCTGTATTATGAATCCCAGATGGATAACCGCAATTTGAGAGAGTCGCTGCGGGAAATGGACTTCCGTGCATTTGCCAGGGTAAATAAACGGCTGCTGATTACGATTCTGGTGAAACAGGAGATGTTTGTAGGGGCTTATGACCTGATTTGTGAATACGGATATGAACAGATAGAAATGCCGGTTCTTTTAAGACTGTGCAGCCAGATGATTTTGAAGCTGGAATTTGAATATGAAGAGGAACTTCTCTTGCTGGCAGAGTACATTGTGCACGCCGGTATTTATGATGAAGTGCTCCTGCAGTATCTGGTACAGCATTTTGAAGGCCCTGTGGAGGAAATGGTACAGCTTTGGAACCGTGCTATGGGCTTTGCATTGGACTGCTATCAGCTGGAGGAAAAGATTCTGGTATGCAGCATGTTTTCCAGAGTGTGTCATGAAAAAGGTCTTGCAGTGCTGGAAAATTATATCAGTCAGAGCGGAAAGGAACAGGTGATTCTCTCTTATCTGACCTTTGAGTGTTATGAATATTTCCTGGGAGAAAAGGAAAAAGACCAGTTTCTTTTTGAGGCTTTGGAAAAAGTCATGGAGAGGAAATGGGAATGTGATATCATCTGCAGAATTTCTCTTTTAAAGCATTACGGAGAAACCGGAGTCTGGGATGAAAAGCGAAAGAATATAGCAGAAGAAATCCTGGAGGAATGTGAAAAAGAGCGTCTGCAGTTTGCATTTTTCCGGATGCTGCCCAGAGAACTGCTCTGCACCTGCCAGATGGAGGATAAAATGTTTGTAGAATGTCGGGCAGGCCGTCGTGCAAGAGTAACACTGCATTCCTATATTGAACGGGGAGAAACCTCAGAAGAAAAAAGCGAACCGTTAAAGGAGCGGTATCAGGGGATTTATAACAGAGAATTTGTTTTATTCTACGGAGAAAAACTGCATTATTATTTTGTGATTGAAAAAGACGGGAAGGTGGAAACAACCGGGGAAGAAATTCTGACGGTAGAAGAAAGCAGTATGCAGGGCAGCAGCAAATATCAGATGCTGAACACTATGCTGCAGCTAAGAGAAAAGGGAAAAAAAGAGGAACTGCAGCGTATGGCAGAAGCCTATATGGAACGGGAGCAGCAGGTAAAAGACCTGTTTGCTTTATTGGATTAGGAGGCAGAGAGATGAATGAGACAAGAAATATTATAGTAGGTCTGGAAATCGGAAAAAACCAGTCCCAGATTTGCTATTATGACCGCAGGGAAAAAGAGCCGATTTCTGTTTCCGTAAAAGCAGGCAGCAACCAATATCTTTTTCCTACCCGACTTTCCAAGAAACCGGGAGAAGAAGTGTGGCATTACGGCATGGAGGCAGATTATTTTTCCCGCCAGGAAGGGGAAATTTCCATTACCGGACTTCTGGGGATTTTTGGAAGCGCGGAGGAAGTCATCGTGGACGGAGAAAAAAGAAAGCCTTCTGAACTGTTGGAAAACTATTTAAAGGGCTGTATTTCTCTTCTGGGAACCGCGGAACCCGCAAGACAGATAAAGGCTCTGATGATTACCGTACCCCGGCTTTCCGCAGCTCTGGTGAAAAATTTATATCAGGCAGGAGAAAATCTGGGATTTACCAGAAACCAGATTTACCTGCAGGATTATGACGAAAGTTTTTACTATTATGTGATGAATCACCGCAAGGATAACTGGAATCGGAAAATCGGCTGGTTTTTGTTTGAAGAAAATCAGGTGTCTTTTGCCAGACTGGTTATGGATAATCAGAAACGTCCTATTACAGCGTTTATAGAGCATGGAATTACCGCGGAGCTGCCGCAGGATGCCATAGAAAAAGATGATAATTTTTATCGTCTAATCGAGCGTTCCTGCGGAACAGATACGTATTCCAGTATCTATATTGTGGGGGACGGGTTTGACCAGGAATGGGCAGTGCGTTCGACGCCCCTGCTGTGCAGAAACCAGAGACATGTGTATTATGGAAACAATTTGTATGTGAAAGGTGCCTGCTATGGAGCCAGAGAAAAATGTGAAGACGGAACTTTGAAGGGATATCTCTACCTGAGTCCCTCTCTGGTAAAGCACAATGTATCCATGGAGATGCTGGTGAATGGTTCACCCAAGACGTATGCGCTTATCGAAGCAGGGAAAAACTGGTATGAGATTCACACGGAACTGGAATTGATATTGGACGGAAAAGAGGATTTGGAATTTCTGGTAACCTCTATGGAGGGAACCGGAAAAACCAGGTGCAGTATGAAACTGGAAGGTCTGCCAAAGCGTCCCAATAAAACCACCAGACTGGGTATCCGTATTGTCTATGAATCTCAGGAACTCTGCGTCATTACGGCGGAAGACCTGGGATTTGGAGATTTGTTCCCCTCCGAGGGCAAAGTCTGGACAGAAAAAGTATCATGGTAAAGGAGAAAAGGGAATGAGCGGATATATTTTATGTCAGTTAAAAAGAGCAAAGATGCCTTATTATATTGAGAACATCAGCACAAATATCTATTCCATTGAAGAACTCTGTTATTATTTTTACCATAATATTTATCTTCTGGACGAGACGATTTTAAATGAACATCTCTGTGACTGGCTGAGAAAAGAACTGGGGCTGGAAAAGCTGTACAGGCGGCTTTATAAAATCCTGGAGGATAATCTGGGAACAGCAGAGTTTATTCTGGCCGTGTTTAAAGAAATTAATTATCTGACACACAGTGAATTTAAGGAATTGAATGAGCGGCTGAGCCTTCTGAATCAACAGCCGGAGGTGTTGAGAGAAAAGAAAAAGGGAGATTATCTGGTGGAAAACCGGATGTATGTCAATGCGGTGAGGATTTATGAAAATGCACTGCAAAAAGAAGATAAGGAAGGGTTAGGAGAACAGTTTAACGGCGGTATTTACCACAATATGGGCTGCGCGTATTTAAATCTGTTTCAGTTTCAGGAAGCAGCAGACTGTTTTTGGAAAGCCTATGAACTGCTTCATACAAAACAGGTATACAGGCACTACCTTACTGCATCTTATATGAGAAACCCCCAGGAATTTCCTCAAATATGCAGAAAAATGGAAGTAGAGGCAGAGGAACAGGAAGAAATTATCCGGAATCTGGAACAGAGTGCAAAGAAAGCCAGGAAGGTGTCCGGAGAAGATACAGATGGGCTTTTAGAACAATTTATTCGTGACTATCACAGGAGTACGGGATTTTAAACTTGTTTTTTCGGAAGTGTTGCGATATAATCCATGTGTATTAACTGCGTGATATATGAAAGAGAACAGAGAGGTAAATGAATATGAGTACAGACAGATATGTAAGTCCATTATCCGAGCGTTATGCAAGCAGAGAAATGCAGTATATTTTTTCTCCTGATATGAAATTCCGTACCTGGAGAAAGCTGTGGATTGCTCTGGCAGAGACCGAAAAAGAACTGGGACTGCCCATTACACAGGAACAGATTGACGAATTGAAAGCTCATGCAGAGGATATTAACTATGAAGTGGCAAAAGAAAGAGAAAAACAGGTTCGCCACGATGTGATGTCCCATGTATACGCATATGGTGTACAGTGTCCAAAAGCGAAAGGTATCATCCACCTGGGCGCTACCAGCTGCTATGTAGGAGACAATACAGATATTATTGTGATGACAGAAGCGCTGAAGCTGGTGCGCAGGAAATTAGTCAATGTGATTGCGGAACTGGCAAAATTCGCAGATGCGCATAAAGCGCTGCCAACTCTGGCATTTACCCATTTCCAGCCGGCACAGCCCACTACGGTAGGGAAAAGAGCGACCCTTTGGATGCAGGAATTCCTTCTGGACTTGGAAGATTTGGAATTTGTACTCAGCACCATGAAGCTGTTAGGTTCAAAAGGAACGACAGGAACACAGGCAAGTTTTCTGGAGCTTTTTGACGGAGACCAGGAAACCATTGATAAAATTGACCCGATGATTGCAGAAAAAATGGGATTCAAAGAATGTTATCCGGTTTCGGGACAGACTTACTCCAGAAAAGTAGATACAAGAGTTTTAAATGTACTGGCAGGAATTGCAGCCAGCGCACATAAATTCTCTAATGACATTCGTCTTCTGCAGCATTTGAAAGAAGTAGAAGAGCCTTTTGAAAAGAGCCAGATTGGTTCTTCTGCCATGGCTTATAAGAGAAACCCGATGAGAAGTGAAAGAATTGCCTCTTTGTCACGCTTCGTTATGGTGGATGCTTTAAATCCCGCTATTACTTCCGCAACACAGTGGTTTGAGAGAACTCTGGACGATTCTGCAAACAAACGTCTCTCTGTTCCGGAAGGCTTTCTGGCTATTGACGGTATTCTGGATTTGTGCTTAAACGTCGTAGACGGACTGGTAGTATATCCAAAAGTTATCGAAAAACGTCTGAGAAGCGAACTGCCGTTTATGGCTACAGAAAATATTATGATGGACGCTGTAAAAGCAGGCGGCGACCGTCAGGAACTTCATGAAAGAATCCGTGAACTTTCCATGGAAGCAGGAAGAAACGTGAAGGTGGAAGGAAAGGATAACAATCTTCTGGAACTGATTGCAGCGGATCCTGCATTCAATATGAGCCTGGAAGATCTTCAGAAGACTATGGATCCTGCAAAATATACAGGAAGAGCAGCCGTACAGGTAGACAACTTCCTGAACAAGGTAGTAAATCCCGTACTGGAAGCAAATAAGGAACTTCTTGGAATGACAGCAGAGATTAACGTATAAAGAAACGTATAACGAAGAACACAAGAGAAGAGGTTGCTGCATGAAAATCAGAGCAAAAGGAGTGCGGCAGCCTCTTTTTCTGTTATAGAAAGGAGCATATCATTTTATGAATCAAAAGAAGAACGGAAATGCCCTGGCGCTTTTGCCTATCGGGGTATTTCTGGTGATTTTTATCGGAGCAGGGGTTTTGTCCCGGGATTTTTATACCATGCCGGCCATTGTAGGTTTTCTCATAGCCTTAATGGTAGCGTTTATGCAGAATCGCCGTGTGCGTTTTGCGGACAAAATGACCATTATCTCCAAAGGCATCGGAGAGGAGAATATTGTAACCATGTGCTTGATTTTCCTGGCCGCAGGCGCTTTTTCCGGCACCATTAAGGCTGCAGGAGGAGTGGAGAGCACGGTAAATCTGGGACTGTCCATTATGCCGGCATCCATTGCTGTCATGGGTCTGTTTATTATCGGCTGGGTTTTTTTGTTTTTCCATGGGAACTTCTGTGGGAACCATTACAGCCATGGCTCCCATTGGAGTGGGAATTGCAGAAAAGACGGGAATTTCTCTGCCTGTCTGCATGGGCGCTATTGTGTGCGGCGCCATGTTCGGAGACAATCTTTCCATGATTTCCGATACCACCATTGCGGCTGTGAGAACCCAGGGATGTGAAATGAAGGATAAATTTAAGGAAAATTTTCTGATTGTCCTTCCGGCTGCTGTCATTACTGCAGTGATTTTCTTTTTCCTGGCAGGAGGAAATGCGGGAAATATGGACAAAGATTTGGAATACCAGCTTATTAAAGTGGTTCCGTATCTGGTCGTTCTGATAGGTGCTTTGATTGGAATTAATGTTTTTGTGGTACTGATTGCAGGAACTGTGCTGGCAGCCATTGTAGGAGTAAGAACCGGTGCTTTTGCTCTGGGAGAAATGTTCCAGAGGATGGGCGAAGGCGTTACCAGTATGTATGACATTACCGTAATTTCCATCATTGTAGCAGCCATTGTGGCCCTGGTGAAGGAATATGGCGGTATCGAGTTTATTCTGAATCTGATTAAGAAAAATATCAAAGGGGCAAGAGGCGGAGAATTTGGAATTTCCCTGTTGGTTTTTCTGGTAGACTGCTGTACTGCAAATAATACGGTGGCGATTGTTATGGCAGGACCGATTGCCAAGGAAATCAGTGAGGAATTTGATGTATCACCGAGAAGAAGCGCCTCTCTTTTGGATATTTTTGCCTCTGTGGGACAGGGAATGATTCCTTACGGAGCGCAGCTTCTTACAGCAGCCAGTCTGGCAGGTCTGTCACCGGTGCAGATTATGCCATATCTGTTTTATCCGATTCTTATGGGAATCAGTGCGGTTCTGTTTATTCTTTTCAGAAGAAGATGATTTTTTCAAATTTTACTTTATTTCTGAAAAAAAATGGTGTATGATACTGTAGTAATTGAAATGAGTTCAATCTTACAGGAGGAATAAAAGATGGTAAAAGCAGTAGTAGGGGCAAACTGGGGAGACGAAGGCAAAGGCAAAATTACAGATATGCTGGCGCAGGACGCAGATATTGTTGTGCGGTTTCAGGGTGGTGCCAACGCAGGGCATACCATTGTAAATAACTACGGTAAATTTGCACTTCACACACTTCCTTCCGGTGTTTTTAATGACCATACTACAAGTATTATCGGAAACGGTGTGGCTCTTAATATTCCGGTACTGTTTAAAGAGATACAGTCTATTGTGGAAAAAGGTGTTCCCACTCCGGACATTAAGGTTTCTGACCGTGCACAGATGGTAATGTCTTATCATATTAAATTTGACGAATACGAAGAAGAACGTCTGGCAGGCAAATCCTTTGGTTCTACAAAATCAGGAATTGCCCCGTTCTATTCAGATAAATTTGCAAAAATCGGATTCCAGGTCAGCGAGCTGTTTGAAGACGAAGCGGCACTGAGAGAAAAAGTGCAAAATATCTGTGATAAGAAAAATGTTTTATTAGAGCATTTGTATCACAAACCGCTGTTGACTGCAGATGACATTATGGAAGAATTAATGCAGTATAAAGAGATGATTGCACCTTATGTATGTGACGTTTCGCTGCTCTTGTGGAATGCCTTAAAAGAAGGAAAGGAAATCCTTCTGGAAGGTCAGTTAGGTTCCTTAAAAGATCCTGACCATGGTATTTATCCAATGGTTACCTCTTCTTCTACACTGGCTGCTTACGGTGCAGTAGGAGCAGGAGTTCCGCCATATGAAATTAAAAAAATTATTACGGTTTGCAAAGCATACTCCAGCGCAGTAGGTGCAGGTGCATTTGTATCCGAAATTTTCGGTGAAGATGCAGATGAGTTGAGACGCAGAGGCGGCGACGGCGGAGAGTACGGTGCGACTACAGGACGTCCGAGACGTATGGGATGGTTTGACTGTGTGGCTGCCGTATCCAGGGAACTACGGATGTAGCCTTTACCGTGCTGGACGTATTGGGATATTTAGATGAAATTCCGGTATGTGTAGGTTATGAAATTGACGGTGAAGTGACAACAGAATTTCCAACAACACATCTTCTGGAAAAGGCAAAACCGGTACTGGAAGTGCTGCCCGGATGGAAATGTGATATCCGCGGCATTAAGAAGTATGAAGATTTGCCGGAGAATTGCCGCAAATATGTGGAATTTGTGGAAGAAAAACTGGGATTCCCGATTACTATGGTTTCCAATGGACCGGGAAGAGAAGATATTATTTACAGATAAGAATAGAGAAAACGGGCTTCTGTATCAGAGGGAAAAAGATACGGGAGCTCTTTTCTTTTGCGGCAAAAGGTTGCCTGTTTCAGCTGAATATGATATATTGTAGGAACAAATGTTTTGATTTACATATGGAGGAGAACAAACCATGAGTATTTACGATACATTAAATCACGAACAGCAGACTGCTGTTTTTCATACAGAAGGACCGGTTCTGATTCTGGCTGGCGCCGGTTCGGGAAAGACCAGGGTGCTGACCCACAGAATCGCATATTTAATAGAAGAAAAGGGTGTGAATCCCTGGAATATTATGGCCATTACCTTTACCAACAAGGCAGCAGGAGAAATGCGGGAACGTGTGGATAAGATTGTGGGATTTGGCTCTGAAAGCATCTGGGTTTCCACGTTTCACGCCAGTTGTGTGAGAATGCTGCGCCGGTTTATTGACCGTCTGGGATACGACACCAATTTTACGATTTATGATACCGATGACCAGAAAACGCTGATGAAAGATATTTGCAAGCGCCTGGATATTGATACCAAGGTGTACAAGGAAAGGGCAATTCTGGCTGCGATTTCTTCGGCCAAGGACGAGCTCATCAGCCCGGAGGAGTACGAAATCAACGTGATGTCCGATTTTTCCAAGCGGAAGATTGCCCTGGCTTACAAGGAATACCAGAAAGAACTGAAAAAGAACAATGCTCTGGATTTTGATGATTTGATTGTGAAAACAGTGGAGCTTTTCCGCGCCTGCCCGGATGTACTGGAATATTTCCAGGACCGGTTTCAGTATATTATGGTGGATGAGTATCAGGATACCAATACCGCCCAGTTTAAGTTTGTCAGCCTTCTGGCAGATAAATACCGTAATCTCTGCGTGGTGGGAGATGACGACCAGTCTATTTACAAGTTCCGCGGCGCCAACATCGGAAATATTTTGGGATTTGAGAAAGTTTTCCCGGATGCAAAGGTGGTTCGCCTGGAACAGAATTATCGTTCTACTCAGAACATTTTGAATGCAGCGAATCAGGTGATTCAGAATAATATGGAAAGAAAGAGAAAATCTCTCTGGACGGAAAATGCAGAAGGAGAAAAACTGCATTTCCGCCAGTTTATGAACGCTCATGAAGAGGCAGAATACATTGTGGGGGATATCAGCAAAAAAGTGCGTGAGCATGACGGGGAGTACCGGGATTTTGCCATTCTCTACAGAACCAATGCCCAGTCCCGTCTGTTTGAAGAAAAATTCCTTATGGCAAATATTCCTTATAAATTGGTAGGAGGCGTGAACTTCTATGCCAGAAAGGAAATCAAGGACTTGCTGGCCTATTTAAAGACGGTGGATAATGCAAGAGATGATTTGGCGGTACGGAGAATTATTAATGTGCCAAAAAGGGGAATTGGCGCGACCACCCTTGGCCGTGTGCAGGATTATGCCGCAGAGAGGGGCATGAGTTTCTATGATGCTCTGCGGGAAGCAGACCAGATTCCGTCTCTTGGAAGAGCTGCGTCTAAAGTAGAGCCATTTGTCACGTTTATTCAGACACTGAGAAGCAAGCTGGAGTACCTCTCTCCCTCAGAACTTTTGAAAGATATTATTGAAAATACCGGTTATGTGGAAGAACTGCGGGCAGAGGGAACGGAAGAAGCAGAGGCCAGAATTGAAAACATTGACGAGTTGATTACCAAAGTCGTTACATATGAAGAGGAAAACGAAGAGCCTACGCTTTCCGGTTTTCTGGAAGAAGTTGCTCTGGTAGCGGATATTGATTCCGTGGACGGCGATGACAATCAGGTGCTTCTGATGACCCTTCACAGCGCCAAAGGTCTGGAATTTCCTTATGTGTATCTGGCTGGTATGGAGGATGGAATTTTTCCAAGCTATATGACCATTACCGCAGATGATCCTACGGAAATCGAGGAAGAACGACGCCTGTGTTATGTGGGAATTACCAGAGCCATGAAGGATTTGACACTGACCTGCGCCCAACAGCGTATGATTCGTGGAGAAACCCAGTATAATAAGGTATCTCGCTTTATTAAGGAAATCCCCAGAGACCTGGTGGAACTTGGCAGAAATTTTGAGGAGAAAAAATTGAAAGAAATTCCTCTTCCCACCAGTTACCGGCAGATGAAGGAGGCCTTTAAACAGCCGGCTTTTGTGCCGAAACAGTTTGAAGTAAAGAAGGCTTCCGGTCTGGATTACGGCGTAGGTGACACGGTGAAGCACATGAAGTTCGGCGTGGGTGTGGTAACGGCCATTACAGAAGGCGGCCGGGATTACGAAGTTACGGTGAACTTTGACAAAGCGGGAATCAAAAAGATGTTTGCTTCTTTTGCAAAATTAAAAAAAGTGCAGTGATTGTGAAAATATCTTGAAAATTTCAAGAAGGGATAGTAAAATTCAAAGTACGGTGGTATAATATCTACAGAAATAAAGTTCAGAATAATATAATTTCAGAAATGCGTTACAGACAATTTCAGCAGAGAGGAAGGTGCAGACTATGAATCGTATTGAAGATTTAATTACCGCATTGCAGAAAAAAGAGGAAGAAAAAAATAAAAATACCGTATTGTGGGTACTGGCGATTATCGGTGCAGTTGCAGCCGTTGCCGGAATCGCATATGCTGTTTACCGTTTCTTTACTCCGGATTATCTGGAAGATTTTGAAGAGGATTTCGACGATGACTTCGACGACTACTTTGAAGACGAGGACGACGAGGAAAAGTAAAGACTTAAAGGGAATAGGAACTTCGGGGAACCGGAGTTTCTTTTTCTGTAAAGCAGAATAAGAGTGAAAAGGAGAGCAGTGTGAAGAAAGGCGAAATATACGAGGGAATTATCGAGAAAGTGGATTTTCCAAATAAAGGAAGGGTGCAGATAGGGGACAGAACCGTAATTGTCAAAAATGGTATGCCGGGACAGAAGATACGATTTCAGATTAATAAAAAGAAAGGCACCCGCCTGGAGGGAAGGCTCCTGGAAGTACTGGAAAAATCACCTCTGGAAACCAGAGAACCGGTATGCAGTATTTTTCCGGCCTGCGGCGGCTGTATGTATCAGACCATGTCTTATGAGCATCAGCTGCAGATGAAGGCTGAGCAGATAAAAAAACTCATAGATACGGCGGTGATACAGAGCGGACAGGTTGACGAGCACGGAAATGCGGACTATACATTTGAGGGAATCAAGGGAAGTCCCCAGGAATTTGCTTACCGCAATAAAATGGAGTTTTCTTTCGGCGATGAATATAAGGACGGACCGCTTTCTCTGGGACTTCATAAAAAAGGAAGTACTTATGATGTATTAAATGCCTGTGACTGTAAGCTGGTGCATGAGGATATGACAAAAATTCTCACCTGTGTGCTGGAATACTGCAGGGAACAGGGATATGCATATTATCACAAAATGCAGCATACGGGATTCCTGCGGCATTTGCTTTTGAGAAGAGGGAATACCACAGGAGAGATTCTGGTGAATCTGGTGACAACCAGTCAGGAGCAGACAGACTTTGGAGAGCTGAAAGAAAGGCTTTTGAATCTGAAATTGGAAGGCGAAATCGTGGGATTTCTGCATATTGTCAATGATGCTCTCTCCGATGTGGTGAAAAGTGATGAAACCAGGATTCTTTACGGAAAAGATTATTTTTATGAGGAAATTCTGGGACTGAAGTTTAAGATTACGCCGTTTTCTTTTTTCCAGCCCAATTCTTATGGGGCAGAGGTGCTCTATGAGACGGCCAGGGAATACATTGGAAATACAAAGGATATGACGGTGTTTGACCTTTACAGCGGCACGGGAACCATTTCCCAGATTCTGGCTTCTGTGGCAAAGGAAGTCATCGGAGTGGAAATTGTGGAAGAGGCCGTTGTAGCAGCAAAAGAAAATGCAAAGCGAAACGGGATTGAAAACTGCCGGTTTCTTGCAGGGGATGTGCTGAAGGTGCTGGATGAGATAGAAGAGAGACCGGATTTTATTGTACTGGATCCGCCAAGGGACGGGATTCATCCAAAGGCGCTGCCTAAAATTATTGATTATGGGGTGGATAAACTGGTTTATATTTCCTGTAAGCCCACCAGTCTGGCAAGGGACTTGGAGATGTTTCTGGGACGGGGCTACCGGGTGGAGAAGGTGTGCTGTGTGGACCAGTTTTGTCAGACCGTACACTGTGAGACTATCTGTAAATTAGTGAGGAAATAGGTGGTTTTACAGGCTGTCCCAGCCTGCGGAGAGGAATCTGGGTAATCACAGGCTCAATCACTTCTTTTAGCACTGCTTTTTTCTGTGACCAGATCACAAAAGTATTGGAAAAGTGTTCCCTATAAGATAGGCATAGCCTTCGGCGTTTTCATGCTGCGGAAAGCAGAGGGAGTACAGCCCCGGTAATGTTTAAACTGCCGGATAAAGTAGCTGATATTTTCAAACCCAGTGTTTAAGGCAATTTCTGTAACCGGCAGGCTGCTCTTTAAAAGCAGGGCAGCCGCCTGGTTGATGCGGTACTCATTCAAATAGGAAAAGGGCGTTTTGCCCACCTTTTCTTTAAAAAATTTGCAGAAATAATTTTTATTCATATGTAAGAGAAGAGAAAGCTGCTCCAGAGTGATTTTTTCCATGTAATGACCCTCTATATAGGAAAAAACAGGTTTCAGGGAGTAGCGGACAAAATCTTCCTGCTCGTAGGCAGCAGGGGATTTTGCCAGAAAAGCCTCATAAGAAAACAGCGTTTCCAATATTTGAAGCAGGGCAATTTTTACAGATAAAGGCCCGGAGAGAGAGTCCGTGTCCCAGGAAGCAAGAGCGGCTTTCTCCATATATTGTCCGAGAGCAGATGTGCAGGAGGCAGGAAGTTTGTCGCCCAGAGGAAACTGCAGCTTGCCGGAAAGAACGGGGGATAAAAATTCATTCTGACAAATGTCGTATCTGGCAAAGCTTAAAAATTCCAGAGGGAACAAAAGTGCATAGTGGTGGGAAATCGGACTGTCCCCAAAAATGCCGTGTACGGTGCCGGGATTGATAAAGTATACATGGCCGGCTTTCAACGGATGGGTATCGGTTTCTGTGTGGAGAAGCAGACTTCCTTCTGTCACATAGAGAAATTCTACTTCATCATGCCAGTGATAGGGAGCAAAATACTGTCCGCAGGTGTCTTTTTGGGAAAAAGCCTGGAAGGGAAAATAGGGGGTGCCGTGGCGTTCCTCTTCCCGAAAGTTAATTTTATTCATAATCAGTTCTGATTCTCCTTGAAAATCCCATATAATTTACAATAAAAAGTGAATATAGTACAAATATAGAATAACATATTGCAAGAAGAAGGAAAAGCCTTTTCGTATACTATAGGTAACAAATAAGAAAACGCAGAGGAAAGAGGAAATAAACATGGAAAAAGCATGGTGGAAAAAAAGTGTTATTTATCAGATTTATCCCAGAAGTTTTGCAGACAGCAACGGGGACGGAATTGGAGATATTAACGGAATTACCGCACATCTGGATTATTTAAAAGATCTGGGAGTCGATGTCATCTGGCTCTCTCCGGTATACCAGTCCCCCAATGATGACAATGGATACGATATTTCGGATTATCAGGCAATTATGCAGGAATTCGGAACCATGGAAGACTTTGACCGTATGCTGGAGGAAATGCATAAAAGAGGCCTGAAGCTGGTAATGGATTTGGTTGTAAACCACACTTCCGATGAGCATCGCTGGTTTGTGGAAAGCCGCAAGTCAAAGGACAATCCTTACCGGGATTACTATATCTGGAAAGACCCGAAAGACGGTAAAGAACCCAACAACTGGGGAGCTTGCTTCGGCGGTTCTGCCTGGGAATACGATGAGGAAACAGAGATGTATTATCTGCACTGTTTCTCCAAAAAACAGCCGGATTTGAACTGGGAAAATGAGAAGGTGCGCAAGGAAGTTTTTGACATGATGACCTGGTGGTGCGAGAAAGGGGTGGATGGCTTCCGCATGGATGTTATCAGTATGATTTCCAAAGACCCCGCATACCCGGACGGTATTGTACATAATGGTCTGTACGGAGATAACAGCCCCTATGTGTGCAATGGTCCTCGTGTCCATGAATACCTGCAGGAAATGAATCAAAAGGTATTGTCCAAATTTGATTTGATTACGGTTGGTGAGGCGGCAGGCGTAACCGTGGAGGAAGCGAAAAAATATGCCAACCTGGACGGCAGTGAACTGAATATGGTTTTCCAGTTTGAGCACGTAGACGCTCCAACCGCTGAGCACGGAAAATGGACAGACAAGAGATTTGAATTGAAAAGACTGAGAAGTATTTTAAATAAATGGCAGACCCAGCTGGAAGGAAAAGCATGGAACAGCCTGTATTGGGACAATCATGACCAGCCAAGAGCCGTATCCCGTTTCGGAAACGACGGCCCCATGTACAGAGAGCTTTCCGCCAAGATGCTGGCAACCTGTCTGCACATGCTGAAAGGAACACCTTACATTTACCAGGGTGAGGAAATCGGCATGACCAATGCTTACTTTGACAAGATGGAAGATTACCGGGATATTGAAAGTATCAATACCTATAAAGAATTTACAGAAAACGGTCTGATGAATCCGGAAGAAATGATGAGTGCATTAAAAGCAGTCAGCCGTGATAATGCCAGAACTCCCATGCAGTGGAATACCAGCGCTCATGCAGGTTTTACCACAGGGGAGCCATGGATTAGGGTAAATCCAAACTATCTGCAGATTAATGCAGAAGCAGCTGTGGAGGACAAAAACAGCATTTACTACTATTACCAGAAGCTGATAAAACTGCGTAAAAATTATGAGATTATTATTGACGGTATTTTCGAAGGTCTTTTGGAAGAGGATGAAAATATTTATGCTTATGCCAGAAATCTGGGCAGCCAGCGTCTGGTTGTGGCATGTAACTTCAGCGGAGAGGAAGTTTCCTGTGATTTGTTCGACAGAGCAGAGGAAGGAAAAGAACTGATTTCCAATTACGAGTATCATAAGGACGGTATGTTAAAACCTTATGAAGCCAGAGCGATTCTTTTTGAAAAATAGAACAATTCAACACGAACATGCAGAAAAAACTGCTGCCCCAAGGGAAAACACCATCTGGGCAGCAGTTTTTTTGCTAAAAGTTAACAAAAAAATGCAAAATTTTATATTGATATTGGTAAAAGTGTGGTATAATTGAAACATCGAATACATACTAGGGGGAATTAAAATGGCAAAAGAAATGATTGCAATGCTGCTGGCAGGCGGTCAGGGTTCACGTTTGTATGCACTGACAAAGAAGCTGGCAAAACCGGCAGTTCCTTTTGGCGGAAAATACAGAATTATTGACTTTCCGCTGTCCAACTGTATTAATTCAGGGATTGATACTGTAGGAATTCTGACCCAGTACCAGCCTTTGGTATTGAACGAATATATCGGAAACGGCCAGCCGTGGGATTTGGACCGGCTTCACGG
>OATU01000992.1_pt1 | contig 19953 bp, 8 predicted proteins | sample 1516711 | NCBI WGS metagenome assembly OATU01 (sample SAMEA2579971, study PRJEB22360) | human gut metagenome | biome: human gut; feature: human-associated habitat; material: faeces | place: Denmark | collected 2008/2010 | reverse complement strand
CTGCTACCCGTTTTTGACATGGCCGGGGGTGGTGCCCAGCCACAGCGAGCCTTGGTCTTCGATAATGCCGTTGATTTCGCCCACCTCCGCATCAAGGGCTATCCGGCGGAAGGAGTCGGAAGCGGCATCGTAGAGGCAAAGCCCCTCCATCGTGCCTGCCCAAAGACGGCCGTTCACATCGATATGCACACAGTTCACTTGGTCGGAAGACAGCGTGTGACGGTTCTCCGAAGAGCGGTATTGCCGCCACCCTCCGGTGGCAGGGTGATAGCGGTAGAGTCCTGCCCCCTGCGAGGCAAACCACAGATAGCCCCGGCAGTCTTCATCAATATCGATGACCAGTGCCCCCGTGCGATGCACAGGCACAAAGCGGTCGGTGGCCGGCCGGTAGAGACAGATGCTCTGCATGGTGGCCGCCCAAAGCCGGCCGCGGCTGTCGCGATGGAGGGCATAGCTGCTACTCACGTCGAGTCCGTCGGCAGTGGTGTATCTCCGGAGGGCACCCGTCCGAGTGTTCAGGCGCAACACACCGTCGGTATAAGTACCCACCCAGAGGTAATCGCCGTCGGTGCAAAGTCCATGTACGTTGTAACCTGAGAGCAGGGCATGCCCGGGATAGTCTATGAAGGCGTTGTCACGCTCCGAGAAACAAGAGAGTCCGCCGTCGTCGCTACCCACCCACACGTGTCCCCGACCATCGTCGCAGAAGCGGCTCACCACATTTCCGCGGAAGCCTTTGCCCCCATCGGTGTAGGAGACGAAGCGTTCGCCCACAGGAGAGAAGTAGTTCACGCCGCCATAGAACGTGCCAAACCAGAGGCCGCCCTCGCGATCGCGCAGGATGGAATAGATGAACTTATACTCCAAAGGCTTCGTTCCGCTCCCGTCAACGCACATCTTGTGCCACGCCCGGGTGAGCGGGTTGAAGGCCACCACACCCTCGTCGCAACCGATGAGCAGGCAATCGGGGGCCGTCTCCAAGAGTGTGTGGATGTGGGTGGCTGTACCCGTGAGCGAGGGAGTGAGCATCTGCTCCACCCTGCCATCGGCCGTGAGGCGCAGCAGTCCGTTCTCCCATGTGCCTATCCACAGGCTGCCATCCTGCGCCCCTACCCACGGGCTGCCGCCGGCCGTCTGAAGCATCCGATGCCCCCGGCAGTCGGCATCTCCCATCCGAAGACTTACGGCCCGAAACTCATCCCGGGCCTTGTCGAGCCGGCTCAAGGCGGGCGCACCCCATGCCGTGAGGGCCCACACCTGATTGTCGGGGTCGACAAACACCTGAGTCACATTTCCCTTCAACCGACCGAACGCAAACCGCTTGCACCTCCCGTTGGAAGCATTGTAGCGGAACACACCCTGCCCCATCGTCGCCACCCACACGTTGCCGTCGCGGTCTTCGGCAAAGGAGTTGACCTGTCCCGTCAGCTTGCCAGGGATGTAGGGCGCGAAACGTTCGGTGGCTTGGTCGAAAAAGAAGGCCCCATGCCCCGTACCCACGAGCAGCCCACCCTTGACGACATGGAGCGCAGAGACAAACTGGTCGGTGCCCAAGGAGGCGATGCGGTGGTGCTGCATGACGTAGCCGTCGTAGCGGCAGAGCCCGTTGTCGGTGCCAAACCAAATGAAGCCGTACTCATCCTGCACGACATTGCGCACAGCATTGGAGCGCAAGCCGTCTTCCATGGAGATGTTGCGGCAACGCACGTTCTGCTGCACACTTCCGAAAGTGAACAGCGACATCAGTATCATCAGTAGGGTTGTCATGGGCCTTTTCATGGTGAGTATCTCTGTTTGGCATGGTTTCACGCGACAAAGATACGGATTATTCCCGAAATAAGGATGAGTTGCAACGGACGAATGGACAGAAAACCGGCCAGAAAAGTGTCTCACCGGTTTATTTCCGACGGATACCAAAAAGACCGCGGCACTCCGACAATCGCCGGAGCATCCGCGGTCTGTACACCTCTCATCAGAACTTCATCTTCAATTCAATGACTGCACGATAGAGTTTTCCACCTTTATTATAGACCATTGTCGGCCGGATGGTGTAGGTGGTTCCCGCTACCGAGACCCCGGGCTTGTGCCCGTAGGCAAGGCTATAGCCCGTGTAGTTGTACTCAAAGTAGACCGGACTCGAACCCCACGAACTTGCCGTGCCGTCGGCAGCTATCCAAAAACCGGTGCCATTGGCCGAATAGGCATAGCTCAATGTGCCGCAGTCATTGATCGGCGCATTGCCCCCTGGCCCGTCGGCAGGCCCATCGGCGGGCACCGACCCGGCAGCCAGCGTAACCGAAGATATCTGCGAGGGCTGCAACTTAAAGGCCCGGGCTATCTTGCCCATGTCGCCGGAGGTGAGGAGATTGAGTGTGCCCAATACGTAGTCGGTAGCGGAAGCATCGAGAGTCACACTGTGGTGCACGGTCACGTCGGTGGGGTCGCCGGCCGGAATAATCACATTGCCGAGGAGGTCGGTGCCCTCAAACTTCACTTTGTAGGGCCACTGTTCGTCATTGCGCTCGTCATCGTCCCACACTTGGCGATGATAAACATCGGGCGCACCGAGCACAAGGAAGTAAAGTTTCACCGTACCGTCGGGCACTTTCATGGTGGCTTCACCGTCCTTGCCGCTCTGCATGGTGCCATAGTGGCTCTTGTCATTTTTGTCAATGGCCACATAGCCGAAACGGAAACTCTCGGCCGTATTAGCCTGCGTGTTGTAGGAAGTGGTGTTTCCCTTCACCTTGCCGTCGCCATCTACCACAGTTCCCGGGTCACCCGGAGCAAGCGCCGAACCGGGAGCAAGGCCCCGGAGAGAGGCTTTCACAACTGTGCCGGCGGCCGGAACGTTGAGCGGAATGAGATTGAAGCCCGTGGAACCCGGACAACTCTCGTAGGCCACCTGATAGTAGTCGCCGTTGCGGAAGAGTTTGGTGCCGTGGTTGAGGGCCGCCTCGGTGACATATTGGTGCACGGCCTTGAAGTCGTAGTTGGCGCAACGGGCCGAATAGTCGTACATATCTTTATAGAGCGCATTAAGACTGTTACCGCAATAGAGCCGGCAATAGGCCTCCACGGCATCTTCGGGATATTTCGACTCCTTCCACAGGCGGCTGTATGCCTTGTAGCCATGCTTCTCGGTGTAGTAGTAAGGGAACCAGTAGCTGGCATAGCGGTGCCACTCATGGCACACATTGCGATGATGATTTTTGAGCCATACCTGCACGTTGGCATCCTGCGTGAATGCCTCCTGCGGATAGTCTTGGAAAGACTGCCACTGCGCACACTGCTCCCAGAAGGCATTGCCGCCGGTGCCACCCTCGCCGTTGCCATAGCGGAAGCCTACCGGCACGATGCCGTTCTCCATCGGTTTCACCACTCCTGTAAAGAGCTGGTCGGCCGAAGTCTGATACTGGAAACTGTGTCCTATCTCATGGGCAATGGTGGAACCCACGGGCTTGCAGGTGCTGGGATTCACCCAAAGGGCACCAATCATGTCGTCATAGCCCGACCCCGTAGCCAACCACTCGGTCTGATAGAGCAGGAATATCTCCATCTTGTACTTATCGAGCACCGATTTGCCCTCGCCCACCGTAGCCATACCGAGCTTCTCAATATTGGTTTTATAGAACTGCTCGGCCTTTTGCAACAGGTCGTCCACATCCACACGCAGGGCTTCGGGCACCGTTTCGGCATTGGGATCAGCTCCAAAACCGGGCTCCCAAAACACGAAGAAGTGCTCACTCGACTTATAACGCCACCACGACCACTTGGCATCGGAACGCAACATGCCCTCCGGCCCTTTCTCAAAGCCGTCGTTCCATGTACCTGGACAGTAGAACCGGTCGTAGTCGGGAATCTGGGACTTGTCCATCGTGTGTACGGCATCGGGGTTGGCTTCCTGATGCACAGTGATGACCGAGGTCTTCTCGCCACACTTGACGGTGATTCGGGCTTCGCGATAGTGCTCGTCGTCGTTTTTCGTCACAACGAAAGGCATCTTCACTTCGCCTGCATCGCCGGAAGCAACTGTCAGCGTGAGCCAACTGAGTTTGGTGTCGGCAGCTCGCGTGGAAACCTCGGAAACGACAGCCGTCCAATTGTCATTCGCCGTAAAAGCAATGGAAGATTCCACTTCGTTCCATGCAATGGTTTTGTTCAGTTCGCTTTCGGCAATGGTGATGTTGCCTGCAATGATGTTATCTTCGCTACAAGCCACTGCCGAGAGAGCCAAGAGCGCAATGATTGCGCCCTTGCTCAAAAGTTGTGATAGTCTTTTCATGTCAAGGTTATAAAATGAATATGTTGGTCTATTCAAGCGTGATGTTGAGCACAAACTCCATGAACTTGCTCGGTTCCGACTTGCTGGCGTAAACGAAATGCGCCTTAAACTTGATGCCCGTCTCCTGCTTCACGTAGCGTCCGATGCCCACGGAGCCATCGTGGGTCTCAAGGAAGAACGCACAGTTATCACCATATTTGGTCACGGTTCCGGCAGCTGTACACCAGTAGCCGATGCCATTGGCCGTATAAGCGGAAGTTTTATCCCACGTTCCGTCGTCGCTGACAACATACATGGCTACATCACCGGAGGTTTCTTGCACTGCCTTATTGAACTCTGTTGCCGACATTCCAAAACATGCCTTAATGACAGGTTCGATGGAACTGAAAGTGAGTTCATAGGCACTGTAGTCTCCGGCGGGGATGCTGACATCGCGCAATACCGTACCCGGATCAGACACTGCAATATCCATTACAAACCGGACATACTTGTCATAGTCACGCCCGTTGTCGACGGCAAAGCCCAAATTGACCGTAAGGCTCACGCCGGCAGCCACATTCTCCGGCATTTCCACAAGCAAGGCCTTGCCCGTCTTATCCAGTTCTACAGAAGCCACTTGTGCCGTGTCGGACACATTGCCGGCCATGTTGTAATACCATCCCGCTGTTCCCTTGTTGGGGGCAGTCTTGTTCCACACCCCTTTGGCTGCCGAGATATTATAGAATACGACCCTTCCACTTTCCAATCCGGCAATCATATCGTCCACGGTCATGCCGATATTGGTCTGTATCTGTTCCGCATAGTCTTTCAAGCTAATGGTCTTGGGAGCTATCTTTCCCTTACGGAACTCCAATTTCAGAGGAATGTTTGCCTTAGCATCCGTACGCAGATATACCGTCTCGTTGGGGCCATATACATGCTTTTCGGAAGCATCTTCCGGGTCGGTGCTGCATGCGCCAAACACAAAGGGTATGCAAGCAACCATCATATATAATATATGTCTTTTCATAATAACAACAGTTTTGATTCTTGTTAGACTTTAATTTCCATCATAACCCGGATTTTGTTTTAACTTAGGATTACCGTCAAGCGCACTCTTAGGTATGGGGAAAATATCCATGTGACGGTCATTTTTATCAGCTACGGCATCCTTACAAAACCACGACTTGCCATTGTAAACATTCTGATTGGTACCCTTGATAGTGAAGCGAATAATGTCATCGCGACGATGAGCCTCACAAACAAACTCCTTGGCCAACTCATCAAGCAATCCGCCCAGTTCGATGTCTGATCCCCCTTCCTCACGAATAATCCACTTGTCCTCTTCTCCGAGTTTTCCTTGATTCTCCCGATGTCCATAATTATACTTGCTGCCATCTTTCAGTTGGGCAGCGGTGATAGTGGCCTTTTCTGGGTTGGCCTTGAAATTGCGGGCACGCACCTGTGTCACGAGCTCGGCAGCCAATTGCTCATTCTGTCCGAGACGTAAAAGGCACTCAGCTTTCATCATATAGGCATCGGCCAGCCGGAAATATGGCACATCGTCATAACTTGTACCAAAGTCTCCACTCTTGATTTCATATTTTATCAGTCGATAGCTCTCAAATGGATAGCAACCGGGATTGTCAATGCTGTGAAGTTCACGGGTATAGATAAGTGGTTCGCCGTCAACGGTGATAGGACTGCCATCCTGTGCATATTGTTGTCCGCCTGTCCATGTGTTCTCAAAGCGTGTATCGCCTTCCTCATAGATGTCCAAGAACTGGGGAAATACGATGCCTCCGCCTGTAGCCCAGCCCGAGAAGTTCCAGCGTGAGCGACCGGCATTGTGAATCCACAAATTGGCCATGTAGTTACCCCCAGCATACTTATTCTCCAATGGTATGCCGAAGATGATTTCCTTTGAGGTGGAGATGTCCTCCATAAAATTGTCATTGTAACTGGAGGCAAGTACGAACGGGCCAGCCATCACCTTGTCGAGTTCATCAATACACTTGCTGTACCACGACTTGTCGCTATCGTCCTTAAACCATGCATTGTGATTCAAATAAAGTTTGGCCAGCACCATGTGGGCAGCATACGTGTTTATTTTTCCCATCTCCACTTTGGAGGGACAAAAATCGGCTACGGCCTTCAGTTCACGCTCTATCCAACTGAACACGAGCTGCGGGTCAGCTTGCTCAGGAAGCCATCCTTTCTCATGTACATAGGTTGTATCAAGAGGGATATTACGGTAGAGGTTGAAGAGATTATAATAGTATAAAGCACGGTAAGCCCTTACCTGTGCAACAATCTCTTCACTGGACGCAACAGCCTCATTGGCAAGAATCTTGTTACAAGCGTTCACACCGGCATAATTGTTATCCCAGTTCACCTGAAAGAAGCCCATCTCAGAGTTGAGCTCATGCTTATGCATGGAAACATATAAGTCTCCCCAGCCGATACCGATACGAGACGGTACACCCCACACGTCAGAGCTCATGTCCATAATATCCGACAAGCCGAACCAGCCCCAATAGACCGTGCGCAGACTACTATAAACGGGTGCAATGGTATGCTCAAGCTCGGTTTTGGAAAACTCATGCTTCTCGGTTGAAATCGTGTCATAGAGCGTTTCGTCGAGATTGGTACACCCGGTCAGTACAAAGCAGCAGGCTCCCACCACAGCCGAGAGAAACAGTTTATTGATATTTGCTTTCATGATTTTTCTTTTTAGAATGTTAGTTTTGCTCCGAGGGTAAATGTGCGGATAGAGGGATACTTGTCGCGCCAGTCAATGCCGGAACTCAGCGGGTCTCCATTGGAGAGTTCTGGATCGAGACCTGTGTAACCGGTGATGGTAAATAGGTTGTCGGCAGAGAAGTAAACGTAGATGTTGTTCACATACTTATTGGCTTTAAGCGGCACTGTGTAACCAAGTGTCAGATTGGAGAGTTTCAGAAAGTCGCCGTTCTCCAGATAGTAGCTCACAAAGGTCTGTTTCTGTGCAGGTGACAACACATATTGTCCATATTGTCTGTCAGCGGCAGCTTTAAGACGGTTGTAGACCACGGCGTTGTTCTCATAGTAGGCCCGAGCCTCATTGAGAATCTTAAAGCCAAACTGTCCGGTGAATTGCATATTCAGGTCAAAGCCTTTATAGCGGAATGTATTGCTCCAGCCAAGATTAACCTTGGGGATGGCATTGCCAAGATACTGCTTGTATTTTCCATCGGTAAGCATGTTGTCCTTAAATTCTTCGGCTTCACCCGTCTCCTTGTTTTCAATCAGCCAGAGCCCATTTTCAGATACGCCTACGCTTTTCATTCCATACCACTGACCGAGCGGTTTACCAACCTCAAGACGCTGGGTAGACAGAGAGATGGGCTCGCCAAGTCCCGCTACATCATGTTCGTTGGCCGTTTCATACAGACCGTTGGAGAGACTGAGCAGTTTGGTGGCGTTGTGTGCCAGCGTCACCGTAGTTTTCCATTCAAAGTCTTTCGTGCGCACTGGTATGGCGTTGACGGCTATTTCCACACCCATGTTACGCATTTGTCCCACATTGGCCAATGTTCTATTGTACAAGTTAGGGGGGGCGGGTACATCATACCACCATAGCATATCCACGGTCTTCTTGTGGTAAAAATCTATTGAACCCGACAACCGATCGTGCAACACGCTCCAATCCACACCAAAGTTGAATTCCGTCGACTTCTCCCATTTCAAATCAGGATTAGGATTCGAACCGATGTTGAGTCCTTGCAGCCACTGTCCTTTATCGTAGTAATAAGGATTGCCCAATTCCCAACGGGTGAGCGACTGATAAGAATCCCCCGGAATGACACCAGTCACACCGAAGCCGGCACGCAGCTTCAGGTTATTAAGCCACTTAACTGACTGCATAAACTCTTCGTTGCTAATAGTCCAGCCCAACGATGCGGAGGGGAATGTACCCCATTTATGATTTTCGCCAAACTTGGATGAGCCTTCACGGCGAATGCTGATCAGCGCGTTGTAACGGTCGGCATAACCATAGCTCACACGACCGAAGAAGCCTACAAGTTTGTTGTCATTCTTGTAACTGCCCATGCCTGCCTTTCCAAGTTTGAGAAACTGTCCCAGTCCGAGATTGTTCTCTTGATAGAAGTCACTCATAAAATCTGTATTGTTGGCATTGAAGCCTTCATACATATTATATTGGTAGCTATATCCGGCCAACGCCTCCAAGCGATGGTCTCCAAATTGATGCTTATAAGTGGATGTAAGTTCAAGGTTGTCATGCTTACCATAAGAATAACTATGATAGGCATATCCCGTATGGTAGTTGATTACTTGGTCATAATGCCTTGAAGTATAATATCCCTTATCATGTGCATTGTCTTGATTAGTGGAAAGCATCAGATTGGTCTGCCATCCCTTAATAGGCTCAACAGTAATGTTGCCGGTTAGGCGGGTCGACTCAGTTTTGTATTCCCCCGTGTGCTCCTTAAGCAATGCTATCGGATTCATGTAATAATTGATAGACATGTTCTCATAATAGCTGCCATCATCTCTATAGATTGGCTCTGTAGGATTCCGCATGATGGCCTGTCTATACACTTGAGTGGAAGCTGCATCCACAGGCCCATTCTCATGCCAACGCTTCACAAGGTTGAGTGATACCTTTATCTTATCATCAAAGAACCAATGCGACAAGCCGCCATTGAATCGCATCTCCTTGGCATAGGTTTTGATGAACACCCCTTGTTGATTACGGAAAGTGAAATCAGCATTATAAGAAGTTTTCTTGTTGCCACCACTTAGCATGATGTTATGATTGTGTGTGAAGGCTGTACGACTCACGGCATCAAGCCAATCAGTGTCATAACCTTTGTCCTGAAACTGTGTGAGTCCGTTGCGCACATCTGTCCCATCCATCATATCGAGTTTCTTTCCGAATGCAGAAAGGGAAACATAGCCAGAATAGTTTACAACCGTATTTGCTTCACGACGGCCGCTTTTGGTGGTGATGATAATTACACCGGCAGCACCGCGAGTGCCGTAAATCGCTGCGGCAGAAGCATCTTTCAAGACATCAACACTTTCAATATCTTCTGGAGCCACCGTACTTAAACTGCCTTCAATACCATCCACCAATACCAGCGGCGTATTACCTCCTTCCAAAGATATAACGCCACGCAACCGTATGCTCGAAGCCACACTCGGGTCGCCGCTGCCATTGCTGATGGTGAGGCCGGCCACCTTTCCTTTGATCAAGTCGCCGGCATCCTTGATGTTGCCTTGCGAGAAGTCTTCGGCCTTCACACTGGTGATGGCCGACGTCACGTCGCCCTTGCGTTGGGTGCCGTAGCCGATGACCACCACTTCGTTGAGCGACTTAAGATCTTCCCTCAATGTGATGTTGCCGGCTTGTGAGGCAGGAATTTCCTGTGTGGCAAACCCCACGTAGGAGACGACAATGGTGGCCGAGCGGTTCACCCGCAGGGTGTAATTGCCGTCAATGTCGGTCACGGTGCCGTTGCCGGTGCCTTTCTCCACGACGCTTGCGCCGATGATCGGGTCGCCGAGTGCGTCTTTCACCGTTCCTCTAATCGTTATCGGAGTCTGTTGCACGGTCATGGCCGAGCTGCTCTCCACCGTCATTTCCGCTGCACGGGCAGGTAAGGCCATGCCGGCAGTCAGAAGCAAACACGCTGTGGCTTGCACCAAGGCGCGGCCTTGTGCAAAGCCCATGAAATACTGTGTTCTTTTCATGATTGACATTTTTGGTTGATAGTTATAGTTTATTTTATTTGTTCCACATACGATACTGCCACAGCCTTTGGCCTGCCGACATCGCGGTGCATGGCTCTTGCACGCCCCGCGCTTGACTGTTGCACCGATGGTGCATGGCCTCTGCACGGATGGTGCAAGAGCCCTGCACCACAACGTTTGATTTCCTTTCATTCGGCATCGGGGCTGGTGACAGGGTTTATTTGTTCACTTTCCACTCGATGACACCGCCGCTCTTGCCCTGTTGCAGTTTGGCCAGTATCTTGAGTCCGGTGGTGGTCACGGGCTTGAAATCCACGCTGTTGTAGCGGTCGCGCGCACATCCGTAGGCCGAATGCCCGTCCACTTCCTTCCAGTTTCCATCATCAGTCTTGTAGAAGAGACGCCAACTCGCGGGCACGCGGAAGTCGCCGTCGTAGTGGTCGAAGTCGAGCCAATAGACCTGCACGTTGCTCACGGTCTCGGGTTTGTCAAACTCGTAGGCGATGCTTTCCTCCGTGCCCTGCTTCAGCCACCAATAGTGATAAGGCTTGGAGATGTCGGAGCTGCGGCGGGGTTCCCACTGGTCGTTTACTCCCCATGCCTCCCCCTCCACGGCGGCAGTCTCGGGTGCGTCTTTCTGAATGGCACTGCGGAAGAACAAAGTCTTGGCCCGCGAGGCGATGGTGGACTGCGGCTTCACATGGGCGTAGGCCGGACTGCCGGGTATCCACACCTCCATTTCGTCGCTACCGCGGTTGTTCCACGTACTGTAGGGGATGGCCTTGAATGCCACCGGGCGCACGCTCCCGTCGGCTTCCACCTCTTCGGCCTCACCGCTGAGTTCCACGATGCCGTTGAGTTTGTCGGCCCGATAGTCGGCGCGGATGGGGGCATCGAGGCGAACAGATTTGTCGAACACGGTGGAGTGGGCTTGGTCACGCCCTTCCAGACAATAGACGATGGGGCCACGCTCCAAGGCATACTTGCCGCGATCGTCCTCCACATTGTCGTTGGCCGCCACCCGGCGCACCTCCATCGGCAGGCTGATTTCCACCCGGTCTCCCCGCATCCACCGGCGATCGATGACCATGTATCCGTCGACCGGTTCACCGGCTATCTCCCTGCCATTGACCTTGACGGTGAACGGGCGGCTGCTGTCGGCAAAATGATAGAGGTTTGTCCCCACGGGGCACGCCCCCGCCCAGCCCGGAATGCGGAAACGGAGAGCGAAACGCCGGCTTCGCTTCGGGTCTACGGTGACGGTGATGTCGCCGTCCCAGGGATAACGGGTCTGCTGCGCGAGCCTTACACCGTTCACGTCGGCCGTGCCTTGGATATACAGATTGACGTAGATGTCACTCCCCCGCACGGCATACTGATATTGCGGCACACTGGCCACGAAGCGCGTCACGTTGCCCGGACAGCAGGCGCAGCCAAACCAGTGCTGCCGCTCGTGCTGCCCCATACTCTCCAAAGGGTTGTCGTAGAAAAACTTGTCGCCCGACAGACTGACACCGCTCAGCACCCCATTGTAGAGTGCGCGCTCATAAACATCGACATACTTGCCCTCACCCGTGGCCAGAAACATACGATAGTTCCAAAACACATTGGCTATCGAGGCACACGTCTCCTGATAGGCTGTCATGTTGTTGAGTTCATAGTCGGGACCAAATCCTTCGCCCTGTGCCCGGCTCCCCATGCCTCCGGTGATGAAGAGCTTTTTGCCGGCCATGTTGTTCCAAAGACGTTCGAGCGCATGAAAGTAGGCCGTGTCGCTTGTCAAGGCCGCCACATCGGCCACGCCACTGTAGAGATAGCCCGCGCGCACGGCGTGGCCCACAATCTCCTGTTGGCGGAGGATGGGCTTATGGTCCTGACTGTATTCGCTCAGCCGGTGGCCGTCGGTGCCGCGACCGGTCTCCTCGACAAAGTAGCGGGCCATGTCGAGATAGCGGCGAGAGCCCGTCACCTTATATAATTTGCAGAGGGCCATCTCCACGATGGGGTGCCCCGAGGGGCGGTGTATCTGTCCCTCGCCCGGCCCGAAGGTGTTGCAGATGAGATCGGCATTCTTGATGGCCACGTTGAGAAAGGTTCGTTTGCCCGTGGCCTTGTAGTGGGCCACGGCCGATTCTATCATGTGACCGCTGTTGTAGAGCTCGTGACTGTTGATTTTTTCCCACCGCCGGGATCCCCACCAGCCCGAGAGACGCTTGCACTTGTTGGTGACGCAGGTGGTGAGATAGCCGTCGGGCTCCTGTGCCGCGGCTATGAGATGTATCACGGAGTCGAGATAATGGTCGAGCCGGGCATCGTAGTGCACGGCCAACGAATAGCTTGCCCCCTCTATCACCTTGTAGGGATCGGTGTCGTCGAACGAGAAGTCGCCGCGGTGCTCGCCCTTCATGAGACCGGCCGCAATGGCGAAATTGTCAAACCGACCGTTCTTCTCGCATTCGCGGAAGGCGGAGGGAATGGACACCGTGCGGTTGATCTCTATGCGTGGGCTCCAAAAGATGTCGTTCAGATGGACGGCCGTAAAGGGTACCTCGACAATGGGGGCCGTGGTGCGGGGCACACTCTTATGGGCATGACCTGAAGCAAAAGAGGCTGTCCCCACAAGTGTAATACCTATAAGCAATAGGACTGTTCTGTTCATGGCATTCAATGCTGTGAGTTGGTTTGATTGTTTCGATTCGGTTGGGGAACACATCCGGCAACCGGGGGCAAAGTAAACTGATTATTTGCAAACCCACTGCAAATATCGTCCATCAAGATAGAAAAATTGTCCAAAAGGAGGCTGAAGAACCCTTTCTGGACGATTTTTCCATCAGTAGAGACTATTTTTGCATCGGCTCTTGCCTATTATCCGTATCTTTGCCGCACATAACAAGACCATCCTGCCATGAACTTCAAATTTCTGATCGTCTCCGCCATGTTGCTCCTGCCCCCAACCCTCACTTCAGGGCAGAAGGCCTACAACACTCCCGGAGCCCTCAACCCGTTTGTTCCGGGCTACTTTGCCGACCCCACGGTGAAGAAGTTTGGCGACACCTATTATATATATGCCACCACCGACGGCTGCGGGGCGGGCTTCGGCCCGGCGCAGTGCTGGACGAGCAAGGACTTTCTCAACTGGACCCTCCTGCCCATGAACTGGCCCGACAGCCACTGGATATGGGCCCCGGATGTGATGCGCAGCAGCCGCGACGGCCGCTACTACATGGTCTATTGCCAGCCCTGCAACCTCTACATGGGCGTGAGCGACACGCCGCGGGGCCCGTGGCGCAACATTCTCGGCGAGAGCGAGGCCGTGCTTGTGCCCGACCGATTCGTGAAAAACGCCATCACGCTCGACGGACAGACCTTCACCGACGATGACGGCGAGGTCTACATGTACTGGGGCACATGGGGCATCTACAAGGGATTCGGCTGTGGGGCGGGCCGACTGAATGCCGACATGAAGAGTTTTGCAGAGACACGGCTCATCCCCAATACGGAAATCACCGACTTCTTTGAGGCTCCGTTCGTGATGAAACGCAACGGCATCTACTATCTGATGTACTCCTCAGCAAGCTGCCACGACGCCACCTATCATGTGCAGTATGCCACCGCTGACCGTCCGCTGGGCCCTTATACCTATCGGGGCACCATTCTGCGCACCAATGCCGACAGCACCGTGCATGGCCCCGGACACCACAGCGTCTTGCAGGAGGGCGACGACTACTACATCGTCTACCACCGCCACGACAATCCCCACTCCACCCGGGGATTCCACCGGCAGCTCTGCATCGACCGCCTGACATTCAACCCCGACGGTTCCATCGCCGAAGTCACTCCCACCCACAACGGTATCGGGGCACTGGGGAGGCCCGTGACCCACGGCCCCAATCTGGCTTTCGGGGCCCGCGTGAGGGCTTCGTCGAGCTATGGGGTCGACTTCCGGGCCGACTATGCCGTGGATGACAACAATGGAACACTCTGGCGGCCGGCTTCGCTCGGGGAGGAGTGGCTCGAGATAGACTTGGGAAAGAGCGTCAAGATAAAGACGGTGATGACGCAGTTTGAATATGCCACGCAGTATTACCGCTACTTCATCGAGACTTCCACCGACGGCCGCCGCTGGCAACTCTTTGCCGACAAACGGAAGAACCGACTCGCCGGCAGTCCGATGGCCGACTTCGGAGAGGTGCGGGCACGCTATGTGAGGTTCACGTTCACGGGCGGACAGAAAGTCGGTTTCGGTGGTGGCGTATGGAATATCAAGGTCTACGGAGACACCGAAGACTGGGCTCCGCAACAGTGGGTGGGTCTGACGGGGGCCGACTGGAACGGTCGCTCCTGGGAAAACAACGAGGGTATGCTCGCCGGGGCTTTCCAACTGACGACAGGAAGGGCGCGGGCACGACGCACCGCGGGAAAAGAGGCCCTCGCCTTGGAGCCCGGCACCACACTCACACTGACCCACGTCTTGCTCTCACCCCATCGGCCGCACACGCTCACAGCCTCCATCCTTTCCGCCGACGGCTCATGGCGACAGGCCAAAGAGGGCGACAAACACCTGCAACTCAAGGAGGGACGGCTACAGATTTCGGCCGGTGCAGACACACTTTTCATCACCAACGTGCGCTACTACAACCGGCTGCAACACCCACAGGAGACGGCTTTCGACGCCACGACCGACATTCTCCGTCTGCCACCTGCCGAGACCCAAAGGCTCGGACCGGTGGTAGACCTTCGCGCCGATGACTTCGCCGAGGGCGACACTGCCCACATCATCGCCAACCACGGCATCGGCGGATGGCTCGAACCGGCCGGAGCGGCCTGCACCATAGAACACAAGGAGGGGCGCAAAGCGTTCCGCTTCACAGGCTCGGAGGTCTACAACTCCACCTTTGCCATGCCTGCCACCTTGCGCGACAACACACCCTACACACTCGAAGCGTGGATTCTGAACCCGGAAATGCAGGAAAACGAATGTGTGGCCGACTTCACCACAAGTCACGACGAACTGGAAAAAATCATGCTGGCCAACGGCACCGAGCCCCGCTGCGGCCTGCTCAACCACTACGGATGGTATGAAGACGTGGGGAGCAGGCAAGCCGGGCAGTGGGCCGGCCGGTGGCAGCATGTCTACATCTGCTTTGACGGACACATCGAAGAGGTGCGCATCAACGGCCACATTGTGAGCCAAAAGGACATCCGCCTGCTCGTGAAGCCCTCGCAACGACTACGCCTCGGGCTCAACAACGAGGGAGAATGGCCCTTCACGGGCTATCTCCACGCGCTACGCCTGTGGGATGAATGCCTGCCCTACCGCCCTGTGACGGACGACAACAACTGACCAACAGCAACTTACATAAATCGACATCGCAACATGAAAAGACAACTCTTCATCACGGCCCTTGCGGCCACGACACTATGGTCGGCCCATGCCGCCAATGCCCCCACGGCGGGCTATCCCATCACGCCGGTGCCTTTCACATCGGTGAAGGTGTGGAACAACAGTTTCTGGGGCCAGTGGTTGGAGACAAGCCGCAGGGTGACCGTCCCGCTGGCGTTTGAGAAATGCGAGGAGACGGGGCGATATGCCAACTTCGAACATGCGGCCATCCACCTCAAAGACCCGTTCAAGACCTTCCCCGTGGGCGGACTGAGCTTCGACGACACCGACCCCTACAAGACCATTGAGGGGGCAAGCTACATCCTGCAAACCTATCCTGACAAACGTCTTGTGGCCTACATTGACAGCGTGCTATCCATCATCGGGGCGGCGCAGGAGCCCGACGGCTATCTCTACACCTCGCGCACGCAGAATCCAAAGCATCCCCACGAGTGGGCGGGCGACAAGCGGTGGAGCAAGGAAGAGGACTTGAGCCACGAACTCTACAACCTCGGGCACATGGTGGAAGGGGCCATCGCCCACTATCAGGCCACGGGCTCGCGCAAGTTTCTCGACATAGCCACGCGCTACGCCGACTGTGTGGTGCGCGAAGTGGGGCCTAAGCCGGGACAGGCCTGCGTGGTGCCGGGACACCAGATAGCTGAGATGGCACTCTGCAAGCTCTATCTCGTCACAGGCAACCGGAAGTATCTCGACGAGGCCAAGTTCTTCCTCGACTATCGGGGCAAGACAGCCATCAGACAGGAATACTCACAGATCCATCTGCCCGTGCTCGAACAGTCGGAGGCTGTGGGCCATGCCGTGCGCGCGGCCTACATGTATGCCGGCATGGCCGATGTGGCCGCGCTCACGGGCGACACGGCCTACATACACGCCATCGACCGCATCTGGAACAACATCGTGGGCCGCAAACTCTACATCACGGGGGGCATCGGGGCCACCAACAACGGTGAGGCTTTCGGGGCCGACTACGAACTGCCCAACATGAGTGCCTATGCCGAGACCTGTGCGGCCATCGGCAACGTGTATGTCAACTACCGGCTCTTCCTGCTTCACGGCGAGAGCAAATACTTCGACGTGCTCGAACGCACACTCTACAACGGCCTCATCAGCGGCGTGTCGATGGATGGCGGAGGCTTCTTCTATCCCAATCCGCTCGAAAGCCGCGGCCAGCACCAGCGGCAGGCATGGTTTGGCTGCGCTTGCTGTCCGTCCAACATCTGCCGGTTCCTGCCCTCGTTGCCGGGCTATGTATATGCGGTGAAAGACCGCAATGTCTATGTCAACCTCTTTTTGAGCAACTCCGCCTCGCTGGAGGTGGCGGGCAAGCGCGTGGCCTTGTCGCAACAGACGCAATATCCGTGGAACGGCGACATCGCGCTGACGGTGGACGAGAACCGCGCGGGGGCCTTTGCACTGAAAATACGCATCCCGGGGTGGGTGAAGGGGCAGCCGGTCCCGTCGGACCTGTATGAGTATTCCGACGGCAAGCGCACGGGCTACACCATCGCCGTGAACGGCCGAAGGCTCACCGCCACCGACATCAACTTCTCGCCCGACGGCTATTGCACCATCGCCCGGAAGTGGAAGAAAGGCGACCGGGTGAGCATACACTTCGATATGGAGGTGCGCACGGTGAAGGCCGACAACCAAGTGACGGCCGACCGCGGACAGGTGAGCATCGAACGGGGGCCTATCGTCTATTGCGCCGAATGGCCTGACAACGACTTCGACCTCACGGGCGTGCTGCTCAACCAACATCCCGGATTCACCGAAGGACAACTCTCCTACGATGCTTTCATAGCCGACTCCCTGAAATCGAAACTCACTTTATATAAAGACCGCCGACTCACCACGCTTGCCACCCAAGCACAAACGTTGGCCTACAACGAGCAGGGTGAGCTGACCGTCAGGCCGGTGACGCTGCACCTCATCCCCTATTTTGCATGGTGCCACCGCGGCAGCGGCAACATGAAGGTGTGGCTTCCGCAGGATGTCAAGGCCGCCCGACCGGCCATGCCTGCCACCTTAGCCTCAACAGCTGAGGTCGCCTCCTCGTCTCCCTCACCGGCCCTGCGCAGTGTCAACGACGGTCTTGTGCCGGCCGACGGGAACGACCGCTCCATCCCCTACTTCCACTGGTGGCCCAAACAGGGCACGACGGAGTGGGTGAGCTACACATTCCCGGAGCCTAAACGCATAGAGAGTGCCACCGTCTATTGGTACGACGACCAGCCGTGGGGCGGCTGCAAGGTGCCCGAGTCGTGGAATATCGAATACCGGACAGCCGACGGCAAGTGGTTGTCCGTTCCCGAAGCTGACGGCTATCCCGTGAAGAAGGGCAGTGCCTGCACGGTCAATTTCACTCCTGTGACTGCGAATGCCGTGCGCCTCCATGTGAAGCAACCCGAGAAATTCTCCTGTGGACTCTTCGAGTGGACAGTGAAGTGAAAAAAGAGGGACGGGACATAATCGAAAACAGCGGATAAAGAGGGACAAATTCTCAGTCAATGCGTTTTGTCAAACTATTTATCCGGATTCAGCCCCTGAGTTTTACTCATTTGCCACAGGACAGGTCGTCGGTTGCAAATGAGCAAATTTGGTGGCACTTTTAAGGCACTGGCAATCAGGAGTTTGAATTTTACTGACATTTCATAATACCCGAAAACCGGTCTGAAACGGGCTCTTCGGGCTTGCAAAAGGGCCACAGTTGACGTGCAACTGTGGCCCTTTGAGCCTCCAAGTGTAGCCCTTTTGCAAACTCGAAGGGGCCAAACGGGAAATCGGAATGACTTTTTCGGCCTTGCGAGACCGCTTTCCCATTCTATTTGGCGAGTTTTTCCGGAGGTGCTTTTGTAAAGGTTGTTCTGCTACAACCGTATGGATTGCCACGACACAATGCAATCGTTTGCATTTCTGTTTAACAGTTGATTTAAATCAACTTGGAGGCATATTCGGAAATAAAAGCGTAACTTTACGGCCGTAAACCGGAATTTATTAGCAAATACTGACCAACATGAAAAGATTCTATTCAACCATTATCGCACTCGTTGCGACCGTCTCCATGATGGCCCAAGGTTGGCCGTCTAACTATGGCGGCGTGATGCTGCAAGGTTTCTCGTGGGACTCATACGTGGACACGCAGTGGAGCAACCTCGAGAGCCAGGCCGACGAACTGTCGCAATACTTCAACCTGATATGGGTTCCGCAAAGCGGCAACTGCAACACTTCGCACAACGTGATGGGTTACACGCCCGTGTATTATTTCAACCAGAACTCAAGCTTCGGCACGGAAGCGCAACTGCGCTCCATGATCAAGGCCTTCAAGAATAAAGGTACGGGCATCGTGGCCGATGTGGTGGTGAACCATCGCAACAATCTCGGAGTCGGCGGATCGTGGGTGGACTATCCTGCCGAGACCTATAATGGTGTGACCTACCAAATGCACTCCACCGACATCGTGGCCAACGACGATGGCGGACAAACCAAAACATGGGCCACGGCCAACGGCTATTCGCTCAGCAGCAACAACGACGAGGGCGAAGGCTGGAGCGGATGCCGCGACCTCGACCACAAGAGCGAGAACGTGCAAAAGGTGATCAAGGCCTACGTGAAATATCTCGTAGACGACCTCGGCTATACCGGTTTCCGCTACGACATGGTGAAAGGTTTCAACGGCAGCCACGTGGCCGACTACAATGATGCGGCCGGCGTGGCCTACTCCGTGGGCGAATGCTGGGACAGCAACAGCACCATCAAAAACTGGATCAACGCCACGGGCAAGAAGAGCGCGGCCTTCGACTTTCAGTTCCGCTACAATGTGCGCGATGCCATCAATGCCAACGACTGGAGCAAACTCAACAGCACTAACAATCTGGTGCATGATGCCGGCTACCGTCAGTGGGCCGTGACGTTTGTGGAAAACCACGACACGCAATATCGCAGTGCCTCCGAACAGCTTGACCCCATCCGCAAAGACACGCTCGCCGCCAACGCCTATTTGCTCGCCATGCCGGGAACGCCCTGCGTGTTCCTGCCCCACTGGAAAGCCTACAAGAGCGAAATCAAGTCGATGATCGACGTTCGCCGCGCTGCGGGCATCACCAACACGAGCACCTACACGAACATTTCTCCCGGCTCTACGCTCTATCGTAACACCGTGACGGGCACCAAAGGCAAACTGCTGGTGTGCCTGGGCAATAGGGCAGGGGCCTCTTCGGCTCTTGGCGGCTACACCAATGTGCTCAGCGGCTATCACTATGCCTACCTGCTTGACAACTCTCTCGAAACAGCCTTTGCCGACAAGTCGTCGGGCACTTACGAGACCACCATCCCCGTGAAGCTCTCGGCCGTTTCGGCCACGAGCGGCGCAAAGCTCGTCTACACCACCGACGGCAGCACGCCCACGGCAAGCAGCATGTCGGTGGCATCGGGCCAGACAGTCAATATCACTTCTTCCTGCACACTGAAAGTGGGCTTGTTGAAGAACGGCAGGGGGGGGGGGAACGGCCGCCCGGGTCTGCTTCTT
>OATU01000979.1_pt1 | contig 20129 bp, 19 predicted proteins | sample 1516711 | NCBI WGS metagenome assembly OATU01 (sample SAMEA2579971, study PRJEB22360) | human gut metagenome | biome: human gut; feature: human-associated habitat; material: faeces | place: Denmark | collected 2008/2010 | reverse complement strand
CTCCGCGGCACCCCCCGCCTTGGCCGCTGGGGTTCCCGCGGGAGCCGCTGCTTCAGTTGCCGCAGGCGCCTCGGTCGCTGCTGTCGTTCCTGCTGATGATGTCTTGGAGCTGCTGCATCCAGCCAGGCTGGCCGCCACCATGGATACTGCCAACATTGTTACGAGAGTTCTCTTTTTCATTTTCTTACCTCCACTTTTATAATTGATTTCCTCCTGGGATTCGTTTCTCCCTGTACCTGTATCTTACCAGCGGCGGCACTGTGATTCAATTTGTAATCCCTTGTATTTATGCGGTTTGGAAGTTATTTACAATACAAATTTATGGTGATATAATCAAAATACAATACAAGTTGTATTCTTTGGTGTGATTTCTTACAAAACAGGTGGAAATTTTAAGATTCTGCCATTTTTCAGGGATCAGATGCGGGGAATTTTTGTTGTGCATATTGACTTTCAAGAAGATAAAACGTGGATTTTTTATGATATTTATACATTTTCTTACGTTTATCCGGGGAACAAATCAGGCAAATTTTTCATAAAATCGGGAAAGGTAAGGATTCTATGACTGTAAAATACAAATGGGTTGCAGAGCGTCTGGAACTCATGATAGAGAAAAACATTCAAAATGGAATTCATAAGCTGCCGTCGGAGCAGGCGCTCTGCACGAAATATCACGTAAGCCGTCAGACCATCCGCATGGCTCTGGGGCTTCTGGAGGAAAAAGGCTTCATCGTCAGAAAGCAGGGAAGCGGCTCGTTCCTTACAGGACACTCCTCCAGACCGCAGGGAAATGTCATCGGAATTCTCATTTCCAGCGATCAGGAATACATCTATCCCGGCGTAATCCATGATATCCAAAACACACTTTCTAAACATGGCTTCACGGGCCAGGTTTTTACAACGGGTAATTCCATCTCCAGAGAACGGGATATCCTGCTGCAGCTTCTGAAAAACCCTCTGCGCGGAATCATCGCGGAGGGCTGTAAAAGTGCGCTCCCCAATCCCAATCTGGACCTGTACCGCAGGCTGGTCAAAAAGGGCTGTCAGATCGTGTTTCTCTATAATTATTATCCGGCCCTCACCGGCTGCCTCTTTATCAAAGACGATAACTATTCGGGGAGCGCCCTCTTAGTCCACCATCTGGCCGCTCAGGGCCATACGGCCATCGGCGGTATCTTTAAGTCTGATGATATGCAGGGAATCGAGCGGTATCAGGGCTTCACGGAAACGCTGCGCGACTTAGAGCTGCCTGTCTCCGACCACAGCATCTGCTGGTACAGCTCCCGTGATTTAGACCGGCTGCTTCACGGAAAAGATACACAGTTTTTAAAGGAAATGGCGGCGGAGTCCCTTTCCTCCTGTACCGCAGTCGTCTGCTATAACGACATCATCGCCTATTATCTGGTGGATGAACTCCAGTCCGCAGGCTACCGGCTGCCCGAGGACATGGCCGTGGCCGCTTTCGATCATACGTATTTCAGCAGCTCCAATATTCTAGCGGTGACCACTCTCTCCCATGAGCCCCATGAGATGGGGACAAAGGCAGCGGAGGCTGTGATAAAAAAACTGAGCGGGCTTCCCGTGTCTTCACAGGAAACCCGCTGGAACCTGAACTTAAAGGAAAGTACTCAGACTGACCGGTGATGCTCCGGTCAGTGCTTCTTTTCTGCACGGTATTCTCTCGGACTGCATCCCTGCAGCTTTTTAAAGACGAAGCTGAAGTAATGGGAGTCTTTATACCCCACCTCCTTCGCTATCTCACCGGAATTTTTGTCCGTCTGCTTTAACAGCTTTTTTGCCTTTTCAATCCGCTTTTCCGTCACGTATTCAACAAATGTTTTCTGCATGTTCTGGCTGAAAATGGCGCTTAAATAGCTGGCGCTCATGCCGATGTTCTCGGCCACCAGGTTAAGGGACAGCGTGTCGCAGTCGTAGTGATCGTCTATATAATCCAGTGCCTTCTTCAACATTTTCCCGCCCTGGCAGCTGTTGATCCGGTCACGAATCCCCATCGCGGTCTCCAGCATGCCTGCAAAGTATTCGAAAATCTCGCTGTCCTCGCTGCGGATCATCTGCACCGCATGCTCGATCTCTTCTAAATACTCCGCCTGATCCGCGCCGATAGACTCCAGGAAAGCAACGACGGCAAATCGGATATTCAGGATCACATAGCTGCGGAACATCCTGGATTTTAAGGCATTCTGAATGTTGTAAAGATAGGATTCCACGAAATCATGAATCTCCTTATCTTCTCCCCGTGACAGAAAGTCGCGGATAATCTCCGGATCCATCTGCATAAAATCCACCGTGCCGATATTCTTTTCGCCCTGTCCGGCCAGACAGTCCGAAAGCGTCGTTTCCGACAGCACATGGAGACCCGGCTTGATAAACCGGTAGGCAAAATAGTGGTTCGCATCTTTATAGCACTGAGGCAGCATGCTCAAACGCTCCACCTCCGTTCCCACCGCAACGTACCATTCCAGGTGATCCTCCTCCGGCGCGCAGACCTTTTTTAAATGGGCCAGGCTGTTCTCTGTCAGCTCCTCCATCTGGGACTGCTCCGATTTGATCAGAACGCCATAGCAGCTGACATTGAAACGGAACAGAATATACTGGGGATGCCGCAGAAAATAGTGAAATACCTCCTCCTGTTTTCTGATCAGCCGCTCCCGGGACTCCCGGGATGATACCTCGGCTTTCTCATAGATGGAGAAAAGCAGTAGATTGTAACAGGAGGCCGTAAGCTGCAGCGACTGGGCTGCCGCCTCCTCGTAGATCTCCTTCACCGAAAGCTTCCCCTCCAGAATCTTCTCAAAGAATCTCCGAAGCGAAAACTGTTCAAATTCCTGCACCTCATCCTGGTATTGGGCCTGATAATCCTTCTGCTCCATCCCCTGCTCGATTTTTTCCTTCATCTCCAGCAGGACGCCGCGGAGAGTCGTTCTCGTAATCGGTTTCAGCAGATACTGGTCCACTCCCGCTTTGATCGCCTGTCGCGCATATTCAAAATCATCATAGCCGCTGATGATAATGATCTTTATCTTGGGAAATTCCTCTTTCACGATTTCACTCAAAGAAAGGCCGTCCATAAATGGCATCTTAATATCGGTGATCAGCAGATCCGGCTTCAGTTTCCGGATCATCGGAAGCGCCATCTCCCCATCTCCGGCCTCTCCCACCAGCTGAAACCCATACTGCTCCCACGGAATTTTATCACGAAACCCTTCTCTTATGACGCTTTCATCTTCCACCAGAAATACTTTTAACATTTGCTTCCTCTTTTCCATTCACAAGTCCGTTTCCTATCAATAAGTCCTCTTCTCCAGGGCGTCCTTCACATTTTCCTTTGTAAATACCGTTTCCGGAACAAAATACAGCTTTGCCACGGCCTCGTTGTTCTCCAGTTTTCTGATGACCGTTTCAACGTATTCGCCCTGATTGGGATTGCACTCGATGTCCGCGGTAACCAGCCCTTCAGCCACCAGCTGAAGCCCGCTTTTCACCGCGTCAAAGGAGATGACCATGATGTCTCCATCCTCTCCAGCGGTAAGCCCTGCGTTCTGTATGGCCGTCAGCGCGCCAAAGGTCATATCGTCGTTTTGTGAGATCACCACATCGATATCTTTGTACCGGTGCAGCAGCATTTCCATCTCTTCCTGTCCTTTTGCCGTCGTAAACTCCCCATCCGCCTGCTCCAGGATCAGCCAGTTTTCGTGGGCTTCTGCGACTTCATTGAATCCGTTCGTGCGGCCAATCGTGGCCGTCGCTCCCTCGGTTCCCTGTAAAACCACGATGCGGATGCTCTCCTCCTGCCTGTGCTGCTTCGTCAGGTACTCGTCCAGGATATTCCCGGCCATTCTCCCCTCCTTGTAAAAATCGGAGCCGATCCAGGTCGTATATAATGACTGATCGCTGAGCTTCACTTTACGGTCGATTAAAATGACAGGAATCCCTGCCTCCTTCGCCTCCTGCAGCACAGTCTCCCAACCGTCTTCCGTAATCGGAGAAAACACAATATAATCCACCCGCTGGGAGATAAAGCTCCGCAGTGCCTTAATCTGATTCTCCTGCTTCTGCCTCGCGTTATTAAAGATCATAAAATATCCATTTTCTTTGGTAAGGATATTTTGAATGGAAGTCGTATTGGCAGTTCTCCACACGGATTCACTGCCTACCTGAGACACTCCCACCACGATCAGATTTTCATCGACTGTATTTTCTGTATCTTCCGTCCCGTATTCTTTTACACAGCCGGACAGAATCAGAATCAGGAACAGCAGAGGAATGAAAAAAATACGTATTTTCTTTGCCGGTATTTCCATATGTACTTACCCTTTCTATGCTTTCCGCAGCGGACGCTCGTATTTTCATGAGTTTTATGTTCTTATTTCATTCATTTATCCAGGAACGTCCTCCGGCAGACTCTCATAAATTTTAATCGCCGGTATTGTAAGTTCCACAATGGTTCCTCTTCCCTTTTCAGACTCTATTTTCATTCCGTAGCCGGAGCCGAAATACATGCGGATCCGCTCATTTACATTTGCCAGTCCAAATCCTTTTTCCGTCTCACTGCAGGGACGCTCGATTTCCCTTCGCAGCTGCTCCAAGTCTTTCTCATCCATACCGATCCCATTATCACTGACCGCCAGGTGGAGGACCTCTCCGGTTTTCTCACAGCTGATATGGATGCAGCCTCTGGAGCGCTTATATTTTATGCCGTGATATAGGGCATTTTCAACCAATGGCTGCAGCGACAGCTTCAGAATCTGATAATCATACAGCTCCTCGTCAATCTGGATATCATACTCCAGGATGTCCCGGTACCGTCTTTCCTGAATCTTTAAGTAACTGCTGATATGCTGCTCCTCTTCCCTGAGCGTAATAATCTCTTTCCCCTTGCTGAGCACCAGCCGGAAAAAGCTGGACAGGGACACTACCATGTTCACCGCCTCATCCGCCTTCTCATCCTCGATCAGCCAGACAATCGTATCCAGGGTATTATACAGGAAATGGGGATTGATCTGTTCCTGTAAAAGGCGCAGGTCCAGCCGCCGCATCTTTTGCTCATCCTCTTTGATCTGCCCGATCAGAGTCTGCATATTGGCCGCCATATCGTTAAATCCATTGGCCAGGATCTCTATCTCATCTTTCGAACAGACGTCGGCCCTTGCTGATAAATCGCCCTCCGAGACCTGTCTGGTCGCATCATACAGCACTTTAACCGGCCGCAGAATACCGGTTGTAATCCGCCATGTCGCTATAATTGTCAAAACCACCAGAAACAGCACCAGGAGCCCGCACACGATGATAAAGCTCTGCATCTGCTGCTTCAAATTCCCTGTGACCACCTCCATGGCCTTCGTCTGGTAATAGATATAATACTGGATATCGTCCTGAATCAGTTCTGTCAGGATGTAGATGTTATTATCCAGCTCCTGGATATTTTCATCATACCGCCCGCCGATTCTGATGTTCTCGAAAATATCATCCACTCTCTTTTCCAGGGTGTCGATATTCCGCAAAAGGGTCTCCAGCCACACGCGGCTCTCCGTCTCTGTGGTGATATCCTTCAGCTTCGTAAACTCCGCCCGCAGCTCTCCGATTAAGGCATAGGGATCCTTTAACGTCTCGTCCTCAGAAATATTTCCAAAGTCTACATATCCCACCACAAGCTTATAGAGGCTCTCGTCCATCTCATCTTTAAAATTCAGATTATAATTATTGGCAATGGTCATATCGCTGACGATCTTATCGTACACTCTGCTGTACTGAATCATGGAAACCAGCAGAACGACCACCACAATGAAAAATGGCAGGACAATCGCCGCCGCAAGCATCAATATTTTTTTGTTGATTGAAAACCGGATCGGGCTCTTATTCGAACCATTTTGCCACAAAGCGTCACGTTTCATCTCTTTATCCCCTAAGTAAAACATTCTCTGTTCATGGGTATTATACAATGAGATCAACGCTTAAGCAATAAAAAGCCTGGCGGCTTTTCGCGGGGAGCTGATGATGCATGGGGGATAATGCAAAGTTGTGAAAGGGCGGCAGCAAAAAAAGGCCGGAAGCTGCGAAAGTAGGATTACATCATTTCGGGGCTTGGGGCCTTTGGGTTTATAGTGGTTTTCTGTCGCTTTTCCGTTGTTTCTCTATATTGATTTTATACTCTCAAGCAATTAGTTATATGCTGGAGTATGGGATTTCACAGTACCAGCTTAATTTAGGCTGAAAGACATCGCGGTTTCAGACTCGCCGGACTTTTTCCATTCCCACTCCTCATGCCACTCTGCTACAAGACTGGCATCTTCCTTACAAATTACAACGATGTCTTCTATACACAAATCTCTCTCGAATAAATTTATGGCCGCTTCACGGTGACCATCCCTCAATCCCTCTTCCCTGCTCGATTCCTTCTCACTCGCTATATGCCTCTGCTCATCATACTCTGTCAGCAGCACCTCGAACACCTCCGCTCTGTGTGATGACAAAAATTCCGCCAGTATTCCATCCCGGATGCAGGAATCGATCACTTCTCCGATTGCCTCCAAAAGATCTGCCCCTGCTTCCATCCATTCTCTGATTCGCGCCACGAATTCTGCATACTCCCTTAATGCAGAACACTGCTCCATCAGGCTTTTATTATGTCCCCGGTTAATGTTCACCATGACCGCTTTAAATTCCATACACGGTTCCAGTTCCGGATGAAGCGTGGAAAATGCATTGGATAACTTCAACTCTACATAGTCCGGCTCTTCTTCTGTATTCCTCCACAATATAGAACGCTCCACGGACCGGCATATTTGGATTCCATGTAGACTGGTGTTCCCACAGATTCAGGACGTCGTCGATTAAAAATGCGAGATCATTCTTCATTTTCATATAAATCACATCATCGAGCGTATGAATCTCCAAATCTTCAGGATTTGTATACTCGGAATGGCTGACAGCATTATACAGCGAAAGCAGCTCCTCTTTCCGGTTAAATACCATGCGAAATAATCTGTCCTTATACTTTTTATTAACTTTTACCACGTTTCTACCTCCATTATACTCAAATAGCTGGTACTTTACAATAGATTTTTACTATCATTCCATAGACAGACCACTCCTCCCACTTTCTAATTCCAAACAATTGTGAATGCTTTGGCAGACTCGCCGTGATGCCATTGATATGGCATAAGATATCGTGACGCATAAGAAAATGCGTAATAGAAGTATAGCATGATTATTACATAAAGTAAATGAAAGAAAAGTCTGATTTATGCCGCGGCAGCCGCTCCTCTCTACCGGATGATCTTAAGATCTTAAGAATAGAGCTGCTTCTCTTACAGGCTTAACTCTGCTTCTGGTTCTCTGCCTGTTTCGTCTGAACAACACCATTTACGGTCCACTCACCATCTGCATTGACGGTACTGCCGTCAATGACGCTGTCTTTCATTAATTTGCCGCAGGTTCCGTCGGATACCGGGTTAAAATAGTTGTGATTATAAGAACTGGTTAAATTTTTCAATGTGTCTCCTATTATACTATATACAATTATCTTTTTCAATCCGCTTTTTTCTGATTTTAATACATTTTTCCTGTGTTTCAGCCGCCTGAAGCCGGAAATGAAACCGGCAGCGCCATAGTAACAACAAATTCTTCCTCCGTATATTCCACATGGCTATATCCGCCATACTTCTTCACCACCCGCTTCATGTTCTTAATTCCCAGTCCATGCTTCGATTCATCCAGCTTTGTGGTCTGGATGCTGCCATGCTTCACCCTGACCGGATTCGTTTTGGTGTTCTTTATTTCCACCCAGATCAGGTTCTTCTTTCTGGATATAGTCAAAGCGATCCGACGTGCCAGACTGCTGTCTGTTATCTCGCTGCAGGCCCTGACCGCATTTTCCAGCGGATTTTCAAAGATGGTGTAGATATCAGGAAATGCCATAAAAGAAAAGTCGGAGAACAGGATATTCGTATCAAATTGGATTTGCGCGGAATCACAGCAAAGCTGTGTCTGGCACAGGATCGACCGCAGAGCCGGTGAGGGGATAAAGGCGAACCGGTAACTGTCTTCGATATGATGAAGCATTTCATCCGCATAGGACCGGATATCACGCTCCACAAGCTCTCCCTCCCCGCCGCCCGCACCCTCCTGCAGCAGGTGTTTTATGCCATCGATCTGTTTCGTATAATCGTGAGCCAGTCCCTTTAACTCTTCAATAAACGCATCCTGCTGTCCGATCACCACCCGGTCCAGCTGTTCGATGCGGGACAGTCTGTCTAATTCGTGCTGAAGCTGGCAGCGTTTCCGCCAATGGTTGTCCCCCAGAATCACCGCCAGGTTCATGAATAAGACGCCCAGAAAAAAGATCATGCTTAGGGAATCGGCACGGTTCCCCAGCTTCGTATTCAAACCGAGAATATTAAATACATAGTATATAATAAAAATACTGACTACGGGGACTGTGATAATCGACAGATTTTCCGTTATCGTAAGCTCCGTGTTCTCCTTTCTCTGTTTCAGCCAATGGAAATAGCGGACAACCAGGAGGATGACACAGAACATGCCGGTGCTGCAGAGGTTAAAGCCTGCATTTTTAATGGTATCATCTATGACGGCAATCATATTCACCCTGATCATGGAGGCGTAGATCAAAACATGGATGCTTTCACAGATTAAAAGCAGAAGAACCTCAAAGAAGGAACAGAGAAGCCTCGCGGCGATACTGCCCTTGAAGAGCATCAGGTTTAAGATCAGACTGCAGAGAAGAGCAGTCATTGTATTCAGCTCCGGTATGTACAGTAAATTTATGAGAAACAGAACTGTAGACAGGCCTAACAGCAGTCCCCAGGAGACCAGCCGGCGTTTCTCCCATCTGAGTGTGAAGAACTGCATGGTGAACCAGAAAAGTAAAGCAAAATCCAGAATACATTTGCCATAGGCTAAAATCGTGTCAAGCATACTCATACCACCTTTGTATCTGCGTTGTGCTTCAGATATCTGAATTGTGAAGCAGCGTTTTCATAAATGAATCCCGGAAATGGAGGCCCAACGGCGCAGCGCTGTGGTCTGTAAGTAAGATTTTGCTGTCGTTGACCGTATCTACCATATCCAGATTGACAATGTAGCTTTTGTGTGAATACGCAAATTTGTCGGACGGCAGACTGTCCATGAGCTCACGGAGACTCTGCCATGTGCCGATCTGCGCTCCATCCTGGCACACGATATGCCGTTTGCGGAGTTTCGAATAAATATACATGATTTTATCCGTCCGGAGCAGATTGGTATGAGAGTCATTCGTAATCTTTATATAGGATACGGAGCGGTCCAGCTTATGGGCGCAGGCATTGAGGACGGCTATGATCTCCTCCTCCGTAAATGGTTTCACAATAAACCGAAACGGTTCCGCCCGGTATCCGTCTATGGACATGGATTTCAGAGCCGTAGTCAGAATGATAATCGACGTATTTCCCCGTTTTCGCAGTTCCTCGGCAATATCGATGCCGATGCTTCTGTTCCCGAACCGGATATCCAGAAACAGGATGTCATAAGGATTCGTCAGGTCATACAGTTTTTCGGCGGCAACCAGTTCGATGAGATCGATCTCCACGTCATATGCGAAGGAATACCGTAATATATATTTTTTCAGTTTGTCGCGTATCGGCTGTTCGTCGTCACAGATACACACCGTATATTTCTTCATGTATCAATTCTCCCCCATTTTTTTGGTATCTTTTATTATACCTTACAAACTCCGTTATGGGTAGACGCTAATTGCTTTCTGACATAAAATTGCGGATTACCAAAAATGCGGAACGGATGAACTGGTATTGCTATCCTGTCGGATCACTCAGCGTACGCTTCAAACCACACCGTTTCACACAGCGGCCTTCTCTCCTCTGCGTGCCGTTCTGAGTCCAAAAAGCCTTTGCTGGGATACCCAAGGAACAACAGCGCTGTCGGCTCTAAATATTCCGGCAGGATAAATTCTTTTGTTATAACAGCAGGATCAAATAAGCCGACCATGACACTTCCAATTTCCAACTCTCTCGCTGCCAGCATCATGTGGTCACAGACAATACCTATATCCAGATCTCCGGAACACTTTTTATCATAGGGGCGGATCAATTCTCCGCGCCTGTCCCGGCAGACGATGAGTGCGCATGGAGCGCCAAAGGTTCGGTACGCTTTTTCTACCTTTACCATGTTTTCTCTTCTCCGGACAACGATGATTCTTTGCGGCTGCCTGTTGCAGGCAGTTGGGGCAACCCGTCCCGCTGACAATATCTGTTCCAGATCTTTTGACAGTATTTCTTTCTCCATAAATCCACGTGTCGTACAACGTTTTTTCGCTAAAGTTAAAAAGTCCATAATATCCTCCTTCAAAACATGAATAATAATTCACGTTTATAATCATAGCAGGGATTTCAGCAGACGTCAACAAAATGCGAATAATAATTCACATTTTATTGACCTGGGGCAGGACCCCATGTATAATAAAAAAGAGGTGAGGATATGGCTGATAAGAGAATTCCCGTCCAGAGACGGTCCATAGAAAGAAAACAAAAGATTTTAAGCTCCGGTTTTAAACTTTTTTGTGAACACGGCTACTACAAAACAAATACCATCGAGATTGCAAAACACGCCGGTGTTTCAACCGGAGCCGTATACAGTTATTTTAAAGATAAGCGGGAAATATATATTGCAGCATTTGACAGCTATCTCGAAGAAATTTCGGGACGTTTATTTGAAGAACTGGAACAATCTCAGACGCTTCCATTACCGGATTTCGTGGAAAACTGGGTCACTGTATATCTCGAATTGTATGCAGACTCCGGGCACGCGTTAGCACAGTTAAGAATGATGATATTAGAAGACGAAGAGATCAACCGTCATTTTTCAGATTTAGAAAATGAATATTTTATGAAGCTGATCCGGCTGCTGAATAAAAATGGTGTGGAACGAACCGATCTTATGGAGACGATTTATACCTGTTGTATTTTGATCGATGCATTGAGGCAGGAGCAGTCCTCATTCTCACATATCGGCCTGAATTTTTTCATTTTTAAGGAACAGGTTACCAGTACAATCCTTCAATTATTGTCCGGCTGAATTGCCTTGTAGTCCGCAGGAAATACCGGGAGAACGCCGGAAATACTATACTGGAATATAAAAAACGAGCCATTAACAGATAAGTTATGGTTTTATACAGCGTGGAGAGGGGTATTTATGTCGTCAGTAAAAACGGGTAAGGGAACAAACAGGAGCAGTGATTCCATGTTGTTGCCGCATATCATCGATGTTTATGTGTTTTTGATTCTGTGCTGTTTTCCCCTTTTTGTTGTGAATCAGTATTATGAACTATTGAAGGTAAAATATTATTTTTATATCGGGTCAGTAATTTTTCTGCTGACAGCTGCATTAATCGCCGGTACTATCGGGCAGAGTAGTCTGAAAACGTATTTTGCATCTTTTAAATGGAAGGATTTTATAAAGACGTTTTCCACCATTGATACCGCACTTTTGGTCTTTCTGCTCATCGCAGGCATCTCAACGATCCGTTCCGATTACGTGTATGAATCTTTTTGGGGAAATGAGGGGCGTTTTTCCGGACTCTTCCTACTCAGTCTATATGGAGCAGCATACTTTTGTGTAACAAGATTGGGGAATTTTAAAAGATGGTACCTTGATGCATTTTTAGCCGCAAATTTACTCGTTTGTATATTTGGTATTACGGATTACTTTCAGTTGGATCTCCTGCACTTTAAAGTGGGAATGGCGGAAAACGAAAAGTTTATATTTACCTCAACAATCGGTAATATCAATACGTATACTGCGTTGGTCGGAATGGTAACGGCGGTGTCGGCCGTATTGTTTGCAGCAGAAGGCAGATGGAAAAAGAAGTGTCTGTACTTTGTCAGTCTCATTATCAGCATCTTTGCATTGGTCATGGGGATCAGCGATAATGCCTACCTGTCACTGGCCGCGTTGTTCGGCTTTCTTCCGCTTTATCTGTTTCAGAACAAGAAGGGTGTCAAAGCCTATTTATTAATCATCACTTCATTTTTCTCGGTGATCCAATGCATTGACTGGATTAATACCGGGCTGGGAACCAGCGTGCCGGAGATCGACAGCGCGTTTCAGATCATATCCCAAAGCGATGGCCTTCTCTTTCTCATATTACTTCTCTGGATTCTCTGCGCCTTCGTTTGCGGACCAGATTTTGTAAATGCCCACAAGAAAAACATGTCTGCCTCTATGCAGACTCATATTTTCAGTAAAAATGAATATAAGCCGACAGGCTGCAGAGGCTTGCAAAGAACCTGGATGGCACTTCTGGTACTTTGCATTCTGGGTGTCGGATACGCACTCGTTGACGTTAATTTCCAAGGAAACGCAGAACGGTATGGAGCTCTTGGCAGTTATCTGCTGTTTAATGATGACTGGGGGACTCACAGGGGTTACATATGGCGCAATGCCATGGAATGCTTTAACCAGTTTCCATTGAGGAAAAAAATCATTGGCTTCGGCCCTGATACTTTTGGAATTGTGTTATTAAATAAGACAAAAGGAAACATTTACGGTCAGACATTTGATAACGCACATAATGAGTATTTGCATTATCTCGTCACAGTAGGATTTGCCGGATTAATTGCGTACCTTGCCTTTTTGATTTCTTTTGCAGTGAGAGTCATTCGCAGAGCCAACAAAAACCAGTATGTCACAGCGGCTTTTTTTGCAGTGCTCTGTTACTCGGCGCAGGCATTTGTAAACCTGAATCTGCCAATTGCTACACCGATTATGTGGATGCTTCTCATGCTAGGCGAGCTTGGTATACGGGAAAATAAGGATTATAATCTCTGCAAACCGGTCTGAATCACCGGTCTGCAGAGCATACGTCGTTTTTTGTCGAATTACTGTATGCTCCTTAAAAACTTTTTTAGAGTTATAATCTAACTATAAAAAAGTTTTAAAAGGAGAGTTCTTATGCGCGACTTATCAGTATATTTTTGTAAAAAATGCGGGTTTTATTCTTATTATCCTTTAGCCAAATATGCGGTCTGTCCGAGATGTGATCTTGATATGGTGCTGCTGCCAATAGAATATAAAGAATTCGTCAATCTAAACTGTTATGAACGCGATGAATTACTTGCTGATCAAATGATTGCTTCATCCTCTCCCATTGTTCGAAGAATCATTGCTCCGCATAAGATAAATAACACTCGTGAAATCATTGCAATTCTCACTTATAAAATCGACGAATTAAACACTGAAAATGTAAAATTACAGGGAACCGTAGATTGGATGCATCAATTCATCTGGCAGTTAGTAAAAAGCAGAAAAAATATAACTCCGCCCTAGTTCTCGTCGCAAAGATAGGAAACCAATATAGAAATAAATGCAGCATTATTCGGTTTCTTTCTCAAAGGGGTATAGGCAATATGTTCGAGCAGTGACCGGTCACCTTTATTCCATATTAATGCAACCAGCGTTCTGATATTTCTCTCTACGCATTGTACTGATGTATGGTATTTCTTTGCTACCTCTGGATATAACCATTTCGATATTAATTGTAACTTATCTCCATCTTCTATGGATAATTGTACTGCAGATATTACATAGTAAAATCCTGTATATGATCGATTCGCTCCAAGCCGTAGCAAAAGATTTTCTATCTCTCTTTCTCTCATGGCTTTTCTCCTCTCCCTATCACCTTCAATCATACTATGGAAATTTATGGCAAATCAATCGATATATCTCGACTTTTTTCGACGTATATATAAACGTTGAGAGTTTTTATTTATAACGCCTGATGGAAGAATATCAAAAACATCGATATTAAAATAAAAAAGGGATACCGTCTGAAACAGCATCCCTGTCAAATCATATACCGCCAACAGCCCCCATCGAAACAACCGCTATACGGTTCAGCCCCGAATTTCCTCTCTATTCATTCCCATAATCATCCACAACCCACTCAGACGTCTCGCCATCCCGGATCAAAATCCAGTTCCAGTCCGTATACACAGCGTTCGGTTCAAAACTCCAGGTATTTTCTCCTGTTTTTAAATCGGACAGAATGACAATGACATCGTCCCGTTTCACTCCATTCGAAGCGCCGCGGCCGTATTCCATATACGAATCGATGATCCTCTCAGACCGCTCTCTGTCATACCACAAACCAGTCAGCGTACAGTCCTCTTCAAAGGTATCCATCTTCTCACGTATACACGCTTCGATGTCGGAGCTGACCGTTTCACGGTTTGAGGCAGCAGATTCCATTTCAGCAGATGTGCGTTCCATATCCTTTTTATTGTCCGCGGCCGGATCACTGGTCGCGCCGGTATCGGTATGCTGGATGAGTGGTTCGTGACTCGTCGTACTGTCGATTTTCCCGGTACATCCGGTTAATGCGAGTACGCATACTATTAGAACTGCAGGCTGCAGTAATTTTTTCGTTTGATTTCTCATTCTATTTCTCATTCTATTTCTCATTCTATATGTCATTTTATTTTTCATCTTATAGAGCCTCCTGTTCTTTACGTCTTATCCATCCCACATTACTATCCCATTGATTATTCTGAATTCGTATCCATCTGCGATTTCACAAAGTGGCTGCGTCCGGCCAGTACAGGTTTATCTGCTTCATCCCATCAAAATACTTTATTTCATTATAATCGATTGTCCACACCATTACCTTTCTTTTTTCTTAAATATCTTTTTCTTAAATATCTTTTTTCTTTGCTTACCATAATCACCATCCCCTCCAAAGCACGGTTATTCCCTTGTATTCCCAAAGAATATTTGCTAAAATCACCATATTACAACCGCTCGGGAGTTCCCGCCTATTAGGATGCCGGTATGAATAAAGAACATGATTAATAGAAAAACTCTGAAAACCGGCGGCATACAACCGGCTTTCAGAGTTTTTGATTATCCCCTCAATACCTTCTCTCTTTCATCACTTCCCGCGCATCCGTCTGATCATACACCTTTTCCTCCGTAATAATCCGCAGCGGCAGTTCCTTCCCTTCCATCAGGTCCTGCACGGCCTTCATCAGCTGCGGGCCGAGAAGAGGATTGCATTCCACGGCGCAGTTCAACTTGCCGTCTATCATGGCCTGAAAGGCATCCTTCGTGCCGTCCACCGACACGATTACCACGTCACTGCCCGCGTGGATTCCATGCTCTTCCAAAGCGTTCACAGCGCCTAAAGCCATATCATCGTTGTGGGCGTAGATCACATCAATGTCCCATGGGTAGTTTTCAATATAATCTTCGATGATTCGGCGGCCGCCTTCATATGTAAAGTCTCCCGACTCGGAATAGGCGATCCGATAGCCGGGATTCCCGGCCATCTGTTCCTCGAAACCGCGCTTGCGCTCCACGGTAGGCGACGCGCCTAAAGTTCCCTGGAGCTCCATAATCTTCACCGGCCCATGCTCCGGCTTCACATTAGCGGCGATCCAGCGCATGGCGCGCCGGCCCTCCTCCATGAAATCCGCGCCGATGTACGTCAGGTACAGCCCGTCATCCTCTGTCTCAATCCTTCTGTCCGACAGCAGCACGGGAATCCCGGCTTCCCTGGCCTCCGTCAGGACCTCATCCCAGCCGCTGTCCACCACCGGCGACAGAACAATCACATCCACTTCCTCCCTGATAAACGTGCGGATGGCTTCGATCTGCCTCTCCTGCTGCTGATCCGCATCCTCAAAATGAAGGCTGATCCCCGCCTCCCTGGCCGCGCTCTTGATGGACTCCGTATTGGCCAGACGCCAGGCGCTCTCGGTTCCCACCTGGGAGTATCCCACCTGGATCGTGTTCCTGTCCTTCTTTTTATACTGCTCCCACTTCACCTCGCTGTCCACATTGTCGATGGTAATGTTGTGGCTCCGCAGAATGACCTGTTTGGGAACTCCGGAGACTTCGTTTAAGATATCCATGGCATACCGGATCGCCTCCTTTCCGCCGGTGGGGCAGGTAATGGTCTCGCTCAGCTTTCCCTGCCGCACCAGATCCATGCCTCCATTGGGGCCGGAAAATCCGTCCACTCCTATAATTTCCGGGGAGTACCCCAGCTTCTTCACCGCCTCATAGACCCCGGATGCCATGTAATCGTTGTGGGCAAACACCACGTCCACCCCCGCCAGCCGTTGCCCCAGCTCCAGAAATAAGTCCTCCGCCTGGTCCCTGGACTCCTGCTCCACACGAAACTGTTCTCTGACGATCCCCGGCTCCCTGGAGAGCACCAGGTCAAATCCCTTGCTTCTCTCGGCACTGGAAATGGAATTCTCGCTTCCGCAGACCTCGAACACAGTCCCTCCCTTTCCCGCCAGCCGTTTCGCGGCCCCTTCGCCTGCCTGCCGTCCGATCAGTTCGTTATCCGGGCCGATAAACAGAGTGTAATCAAAGCCCTCCACGCCGCGGTCCATGACGATAACCGGAATCTTCTGGTACACCTGCCCAATCACATCCGTCATCTCCCTGGCATCTCCGGGGGAGATAATCAGAAGGTCGATATCAAACTGCATGAGTCTCTCCACATCCTTCTTCTGCTTTTCCCCATCAGAAGTGGCGTCGGTCATGATCAGCCTGATATTGGGATATTCCGCGGCCGCATCCTCGATCTCACTGATTAATGCCAGCCTCCAGGTCTCACGCATATTGGCCTGGGAGACTCCGATCACATAGTCCACCTGTTCGATCTGGCCGCGGCCTCTTTCCGTATACAGCCACCCGACTCCTGCTGCCAGCAGAATCAGGACTGCTGCCGCTGCCGCCATCCATTTTCTCTTCATCGCCATCTCCTATACACCGTCTTCCTGGATCGGAATATGGATCACAACCTTCGTTCCCACATTCTCGATGCTGTTGACCCGGATCTTAAATCCGTCTCCGTACTTGATCCGCAGCCGTTCCTTGATATAGAACAGTCCGAAGCTCTGCCGCTCCTCCAGCTCGCAGGGTTCATTTAACAGATGGTTCAGTTCCTCCGCCTGCTGTGCGCTCATGCCTGATCCGTCGTCCTCCACGGAGAACTCCAGCAGCCCATCCGCGCTTTTCACGGCCCGGATGGTGAGATGCCCTTCCCCCCTCCTGGTCTTGATCCCATGGTAGATTCCATTCTCCACCAGAGGCTGGAGCATCAGCTTGGGAACCTCCTCATTTAAGATTTCCTCATCCTTGACGATCTGGTAATTCAGCTTGCCGCCGTAGCGGATCTTCTGGATATACAGATAGTTGGCCACATAGGAAAGCTCCTGCTCCACGCTGATATAGTCCCTGCCGCGGCTCAGCCCGATCCGGAACATATTGGTCAGCGCATCCACCAGCCGCACCACATCCCCGGCCCCGTAATCCCTGGCCATCCAGCTTATGGTGTCCAGGGTATTGTACAGGAAATGAGGCTTGATCTGTTCCTGGAGTACCTTCAGCTCCGCCATCCGCTTATTCTTCTGCTCGATGTATACCTGCTGGATCAGGTCCTCGATCCGCACAAGCATATGGTTAAAATCACGCCCCAGCTCGCTGACCTCGTCATGGTAATCTCCCTGAAAGCGGACGGCCAGATCCCCGGACTCCGCCTTTTTCATCAGCAGCTCCAGCTCCACCACCGGATTCGTGATCGTCTGGGATATCTTCACCGTAATCACAAAGACAAATACCAGAAGCAGAAGCAATCCGCAGGTAAGCGCGAAAATCAGCGTATTCATGTGCCCCATAATCTCGTCGATGGAGAATACCCCGACCACACGCCAGCCCGTGTAATCCGAACGTTCGCTGCGGATCTGGTACTTTTCTCCCCGTATTCTGGCGGTCACAGGTGCATTTTCCTTCCGGATCCAGTCGGGATTCACCCGGTAGGTAATGGGATTGGCCGGGGTGTAGACCACACGGTCCTCCGAATCGATCACGAATACAAACCCCTTCTGTCCGATCGTAATATTGTCGATGGACTGGGAAATGATATCGTGCTTGATATCCATGAGCAGCACGCCCATGACCTCCGTGGTTCCTTCCTTATAGATTGCCTTCACCATGGAAAATACATTGTCAATGCTGTAGCTTTCATTGGTCACAATATTGCGGCCCGACGTGTCGCTGATCAGACAGACGGTGTCCGGATTGCTGACCGCCAGCCTGTACCACTCCTCATTCACGAAGGAATCCCTGGAGATACGGGTCATCCCCGTGCTGATATACAGGTCATTCTCCGTGGCAAACAGAATTCCTGCCACCTCCGGATGGGTATTGGCCACATGCTTCAGCCTGGCGACTGCCTTTGAGCTCTCCTGCATCCAGAATATGTCGTCTTCCGTATACATCTCATTGAAATCCACGCTTCTCAGCTCTTCAATCACATAGTTGGAGATTTTTTCAATACTGCTGATATAGACATCGATGGAGGTTCTCACCTGGCTGATCATCTGGCCCGTGTGCTCCGAGATATCATTTTCCGCCTGTCCGGCAAAAATGCTGATGACCACGATCCCGAAAATACAGAAAGGGATGAGTGCAATTAAAATGTAGGATAAAATCATCTTGTTTCGGATAGACAGATTCATGATTTTATTCTTCACAAATTTCATTGCACTCACCCCTGTATCATTCTTCTACCAGTATAACAGCAATGGTACTGTTTTACAATTAGAACCTACCTTCCCTTCGCTTTTTCGGCACGTATGGAGATGATCCTCTGGATAACGATAAAGATGCACAGCAGCGCCGCGATCGTCACCTTCGTCCACCATGTATTGAGGTTCTGGTAGATGACAATGGTCTGGATAATGCCCTGGATCAGCACGCCGATGGCGGTTCCGATAATACTGCCCACTCCGCCGGTCAAAAGCGTGCCGCCGATTACGGCGGAGGAGATGGCATCCAGCTCAAGGCCCATATTCTGGAGGGAATAGCCCGCCAGCGTATAGAAGCTGAAGACGACGCCGGCCAGCGCCGCGCAGAAGCTGCTGATGGCATAGACTGCGATTTTGGTTCTGGCCACCGGAAGCCCCATAAGAACGGCCGACTGTTCATTTCCGCCCAGAGCGTAAACGCTGCGGCCGAACTTCGTGTACTTGAGCACGTAAAAGGCAACCGCGATTACCGCGAAGGCGATAAAGGCATAGGAGTATAATTTTCCCTTTCCAATCATGACTCTCGTAAGGGCCATTTTCTTATAAAAGGAGTTGCTGATGGGGATGGACTCCGTGCTGATCACCGCGCACAGCCCCCGCATCAGGAACTGTCCCGCCAGCGTCACGATAAATGGCTGAAGCTTGAAGTAGTGGATGATATATCCCATGGAGGCTCCCAGCAGAAGGCCGATGATAAGCACGAGCGCGATCACGACCGGCGCCGGAACGCCCCGTTTCAGCATATACGCCGACAGCACGCAGGTAAACGCGATGGTGGACGCAATGGAGATATCAATTCCGCCTGTGAGAAGCACAAAGGTAACCCCGATGGCCGCTATGATCAGATACGAATTGTCATTGATCAGATTAAACAGCGTAGAGAGGGATAAAAACCGGTCATACCGGACCGCACCAAACGAAAACAGCGCCACAAACAGAATGATGGTAATCAGCAGCGATATATTATTGATCTTTACTTTCTTTCCGGACCGTTCCTTCATGCTCCCTGCACCGCCTTTCCCTTATGAAGCAGATTTTCGATTTGTTCTCTGAATTCCTTTGACTGGAACAGGCAGATAATGACAACCAGAACTGCCTTTACCACCTGTGTGATCTCCGGGGCAATGCCCAGCGCATAGACGGTTGTCGTGATACTCTGGATAATCAGAGCGCCTGCAATGCTGGCCGGTATCGAAAACCGCCCGCCGTTCAGTGAAGTCCCGCCGATGGCCACCGCCAGAATCGCGTCCATCTCGATCATCAGTCCCGCGTTGTTGCAGTCCGCGCCCTTGATTCCTGCGCTTTCAATCAGCCCCGCCACCGCTGCCAGCGTTCCGCAGCAGGTGTACACCAGCAGCTTGATTTTATCCACATGGATTCCAGCAAATTTACTGGCCAGAGAATTGCATCCCGTGGATTCCAGGAAAAGCCCGAATGCAGTCTTCTTCGTAAAGAGAATCAGAATGATTACGACGAACAGCACGATAAATACCGGAAACG
>OATU01000974.1_pt1 | contig 20240 bp, 34 predicted proteins | sample 1516711 | NCBI WGS metagenome assembly OATU01 (sample SAMEA2579971, study PRJEB22360) | human gut metagenome | biome: human gut; feature: human-associated habitat; material: faeces | place: Denmark | collected 2008/2010 | reverse complement strand
TGCAGATCTTATGGAGTTTAGATTTTCGAAGGAGGAAGCATAGATGAAAAAATGGAAATTTAATGATGATATACCGGCAGAGGAAGCAGCGGCTATGGTACGGGCTGTGGAACGCTACGCAAATGAAGTAGATACTCCGGATTTTAAAGTAATATTTGCAATCTTAGGGATTGAGAGAGTGGAGGTGCTTGCTTGTGTTGAACAGAGAGAAGATGCATAAGCTTTTAGATTTGGTACTCGACGCAAAGGAAAAAACGATAATAAACCCTTGTGATCCGTGTATTATGCTTGCTTTTTCGAGTGATAAGAGTGATACAAAATTCTTCTTGTCGGAAAACGTACATCCGTCAAAAATGCTAACGGACCGTCCGATGCCAAAGCATTATGACGTCAATATGTTAATAAAAAATGAACTTGATATAGATATTGCAATCGGTGTAATTAGTGCAATTGTAAGTCAATCATCGACACAAGGAGAAAGACATGATAGAACTTAAAACCTTTCCCAGTCACGAGGAATGGCTTGCTAACCGGAAAAACGGCATTGGCGGATCAGAAATATCAGCAGTAATCGGTGCGAATCCTTATATGTCAAATGTGGAGTTATGGGAACTAAAAACCGGAAGAAGACAAGCTGTTGATATTTCGCAAAAGCCTTATGTCTTGTATGGCACAAAGGCAGAAGCCCCGCTCCGGGAGCTGTTTAAGCTGGACTTTCCAAATTATGAGGTTTGCTATAAGGAAAATAACAGTTTTTACAACGACAAATACCCGTGGGCGCAGGCTTCTGTGGATGGATGGCTGTACGACGACAAGGGGCGGCTTGGGATATGGGAATGTAAGACCACAAATATATTGAATGCCAGTATGAGAGAGAAGTGGAAAAACCAGATTCCACAGAATTATTACTGTCAGTGTTTGTTTTATATGGCGGTTTTGGAAGCTGATTTCTGTGAATTGAAAGCGCAGCTAAAAAGCGAGTATGACGGAGAGTTATTCTTACAGACCAAGCATTATCACTTTGAGCGATCAGAGGTGGAAGAGGACATCCGGTATCTGATGGCTGAGGGCGAGAAGTTTTGGGAATATGTTACAAAGGACCAGTGTCCGCCGGCGAAGTTACCGGAAATATAAAGGAGGAAAAGAAATGGAATTAAGAATTTTAAGTCCGATGGAAGACGGATTTGTGAAGAAAATTGAATGGAACAATGAGGAGTTAAAAGAAGCAATCTCGGCAAAGGTGCAGGATTATAAAGGGCTCCAGTACACAGAGGAAACGATTAAGGAAGCAAAGAAAGATAAGGCGACCTTGAACAAGCTTAGAGATGCGATTGAAACAGAGAGAAAGCGTATTAAGAAGCAGTGTATGGCTCCTTATGAACTGTTTGAAAAGCAGGTCAAAGAAGTGCTGGTGATTATCGATGAGCCGATTCAGATGATCGATTCGCAAATCAAGGAAGTAGAAGAGCAGCGCAGACTGGAGAAGAAACAGAAGGTACTTGAGATCTATGAGGAGAATATTGGCAATCTGAAAGGAATCCTTCCTTTTGCAAAAGTATTCAAAAATGAGTATCTGAATGTAAGCAAGTCATTAAAGAGCATTACAGAAGAAATCATATCGCTGATCAGTAAAGTAAATCAGGATATGGATGTGATCGAAGAACTGGATACAAAGTACGAGCTGCAGGTTAAAGATATGTATGTCAAGACGCTGGATCTGTCGATGGCACTTCGCGAAAATGCAAGACTGGAGGAAGTAGAGCGTAAACTTGCGGAAAGAAGAGCGCAGCAGGAAAGAGAGCGGGCAGAGGCTGAAAAAAGAGCCGCTGAGGAAGCGCAGAAGAGAGCGGAGGCACAGCAGCAGATCGCAGAAAGTATTCCGGAGGAATCTGACAAAAGAGAGATTGTAGAAGAACTGCAGCAGAAAACTGCTCCTGATCCACAGACAGTTACACTCGAATTTAGAGTGACAGCTACACCGGAGCAGCTTCAGAAGCTGAAAGAATTTTTAAAGACAAACAATATCGTGTATGGACCAGTAAGAAAATAGGAGGATTAGGAAAATGGCAGTACAGAACAGTTTAGTAAACAGAAATCAAAAGGGCGGATTGACCGCATATTTGACGCAGGATGCAGTGAAAAATCAGATCAACAAGGTAGTTGGCGGTAAAAATGGGACAAGGTTTGTTTCCAGTATTGTATCCGCAGTGCAGACAACTCCGGCACTTCAGGAGTGTACAAACCCAAGTATTCTCTCAGCTGCACTGCTGGGAGAAGCTCTGAATCTTTCGCCATCTCCACAGTTAGGACAGTTTTATATGGTGCCGTTTAAAAATAAAAAGAAAGGCGTCACAGAAGCACAGTTCCAGCTTGGATACAAAGGTTACATACAGCTTGCAATCCGGTCAGGGTACTACAAAAAGTTAAATGTCCTTGCAATCAAAGAGGGAGAACTGATCCGCTACAATCCTTTGGAAGAAGAAATCGAAGTCAGTCTGATTGAGGATGATATTGAAAGGGAAGAAACCCCAACAGCAGGCTATTATGCCATGTTTGAGTACGAAAACGGCTTTAAGAAGTCGATGTACTGGAGCAAGAAGAAAATGCTTGCTCATGCTGACAAGTATTCCGCGGCATTTTCTGCGAAGTCATTGGAACTTTTAGAAGCCGGTAAGATTCCTGATTCCGAAAAGTGGAAATATTCCTCTTTCTGGTACAAGGACTTTGACGGTATGGCGATGAAAACTATGCTGCGTCAGCTGATCAGCAAGTGGGGAATCATGAGTATTGATCTTCAGACAGCGATTGACAAGGATATGGCAATTATCCGGGAGGATGGAACTGCTGATTATGTAGATCACCAGCAGGAGACAGTGGAGGAAGATAGAAACATCGTTGCAGAGCAGGAGATGAAAGAAGTCATTTCTCCAGAACAAAAGGAAACTGAAAAGGAACTTACCAGTGTGGAAAGTGACTTTTTTAGTTAATTATTAAGCAGCCTCCGAAACAATATATCACATATATGACACTTGAAAATACTAGATTTATACTCCTGCCGGTTACGTCTGTCCGGCGGGAGGGAAAGGGGAAGTAATGGCCGTAAACAGTAAGCAAAAAGGCGCCCGCTTTGAGAGGCAGCTTGCCGGTTTATTTAGGGACTATGGCTATACGGAAGCGCGCAGAACAGCGCAATACTGCGGGAATACCGGCGTTGCATCGGATGTCGTGGGACTTCCCGGAATCCATGTCGAAGCAAAGCACCAGGAACGGATGCAGCTTTACGACTGGATGGATCAGGCAAAGCGCGATGCAAAAGCTGGAAGAGCAGGATTGCTGCCGGCAGTGTTTAGCAAGAAAAATAATCACAGCATACTGGTCACAATGGAACTTGATGACTGGATGAAGATATACAGAGAGTATCAGTCGGGAATGGTGCAAAAAGCGAGAGAACACAATTTAAGCCCACTCATAGAAGCTGCAACAGACAATCGTTGCATTAGATGCGGAGAGATTATCCCAGAGGGGCGAATGATTTGCATAAATTGCGAAAACGAGGCATGCGAAAATTGACATCACAAATAAAGACTTGAAAATTATTCGGAAGGAGGATGCATGGCGATGTCAGATGTTAAATGGATTAAGATAGCGACAGATATTTTCGATGACGAGAAGATATTGCTGATAGAGAGCCTGCCTGATGCTTATGCAATTATAGCAGTATGGTTTAAACTATTGTGCCTTGCCGGGAAAAAGAATAATGGTGGCGTATTCCTTATGAATGACAAAATCCCATATACGGATAAGATGCTCGCAACAATTTTTCACATGAACGAATCTACTGTTGCTATGGCTTTGAGTGTGTTTGAACAATACAAAATGATCGAGATAGTAGATGGAATAATTACAATTCCGAACTGGAACAAGCATCAGACACTCGATGCTTATGAGCGAAAAAAAGAACGTGATAGGCTGTATCAAGAGGAAAGAAGAGCTAAACAGAGGGCTTTAATTGGTAAGTCGTCCGAAAAATCGTCTGACAAGTCGTCTGACGTCGCTGTTTCAGATATAGATAAAGATATAGATAAAAGTATATATATAAGGGCGTTCGCCAGCGAAAAAGTGAAAGATGCTTTTTCTTTGTATGTTTTATGCAGAGAGAAGCATGGAGATAAACTTGACCATAATCAAATCAAGCTATTGGCAGATGGATTAAAGGAATTATCTATGGATCCAGAAGAGCAGCTGTCAATTATTCAGAAAGCGACCGTGAGTAACTGGAAGAGTTTTTATCCGGTAACGAAGAAGACTGAGAAGAAAGCGACAAAAAAAGCTACCAGCAAGAAAAATGCATTCAACAACTTTGAAGGACGGTCTTATGACAGCAAAGAAATCGATGCAATAGAGGGGAGGTTGTTAAGCAAATGAGAATAGACAAATCCTCTAAGAATGGCAGCATGTCATATTTTATTCATAACCGTTCGAAGAAGAAAAGAAAGAAGAAGGTGAGAGGCAAATGATATTTATGACAACAAATCGCACTGTTGTCCTTAGAGATGAGTACGGCAGTCGCCAACGGTGCAGATGTGGTTGCGAGAGATTTAAGAGAGTCACAAACGCAGGCAGAAGATTGTACATGGCCAGAAGAGCCGTGTAGTTCGTTCCGGGAGGAGACGGAGAAGAAAATAGAGAGGAATAGAAAAAAATAAAGATAAGAGGTGTAAACATGGGAAAATGTAAATTACTAAGTATATGCCCGCAAGGCGACCGGTGCTGTATAGAGTGCCAGCATAACGATGTTTGCAATATGCAGTGCGCAGACGCGGATGAGTACGAGTATTGTGTGGAGTGCCCAGAGTATGAGGAGGGAAAATAAATGGACGAGAAGAAAGTTAGAGAAGCGATAAAAAGAATGTGCAAAATGCGAGATGCGAGCGATCGTGGGAGGAAAGGATGCAAAGAATGGAGGAACTAAAGAAATGCCCGTTTTGTGGTGGAGAAGCGATACTATATAAATCTTTTGATTACGTCAATAAGTGCAGAGTTGAATGTACGAATTGTAATATATGCACACAAAATTATGACACAAAAGGAGAAGCAATCGAAGCATGGAATAGGAGAGTGAAAGAATGATTTTATTTTGCCCTGATTTAACGGGGAAAGAAGAGGTAAAAGCAATGCTTATTGGGAATGGAGATTTTATCAGACCAGTGTTACATCCATGTATTAAAGAGAAATGTGTAGCGTACAAGGATGGAAAGTGCATGAAATACGATAATGAAGTGGAGGTAAAAGATGAATAGAGAAATCCTTTTTTAAAGCAAAGAGAATAGATAATGGAGAATGGGTGGAAGGGTATTATGTTAAAACAAGGCTTGGCACAGACATAAAACCAAGCGATGTAATCTTTGTTCCGTTTAAAATCAATAGGAATGAAGAATGGGGATGGATAAAAATTGACCCAGAAACTCTCTGCCAGTACACAGGACTTACCGACAAGAACGGCAAGAAGATTTGGGAGAATGATATTGCTGAATGTAATAAACGAAAAGAAGAATGTGGATTATATAAAGTCATTTGGAGAAAAGAGTATGCTGATTTTGGGGTTGTACCTATAAGCAATACATGCATAGGACGATATCCAATAGGATTTAGCTGCGGAAAGACATTGCATGGTAGAGATTATAAAAAGGTCGGAAATGTTTTTGATAATCCAGAGTTGTTGGAGGTGAAATAGCAAATGAACGTACTAGAGAAGATTTTAGAAGAGATGGAGAATGAATCAAAATTAGCACATGAAGAAATGCAAAGATGCGCAAGAGGAAATCCTTTGCAATTTGATGAAGTAAAAGGATATGCAAGAGCAATGGAATATGTAGTTGACACCATACGTTCTCACATGGATGAAATCCCAAACTGTGAAGGATGCAGCAGAAGAAAATGGTATCAAAAGGGGTTTGAGGACGGAAAGAAAGATAATGACTGGATTCCGGTGGAAGAGAAGCTTCCGGAAGAATCAGGATATTATCTTGCACAATTATCAAAAAAATTACCAAACGAAGATTATTCAGATAGGGTAGTGGTTTTGTATGATGGAACAGAAAAAGAGTTTATGTGTTATGCGAAACTTATTATTGCATGGCAGCCACTTCCGGAGACGTATAAAGATGGGAGGGAAAGATAGATGGATAATTTAAGCAGAAATGGATCAGGATGCTATGATCCAACCGCAAAAGTAGCGATTACACATGCGGATCATATCCCAAAGCATGTAAGAGATGTAATCGAGGTCCTCAAAAAGATTGCAAGATTGCCAGTCTTGCAGGATTTAGAATTGCAAATATCGAACTGGAGGATAAGACCACCAGGAAGAAGTTTAAATACCGAAAGTGAAATAAATACAGACACATGGATGTTATGGAGTATTTGAGGAGAAAGGGGATTGATGCCGGTGGACAAGAAAAGACTGAAAAAGCATAAGGCTAATAAAGAGCGGCTAAAACGACTGGAAGAGAAGATACAAGATCTGTGTAGCACGGAAGCAGAAGAAGTGATGGGAAAGGTTCGAGGATCAAGCAAAAATTTCCCTTACACCGAAATCAGAACGTCAGTATTAATACCTGATCCTTATGAGCAGGAGAAGATTGATAAGCAGATCAGAAAGACAGAAGCGGAAAGGATGCTGCTGAAGGCAGAAGTTGATGAGGTGGATGAGTACATAGAGGCAATAGGAGATCCGGAGATTAAGGAGATATTTGAACTGGCATTTGTGGAAGGGAAGAAGCAGCAAGAGGTTGCAGACATAGTTGGATATAGCAGAGGAAGAATTTCACAAATAATCAGTGAATATCTGAAAGATTAACACAATTAACATTTTATATATGTTATAATTATTCTAGAGCGATTATAATTGATCGCAATACTTACTTTTTATGTTCACACGGAAACGCCCTGATGAGAGTTGGGGCGTTTTTATTAGGTTTGAGTAAACATAGAAAAGATTGATAATGATTAGTAAATTTGCACAAAGATCGTTTGTTTTAGTTGAGGTAGTTGATTTTTAGATAAAACGGGATATAATACATAGTATAAATGTAATAAAAAGAGAACATTTAAATGAGATTATTAAGAACGCTTGGGAGGTGGCACATATGGCAACGAAGAGCATTCTAAAAAACATCAATATCAAAGATAAGAGATTGGCTCGTACATTTGTGGAAGCATTGAGCGGAGCAGAAAATACAAAGTATAAATCTGTACAGCTTTCGAGAGAGTGCAAAGAAGTTACTAGCGATAAAATCAAGGAGTTTTTTAGTAAATAGTGAAACTAGAAGAAATCATACCAAAAACACATTTTATTCAGTTTAATTTAAGTGATATGCTAGAACAGTTGGGAGAGGATTCAGTCAAGGCAATCCTCTCCACTTTTTCGTGTCCTAAGAATAAAGATGTAGAAATTTTTTTAAAAACTAAAGCGATTGAATTTTCCAAAAGAGGATTTTCAAAAACACATCTTGTATTTTGGATGACAGAAGATGGGCTGGAGAAAGAATTGGTAGGGTATTATACTATATCATCTAAACATATAACAGTACAAAGAAGTGCAGTGAATAGTAAAGAGGCAAGAAAATTGAGAGAGCATGGAGTTTTTGATGAGAAGACGAATAAATATACTGTATCAGCTCCGTTGATTGCACAATTAGGAAAAAATTTTTCAAATGGAAATGACAGTTTAATTTTGGGATCTGATCTACTTCAGCTGGCCATAGACAAAGTCAAAAGTGTCCAGAGAGAGATAGGTGGAAGATTTGTGTATTTAGAATGCGAAGACAAACAGAAACTTATAGAATTTTATGAGAGCAATCATTTTAAGAAGTTTGGAAAAAGAAACTTAGATCGAGATGAAACCGATATAGATGGACATTATTTATTGCAATATTTTGCAATGTTATAGATAGAAGAAGCTGATAGGCACCCTCCGGGGTGCTTTTCTAATGCCATCAATGGATAAGCAGGTTCGATCCCTGCACATGGCTTAGTAGCATATCACGGTAAATATTAAAAATCCGGAATGCCGTGGAAGTGCTACGGAGTGATATCACGAAATGCAGATATCCGCAGATCTGCCAAGTAAACAAGTAGACATGATCTATATTTAGTGTTTTAGTCCCCAAGTGCGGATAGGGGAGAGGATGTCAATAAAAGGCATCCTACGGGCGTATAGCTCAGTTGGTAGAGCGATGGTCTCCAAAACCATATGTCATCGGTTCGATTCCGGTTGCGCCTGTTATGGACTACTGCGACCTCCTTTCTTTTGGTTACGTTGTTTGGTTTTGCTTATTGTGTTATGCGGTAGTCCTAAAAGCTTAATGCATCCAGAGATGGGTGCTTTTATTATGTTGTAAAGGTGGTGAGTCCTATGACAGAAAAGCAGAAAATATTTGCAGATGAATACCTGATTGACTTGAATGCCACACGGGCTTACCGCGTTGCATATCCGAGCGTAAAGAAAGAAGAGTCAGCAGCAGTAAATGGGAGTAAGTTACTAAGAAATGCTAAGGTTGCAGAATATATTGCCGAAAGGATGGAAGAACGGCAGAAACGAACAGAAATCACGCAGGATCGAGTTTTAAATGAACTGGCTGCGATTGCTTTCTCGAATGCTGCTGATTACGCAAAAGTAGTAGAAAAACAAGCAACAGCAGAAGTAGATGGAAATATCGTTCCGCTTGTAGGGGAAAACGGAGAGCCGGTACTATACCGAACTGTAGAACTGGAGCTTACAGAGAATCTTACAGAAGAACAGCAGCGAGCCCTCGGGACAATTAAAAAGGGGCGCGATGGATTGGAACAGAAGCCATGCGACAAGGTAAAGGCACTTGAACTTCTCGGCAGACATTTAGGCATGTGGAATGACAAGTTGGATGTGGCAGGGGATATGGACATGAAAATTGTAGTAGATTACGGTGATAGTGATGAAACAAGTTAATGTTGGATTTAACAGAAATTTTAAAGAGTTCAATGAGTGCAAGAAAAGATACCGATTAGCAAAAGGTTCTGCCGGATCCGGAAAGTCAGTGAACATTGCGCAGAATTTTATCATCAAATTAGGCGATCCGAAGTATAAAGGCGCAAATCTTCTGTGTGTCCGGAAGGTTGACACGACAAATAAGGACAGCACTTATGCGGAGTTAAAGAGTGCAATCTACAAAATATACGGAGATAAAGCAGGATTGTTTTGGCAGATCAAAAGCAATCCAATGGAGCTGATCTCCAAAGTAACCGGAAATAAAGTGATTTTCCGCGGAATGAAAGACGATGCACAACGAGAAAAAGTAAAGTCTATCACATTTGATGTCGGAAAATTAACATGGATATGGATTGAAGAGGCAACAGAGCTTTACGAAGCGGATGTCGATATTCTCGATGACCGACTCAGAGGCGATTTGTCATTCAATCCATTTTTGTATTATCAAATCACATTTAGTTTTAACCCAGTATCAGCGACACACTGGCTTAAGGCAAAGTATTTTGATGTAAAGAGTGATGATATTTACACACATCAGTCAACATACTTACAAAATCGCTTTATTGATGAGGCATATCACCGGCGCATGATGATGCGTAAAGAACGGGATCCGGATGGATATCGGATCTACGGACTTGGGGAGTGGGGAGAAACCGGTGGTCTTATCCTTACAAATTATGCGGTAGAAGACTTTGATACATCTTCTGATCGATTTGATTACATGGTGAATTCGCAGGACTTTGGATTTAATCACGCGAATTGCATCGGGGAGGTAGGATTTAAAGACGGAGAGATCTATTTGTGCCGAGAGTTGTATGTATTTGAAAAAGATACATCGGAAATCATACAACTAGCTGATGGAAAATTTCAGAAGCGAATTACCATGTATTGTGATTCTGCTGAGCCAGACAGAATTAGGATGTGGCAGAAAGCGGGATATAGAGCATGTCCGGTCAAGAAGGAGCCGAACAGTGTAAAAGCGCAGATTGATTACTTAAAGCAGCATACGATCCATATACATCCGTCCTGCGTAAATACGATTAAGGAGATCCAGCAATGGAAATGGCGGAAAGATGAGAAGACGAACACTTTCACAGATGAGCCAGTGAATTTCTTTGATGATGCGATGGCGATGCTGCGGTATTCGATTGAGCAGGAAAGAAAAGGGAAAGTGAAATTAAAGACCTTTAGAGGAGGAATATAAAATGAATGGGAAAAGACCATACAAATTGCCGGAACCGCTTTTATGTTCCGCTGATAAAGAAATTAATATGACATTGGTAGATGAGTATATTCGCAAACACGAAGAGCGAATGCCGCGATATAACTACCTCGAGAATTTATACAAGGGATTCCACGATGTCTTCCGTCTGCCGGAAAAGGAATTATGGAAGCCGGACAATCGACTGGCGGTGAATTTCCCGCGGTATATAACGGAGACGTTTTTAGGATATGCCTACGGGATCCCGGTAAAAAAAACACATCCAGATGCAAATATTAAGGATGCGATCGTTGAGTTTGACCGGGATAACGATATATCAGATCAAGAATATGAGCTTGCGAAGAAGTGTTGCATCTACGGACATGCTTTTGAGTATTTTTATCAGGACGAAGAGGCAAAGACAAAAACAGTAGTATGCAATCCAAAAGAGTTATTTGTGGTCTATGATGATACTGTAAAGAACCGTGCGTTATTTGCTGTCAGATACGGTAAAAGAGACGATAATGTTACAAGGTATGGTGAGATACTTACAAGGACGGAAATCATCCCATTTGAGGGAGAAAAGATGCAGGAAGGTATGCAGAATCCTTATGGTCGTATTAATTGCGTGGAATACCTGCTAAATGATGAGAGAATCGGCTTATATGAAGAAGTTGCCGGCATGGTAGAAGTGTACAACAGAGTGATTGGAGAAAAAGCAAATGACGTGGACTCTTTCGCGGAAGCGTATCTCGCAGTGCTGGGCGCCGAACTGGACGAAGAGGGAGTTTACAAGATTCGCGATAACCGGATCATAAATTTATACGGCACAGATAATGCAAAGGATATTATTGTACAGTTTCTCGGCAAGCCTACGGCAGATGGAACGCAGGAAAATTTGCTTAACCGGCTTGAGGATTTGATCTATCAAACAAGCATGGTAGCGAATATCTCAGACGAATCGTTTGGAAATGCCTCCGGAACCTCTCTTGCGTATAAATTGCAGTCCATGAGCAATCTTGCACTGACATTCGACCGCAAGAATGAAAAGTCTATGAGAAAGCGATATAAGCTATTCTGCTCCCTTGCAACAAACGTCCCGGATCGTGATGCATGGAAAGACATTGACTTTACAATGAGCAGAAATATCCCGAAGAATCTCCTCGAGGAAGCGCAGACAGCGCAGGCACTGGAAAACATTGTATCCAGGGAAACGCAGCTGCAGGTGTTATCCATCGTAAAAGATGCGTCCGAGGAAATCGACAGAATGGAGAAAGAGGACGAAAAGAAGCAGGAAACAATCGTAGACAAGCGAATGTTTGGAGGTGCGGGAGATGGACAGCAGGACGTACTGGAAGAATAGAGAAGAGGAACAGCGGAAGAAAAACATCAAGGATGAAGCTGAGTATGCGAAAGAGATTGAGAAAATCTATCTGAATATGATGGACGAAATCCAGAAAGAGATCAATGGATTTTACACACGTTACGCAAAAGCAGAGGGAATTACGATTTCGGAAGCAAAGAAGAGAGTATCTAAAATGGATATTGATGCGTACAGCCGGAAGGCAGCACAGTATGTTAAGGATAAGAATTTTTCAAAAGAGGCCAATGAGGAGATGAGGCTTTATAATGCAGCAATGAAAATCAATCGATTGGAAATGCTGAAAGCCAATATCGGAATGCATCTTGTCGGTGGATTTGATGAGATTCAGAAGTATTTCGACCAGATCTTGACGGAGAAAACACTGGAAGAATTTGAAAGGCAGGCGGGTATCTTAGGAAAATCCATTCAGAACAACGCAAAGATGGCACACTCAATAGTAAATGCCTCTTTCCATAATGCGAAGTACTCTGATCGCATTTGGATGTATCAGGACATGCTAAAAGCTGAATTGTCCAAACTGTTGCAGACCGGTTTGATACAAGGTAAGAATCCAAGGGTATTGGCAAGGCATCTTACCAAACTGTTTGGAGTAAGCCGGGAAAATGCAGAGCGACTGATGGCGACAGAATTGTCTAGGGTGCAGGCGGAAGCCCAGAAGCAGTCCTATATCCGCAACGGATTTGATGAGTATGAGTTTATAGCAGAGCCTACTGCCTGCCCGATCTGCCGGGCTTTAGATGGAAAGCATTTTAAGGTATCAAAAATGATGCCAGGAGAAAATTCGCATCCAATGCACCCGCGCTGTCGGTGCAGTACAGCTGCATATATGGACGATAAAGAGTATCGAGAGTGGCTGGATGGGTATTCTAAGCATGGGATGAATTTTGAAACTTGGAAATCTGCAAAGGGAATCCGTAAAAGGTATAAGGATAATGAGAAAAACTTTACAACATTTGACGGAAGATCTCCTCAAATGGGCAAAGATATAATCAAACCGAAAAATATTATGAAAGAAATGAGAAAGTCTCAAATAGGTACGGATATGTTGCAATATATACTGGACAATGATGTTCCGGTAAATATATGGTATGGCGTGGATGTAGAACCAGAACTGGCAGGAATGGTAGAAGATGGTGAAATTAATATATATGCGGATAATACTAGAAACATAAAGGAAACAGCTACTACAGTTATACACGAAGCTACTCATGTGAAGATTAATAAGCCGAATAGTAAAAATCAGGAATTAGAATGCTATATGAATGAGTATAGACATCGTGGAATTGAATTGACAGATGAAGTAATAGACCTTATAGTGAAGCATATAGATGATAAATATAAGTACTTGAAATGGGAGTGATTATTTATGGAGAACACTTTAATTATTCCACCTCATGAAAGATTGAAGCTGTTGAGGGAAGGGGAAAAAGTATTGTGCAAAAAGTGCAAAAAAGGAGTCCTGATTCCTTCTGGAGACTGTAAAACTACGAATACATTTTTCTGCGAATCTTGCGGGAATCAATTAATTATTAATTAGATACCATCAGTTGAGTTGACTGGTGGTATTTTTATACCTATTTAGGAGGCTGATCTATTTGATTGTAGTAAATGTAAACGAAGAAAAAATAACATTGAATGGTCATGCAGGTTATGCGGAGCCGGGAAAAGATATTGTGTGCGCAGCTGTGACAGCACTTGTGCAGACAATGGTGCATAGTATCAAGGCACTTACCGATGACAGACCGGAATACATAGTGTGTCCGGGAAAATTTGAAATGGAAATAAAGAATTTATCAGAGAAGTCGAAAACTTTGGTGGATTCTTTTTTTATTGGAATTTGCAAGATAGCAGAAGAATTTCCGGAGCATGTGAAAGTGGGGTGAAATTTATGTTTAAATGGATGAAACAGAGATTTTGTAAACACAAGTACCGTAAGCATTATGATAAGACCACAAAGGGATATGTGCGTCGCTGCGTGAAGTGCGGGAAAATCGAATAAGTAAGAAGTTAGCACATAGAGATATGTGTTATTTTTATGCCTTTTTCCGGCAGGCGGTAAAGAACCGGAAATCTATTTTAAAGCAACAGTCTGGACAGTGGATGGACTGGGGCGGAAAGGAAAAGATATGAAATTTAGAGAATTTATGGCATTACAGTTATTTGCCGAAGACGAAGGAACTGGGGCAGAAAGCAATGGATCCGGCGCAAATGGCGAAGGAACGCAAGGCAATGATGGAGAGCAGGGAGCTTCCGGTAACACGTTTGAGGACTTTTTAAAAGATGGGAAGAACCAAGCAGAATTTGACAGACGTGTTAGTAAGGCGATTGAGACAGCACTTGGAAACGCGAAGGTAAAATGGCAGGAAGACGCTGATCAGAAAGCAGAAGAAGCGGCGAAAGTTGCGAAGATGAATGCAGAGCAGAAGCAGCAGTATGATATGGACAAATTAAAAGAAGAAAACGAGAGACTGAAAGCAGAGTCTGCGAGAAATCAGCTTAGTAGAAATGCATCAGTAGTCCTTACAGAAAAAGGGTTTGAAGCAACGCAGGAAGTGCTTGACTTTGTCGTAGGAGCGGATGAAGCAGATACCAACGCAAGGATTGATACACTTGCGAAAATCGTGGAATCACAGCTTAAGAAAGCTGATATCGCCAGAGCAACCGGAACTACACCGAAGAGCATGACGAATACCGGAAGCCGGATGTCTGAATTTGACAAGAGACTTGCAAAGTATAAGTAAAGGAGAATGTGAAAATGAAGAACAAAGAATTTATGATGTTACAGTTATTTGCGGCAGGCGACAACAATGATATGCCGGCAAGAAGTTATCAGCTTGAGTTTAAAAGCCTTTTGCAGGCGGTATTTAAAAAGACAGCTTATTTTGCCGACTTTTTCGGAGGAGAAATTGAGGCACTTGACGGAGTCAGGGAAAATGAGACAGCCTTTTATGTAAAGACGTCAGATATTCCGGTTGCCGTTGGTAGTGGATATGATAAGACTGCTACAAAAGCGTTCGGAACAGGCACGGGAAGCTCTAGCCGTTTCGGAGAGCGAAAAGAGATTATCTACACAAACACACCGGTTAATTATTCTTGGGGATGGAATTTCCACGAGGGGATTGATCGTCATACTGTAAACAACGATTTTAATGTCGCGGTGGCGGATCGATTAGAGCTGCAGGCGCAGGCTAAAACGAAGACGTTTAACAAGCAGCATGGGAAATTTATTTCCACATCTGCTGGGAAAACTTTGAAAATTACAGATTACACGGCGGACAACGTACTGAAGCTGTTTAACGAGCTGTCGAAGTATTTTAACAACATCGAAGCAATCGGAACGAAGAAGATTAAGGTTTGCTCAGATCTTTACAATGCAATCGTAGATCATCCATTAAACACGACTGCAAAACACTCTACCGTTAACATCGATGGCAATGAGATTGTAAAATTCAAAGGGTTCCTTGTGGAAGAGATTCCAGATGAACTTTTCCAGTCTAAAGAGTGCGCTTATGCCTATATTGCAGGAGTCGGAAAGGCATTTACCGGAATCAACACGGCGAGAACGATCGAGTCTGAGGACTTTGACGGTGTAGCATTGCAGGGGGCTGGCAAAGCAGGAGAGTTTATCTTAAATGATAATAAAAAAGCAGTCGTAAAAGTGTCAGTGGGGGAATAACTCCCGCTGACGATACTGCCTTAGTTGGCAGCGGGAAAGCAGGAAAGGCAAAAGTAGGGAAAACAAAATAATATACGGAGGTAATGAATATGGCATATTCGAAAAAAGATTGGGTAGATGGAGAGGTAATCACTGAAGCAGCAATGGACAACCTCGAAAGTGGTGTAGCTGAAAATGACACGAAAAATACACAGCAGGATGAAAAAATTACTGAATTAGAAGGAAAAATAGTGAAAGCAGTTGCAGGATCTAAAGATGGTTTGATGTCTAAAGAAGATAAAACGAAACTAGACGGAATTGCAGAGCAGGCGAATAAATACGTTCTCCCGGCAGCAAATAAAACAACCCTCGGAGGAGTCAAACAGGCAACGCTTGTTCCAGAGGCGGCAGGAGAGAGTGTCACAAAAGCTGAGTTTAAAGCTCTCTTAGATGCTCTTAAAGCAGCTGGACAGATGGCAAGTTTATAAGGAGTAGGACGATGCTAGATGATTTAAAAAAACTTCTTGAAATCGAGGATGATTCTCTTGATCCAAAACTGGAATTGATTCTCGAATCTGTGCATGGGCGGTTAAAGCTCCTGCTCGGAGGGATTGAGGCACCGCCAGAAATGAATCACATCGTTTTAGAGGTGGCAGTGATCCGGTTTAATCGGCTGGGGTCGGAGGGCATGTCCTCACACGATGTCGAGGGCGAAAGCATGTCTTACAACGACAATGATTTTGATGGATTTATGACAGAAATACAAGCTTTTTTAGATTCACAAAAGGAATCAAAGCGAGGAAGGGTGAGATTTATTTGAGATGTGATACAGAAGTCTTCTTCCAGTCAATCGCGCGGGGGGAGTATGACGAATCTACCGGGGATTATAGAGATGACACGATCTCGGAAGAAAAAAGGCATGCCAGCGTTACGGATACCGGCACGGATACGATGAATCTTGTGTATGGATCTATAAAGCAGGGAAGCAAGACGGTGCGATTGCAGATGCACTATAAAAAGTCGTTTGATCGTATCCGGATAGGTGATGCCCTATACAGAGTGGATTTTGAGCGAAAACTGCGAACAAAGCATGTGTTTGTGGTCTCGGAGGTGCAAAATGGCAGAAATTAAATTTGAGGGAATCGCAAAGTTAAATAAAGGATTGAAAAAGCGGATAGATATGAGTGCGGTAAAAACAGCTGTAAAAAAGGATGGCTCTGGAATGGAGAAGAAAGCGAAAAGAAATGCACCAGTTGGAACACCAGAGAGTACCGGAATTCCCGGATACATTGGAGGTACTTTAAGGCGAAGCATCAACTTGGAGATTTCAGACGGCGGAATGACTGCCACAGTGGAGCCGACAGCCGAGTATGCACCTTATGTGGAACTTGGAACTCGCTTTATGGAAGCTCAACCGTTTTTAAAGCCTGCATTTGAGGAGCAGAAGAAACAATTTGAAAAAGATTTGCAGAAACTTGTGAGGTGATATATGGATCCACAGCAAGAGTTATTTACAAAATTACTTACAGAGATCAAAGCATTAGGATATGACGTATATGATGGCTTTTTACCGCCGAATGGTACGCCGTATCCTTTTGTTTATCTTGCAGACAGCCATCAGATAGATGATGCCAATAAAACCGCCGTCTTTGGGAGTGTTCATCAGACAATCCATATATGGCACAACAATCCAAGACAGAGGGGAACAGTATCAAAAATGTTGTTGGCGATCAAAAATACATGCAGAAAATTGGAACACACCGATAATTTTGCATGGAATGTCCGGAATGTAAATCAAAGGATTTTACCGGATAAGAGCACAAAGCAGCCACTCTTACACGGGTTGCTGGAAATAGAATTTAGCTTTAGCTAAGGAGGAAAAAAGCATGTTAAAAATGGGATTACAGTTATTTGCAGAGGCGGTAGCCGGTAAAAAAATCGTATATTTATACCGCCTTGCAGAAAAAGCAAAAGAAGAAGCTGCAAAAAATCTTGCCTTTACGACAGAAAACGGAAGAACGAAGAGCAAGGATGCGGAGTCTACAGCCACCAAAGACGGTTCCATCCGCACACCAGGAGCGGCAGAGACAGAGATTACGGCAACAGCTGTACTGTCTAAAGGAGACAAACTAATCATGGAACTCGAAGATGCTATGGACGGCGACAAGCTTATTGAGATCTGGGAAACAAACCTTGATGAGCCGGCAGATGAGGGTCAGGATAAATTTAAAGGCATGTATTTTCAGGGTTACCTTACAGAGGTGGAAATCACGTCTTCCGCAGAAGAAAATGTGGAAGTATCTCTTACGTTTGGTATTAATGGATCTGGTAAGCGAGGAGATGTTACGGTAACTGCAAAACAGCAGGAAGTAGCTGCCTATGTATTTAAGGATACTGTGCAGGAAATCGTAGACCCCTCTAGTGATAATGCCTTAATCAGTAGAGGGGAAATCGGAAAGGCAAAAATAGGTAAACGATAAATTATGTACATAGAGGGCGGAAAGACCGCTCTTTTTTTAGTGGAGGAATAAAAGATGATGGAATTAACAATTAAAGGACAGGTATATCAGTTTAACTTTGGAATGGGATTTTTGAGAGAGATCAATAAACAGACTAATATGCCGGTGGATGGATTGCCAGGAGTAAAAAAAGATGTGGGATTCCGGTATGCCCTTATGAATCTGGTCAATGGAGATCCGGATGCGCTGGTAAACATTCTTGATGTGGCAAACAAGGGGCAGGATCCAAGAGTGACAAGAAATATTTTAGATGACTATATTGATGATGAGGATACAGACATTGACGAATTGACAGACACTGTCATGGGTTTCTTAAAGAATGCGAATGCTACAAAAAAAGCCACGAACGAGATTGTAGAGACACTAGAGAAAGAGAAACAGAAGATGGAAGCAGAAGAAGCGAGAAAGCGGGAACTGATGGCTTAAGCTTTGAGGATACATACAAGGAAGTAGCCCTAAACTGCTTCCGGTATCTTGGCTTTAAAAATTTTGACGAGGTCGACAGACTGACAATCCCAGAATACAACTTACTGATGGAGGCTGTGCAATTAAAAGAGGTAGATAAGGACTACCGGAATCATCTGCAAGCCTTCTTGAATTTTGCCGTAAAAGCAGAGAAAAAGGTGGGAAAAGGGAAGACGAAGCCGGTTTACCAAAGATTTAGGAAATTCTTTGACTACGAAAAAGAAGTGGATCGCGTAAAGAATCGAAAACAAAAAAATGAAAGATTGGATATAATCGGCAGGATGATGAAAGGGGAGTGATGACATGGCAGAAAGTATTTCTCTAAAGGCAATATTGTCGGCGCAGGACAAAGGTTTTACATCGGCTTTTAAGTCGGCGATGTCCTCGGCGAATAGTCTTAAAAGTACTTTGACAAGCGGTCTCGGCTTTGGAATTATGGCAGGAATCGGTCAAAAAGCGTTTGGAGCGATTACGTCTGGAATTGGCGGCATGGTGTCAGAACTCAATTCATCGAGTGCTGCGTGGAAGACTTTTAATGGCAATATGTCGATGCTCGGAAAAGGTGCGGACGAGATCTCATCTGTAAAAAAAGAGTTGCAAGCATTTGCAGAAGATACGATTTACAGTGCCTCTGACATGGCGAGTACTTATGCACAATTAAGCGCAGTAGGGATAAAAAGCACTGACAAGCTGGTAAAAGGCTTCGGAGGGTTGGCGGCTGCGGCTGAGAGTCCAAAGCAAGCCATGAAAACCTTAAGTCAGCAGGCTACACAGATGGCGGCAAAGCCGACAGTTGCATGGGAAGACTTCAGATTTATGCTTGAGCAGACTCCGGCTGGTATTGCAGCGGTGGCGAGAGAAATGGGAATATCCGCAAAAGAATTAACATCTCTTGTAAAAGATGGTCAGTTAGAAACAGAAGCTTTTTTTGATGCGATTGCAAAAGTCGGCACAAATGATGCGTTTACAAAGCTTGCGACAGAATATAAGACGGTAGATCAGGCGATGGATGGTCTAACCGAAACAGTAAGCAATAAGTTAGCACCGTCATTCGATGTTTTGTCCGGTCGAGCAATCAAGTCTTTGGACGGAATTATTAATAAGTTCGGAGAAATGGATGGGGATGCAATCGCTGGGAAATTAACCTCATTTCTTGATAAAGCAAGCGGGTACTGGAATGTTTTGAAAACGGAAGCTTCTGAAGTAAAAACAGCTTTCGGAGATGCGTTTTCGGCGATCGGGAAAGATCTTGGAAAGGTTACTGGTGCGTTTGGCTCTACAGAAAGTATTAGTTCTTTCGCCGGTGTAATGGATTCTGCGAGCGGTGCTTTGCAAACGTTTGCCGGATTTTTAGAAGACCATTCTGAAACTATCGCGAAAGTTATTCCTCAGATTCCGAAGCTTGTTGTTGCATATAAGGGCTTTAAGATTGTAAAAAGTGTTGCTCCGTTTGTAGGAGTATTTACGAGCGCGATTGCAGGTCTTGCAGGAGCGGGAATAAGTAAAATTGCCGGAAAATTGTTCGGAATCTCAAAAGGGCAGAAAGAAATCGGAGTATCGAGCCGAGAGAGTGTGAAAAGCACTATGGAGTCCGCAAAAGCATTTATGATGCTTGGCGCCGGAGTTGCTTTAATCAGCGGTGGATTCTTCTTGCTTGCGCAAAGTGCGAAAGCGGTAGCAGATTCGGGACCATTGGCAGTAGGTGTACTTGCAGGACTTGTGGCAGTTGTTGCAGGTCTCGGACTCGGAATGATGAAAATGTTATCTACAATGTCCGGCGGAACGAAAAAACTTGCAGCAATGTCACAAGCGATGATTGCTTTTGGAGCGAGTTTATTGATGGTAAGTGCTGGATTTTATGTTTTGTCCAGTGCGGCGATTAATCTTGCCAGTGCAGGTCCTCTTGCAATCGGAGTAATGGTCGGTATGGTAGCGGCAATCGCCGGACTGATGGTCGTTGCAAAGATGGTAGGACCAGCATTAACCGCCGG
>OATU01000973.1_pt1 | contig 20247 bp, 29 predicted proteins | sample 1516711 | NCBI WGS metagenome assembly OATU01 (sample SAMEA2579971, study PRJEB22360) | human gut metagenome | biome: human gut; feature: human-associated habitat; material: faeces | place: Denmark | collected 2008/2010 | reverse complement strand
CAAAATAAAAAGCCCCTCAATGAGGGGCGTATTTTATTTGTGATTACTCAGCGGAGATAATTTAAAAACTCTAACTATACGCATTATTACTGTATTTCTTTAATCTTAGGTTGAGCAACGGTTAAGCAACCGTTACAAACTTTGCAGAGATTTAAAGGGCTAATCACCTTCTGACTCGTCTTCTGTTACACGATTTAAACCGGATTCTTTTCCATACAATCGCTCCATACCTTGGCGAGTTACAAGCCACATCTTCCCCGATTTTTTAAATTCACCTCCTTTAAAACCATTTTTCACACGGCCTCTACAATTCTGTTTAAGGGAATCGGCGGTAACCCTCCACCGTTCCGCCGCCTCTTGCGTTGTCATGATATCATCTAGTTCGTATTTCAATTTCATCACCTTCTAGCTAAACGCTTAATTGCTAGTATCAAAATAATAATAGTCGCTATATTAATTAGCCATTCTACATATTGCATAAGTCACCTCGTTGATTTACAATATTATTGAAAAGGTGGCGGGGCTTTCACCCGCCCGCTTTTTACTCTTTGCTAACAAGTTTAAGTATTGCTAAGGCCAGAAGCATTGGCGTTAGTGCATTTGCTAAACTTGTTAGCTTTTCTATTATGTCCACTTGTATCACCTCCTTACAATATTATTATACCCTATATCGTGTATAAAGTCAACTATTTTATTACTATTTTTATAATAAAAAAGAGCCTACTACCCTAGATATTATCTAAGTTAGTAGGCTCTTCTGCATTTTATCAAAACTATACTACCAGGAGTCCACCTGCTCCCGCTCAGGAGATATATGGATCACCTCTCAGTCATCGATGAATTACTACTCCGATTATCGCTCCTGCTCCCACCACCTGAGATAGGTTGCGTTGCATTCGTAGTCGCTTGATTGTTCTCTTGTCGTTGTTTATTTGCCCTTTCAATTCGGTCAATGAGTTCTGCATTTCTGACAAGGTAACTTCTTGCTTCATGGATAGCATTTTGGCTTTCATCAATTCGGTTTCCAATGTCGATATTGTATTGTGCGCTTCGTTCAATTCTTCCCTTTGCTTCATGACTAAGCTTTGAGCTTCGGTCAATGGAAGACTGGATGTCTCGATTAAGCTTAACGCTTTCGCGTTGTTGGCTTTCCATTCGTTCCACTGTGTTAAGGGGATCGTTATTGTGCCCTCCGCTTGGTTGGTAGACGATATATCCGATGCAAAGCAAGGCGAGGAACACAATACTACCGATAAGAATATAGCGGTTACGAGCGCTATCAAATAGGCTTTTGATTCTTTCATACATCATAGCCCTCCTGCGTAATCTGTGATACCTCGTGCAATAGCACGGACGATAGTATCTAAATCGTTCGTAAGCATAGCATGGTCTTCTTCATTGTCAATAAAAGCCATTTCAACAAGAACAGCTGTTGCATCCGTACCGTTTAGGACCCAAAGGTCATCACGTTTTTTAACGCCCCTGTCTACCGTATTAATGCTTCGGATAATTTGTGATTGAATATCATTAGCCAAGCGTTGCCCATTAAAGGACTTATAGAGGGTCTCTGTACCTCGTGCTTGCGTGTTGAAGGCATTGCAATGGAGTGATACAAATATATCTGCGCCCCAAGAATCAGACTCAGCGCATACTAGCCCTAAATCATCATCTTGTAACGTGCGAACTTCGCACCCTGCTGTTTCTAAATAGCGTGCTAACATTTTGCCCGCATCACGTGCCACATCACATTCACGGGTACCATACACAGGATTCACTGCGCCACTATCTAAGTTAATATCGTGTCCTGGATTAATAAATACTTTCATCGTTTATCCTCCTTCTCTAATTGGTCAGGGACTCCGTTACCGTCCTTATCAATCCAAAGCGCCAAGAACCCTACAAGGGCTGTTAATACACTAGGAATAAATATATGATCAATAATGTTAATCCCTACATCGATTAGCTTGTTAGTTTCAACTGATACATAGCCTTTGGCAAAAGCCATGCAATAGGCAATAACTACTAATAAAATAGGCACTAGCATAACAAATACTAGCGCCCGTGTAGCGAATATACCTGTAGGGTGGAAATTGGCCACCCTTACAGATCGATATGCTTTTTTAACTGTATTGATGAAATTTGGTGGTATGTTCATGCAATTCCTCCTTAATATCATCAACACGAGCTTCGATACCATCGACTCTTGATGTCAATTTAACATGCTCGGTATATGCTTTGGTTCGTTGCTCACGAGACAATTTAATTTCGTCCTTTAAATCCTTTAGCGTATCAGTGAGCACGCCCATTTTTTCCTGAAACATTAAAGTGTCTTGCATTCGTTGCAAATCCAACTTTTCGAGCAATGGAATCACTAGAACCTTATACCCTATACCTGCAACTATACTGACAATAGTCAACGTGGTTAGAATATCATTCAATTCGAATTGCCATGTCCACATTTAATCTCCTTCCGTTTGTGCTTCACTTTCGTCTAAAGATAGCAGAGCATTATGCACACATCCTTCTGTAGGACATGTGCCATCTTCGTTAAGTACTTCCCAACAGTACTCACAAAATTCCATTACAGGAACTTTACTATCGCCGATGTATTTAGGCATATTATTGCACCTCCTTGATTCGTGCTACCATTTCATTATTCAACTTGATATATTGCGCGCTAATTGCACTAGTAGGTTTCCCCATAAGTAGTAAGCGGCGTTGAGCCTCTTCCAGTGTTTTAAATCGAGGTTCATATTCAGCTTTTATGGCGTTAATCTTTTCTTCTTTTGTTGGAAGATATTCAACTATTGGCGGATTTACAAATTCACCATTCACATAACATTTACCGCTCGTGAATTGTGATTGCATTTCACTATCGCCACTTAAAATAGTACTTGTTGGATACGTTTGTTTTGCTAACTGTTCTACATCTTCTAATGTGTCAGCATGAACACCTACAACGTAGGAAGTTTGGCGAACACCATGCTCATTTAATACAAATACATAGTTCATACTTTTATCCTTTCTTGGAGGTAGAAATGAAATTAATTGAGAAATTAAAAGGGGCTCATGAACGCCCCTATGTTGCGTATAAAGTTGTAGGTTATTATTCCTCTTATAATGAGGCTAAGGAGGCATTAAACAATGCTCATACGTTAAACGATGTATATCATTCATGGTTAGAATTGCATTCGTTAAATGTTTCACCACATACCATGAAAGGATATGAATGTGCATACCATCATGTATCATCTATATCTCACCGCCCTATCAATGAAATTACTTATATGGATTTGCAAAATATAATATCTGACATGCTAAAGAGCGGACTCTCTTATTCCTCGTGTAAGAAAGTTCGCTCTTTACTCAATCAATTATATTCATTTGCAATTATTAATGACTGGTGCTCAAAGTCATACAGTCAATATTTGAATATTGGTCACAATATCCCTAAGCGCCCACGCAAGGTATTCACTACAAATCAAATTAACCGCTTATGGAGTATCAATGCAGAATTGCCTTTGATACTTTTATATACTGGAATGCGTGCCTCAGAGTTAATAAATTTAAAATCAACCGACATCAATCGCAAACAGCGGTATTTGAAAGTTACTTCCAGTAAGACGAAAGCAGGCATCCGCATCATTCCTATTCATCATCGAATATGGCCATTTATTGAATCTCGATTACCTAACAAATGGATCATAGAAGAACGTAATTATGTTTCTCTTTCGCACTCCTTTAAATTAGCCATGAATACTATTAATGCTAAACACACGCCCCATGATTGCCGTCATTCATTCGCTACTAGATTAGATGATGTAGGTGCTAACTACAATGCTAAACGATTATTGTTAGGTCATGCATCATCTAATGTTACTGACGGTGTATATACTCACAAATCACTTAGACAATTACGCAAGGCTATTGAAATGCTTAAATGACCAAGGGACATATAGATGGAGTGGCACCGTCAATGAATGGTCATATCCACTTAAAATGTCAAAGTGTTTTTATATTGCGTGTCAAGACATAGGAGGTGGAAGATATTCTTATGGGGTAGAAGATGTAAATGGTGAAAAAGCTAAAATCTATTATGCTAGTAATACCTCAATCCCTAGGATTATGGTATTTGGAGTTATCTAAATACCCAAGGGGGAAGAAAATTGAATTTAACCATTTATGATGGTAAAAAATATGATGTTCAATTTCCTATTTCTTATACAAAAGAATGTATTGGTGTGTTACAAACATTAGAATGGCCTACAGCTATTGGTGGCGCATCAGTTGCTTACACCGATAAAAGAACCACTACTGGTTATACAATCGTTGCTGATGCATCTAGTGCAGCATATAATAGTGATTTATTTTATGTTGCGTTCGGAATTTAGCCAAGGGGGAAACGATAACGATACACAGGCTTATTACGATATAGGAAGTCAACAAAGGCAAGAGCAGTTTACATTCCCCATTGCTTTTAAAACTAAACCTTTATATGTGCATCCGTATGCGATTAATAAAGTAGAAATGAGACATTTAGCACGTATAGGATTTAGCGAAAGCCAGATTACAACTACTGGATTTTATGCTGTAATCAGTGAGAGCAGTAATGCTATAGAACAAATCAAAATGAGATACATTGCTATAGGCATTTAAAAGCCAATTATATATCATTCAATAATCGAGTCAGCTTTCAACATTGTTTGATAACTGGAGTGTACTTCATATCGCATATCCGTATTTGAAATCCTTCTTGTAATACAACTTGCTCCGGAGTTACCCCAAAATATAGAAGTATCACTAGCAATGATCACAAATGTATGAAATAAATGGTTGTTTGTAAATGCTATAGGAAATATAACTTTATTTGTTGTTGTTTCTAAATTGTTAATATCTGATTGCTTTTGCTCGCCAGCCTTTTGTTTTCCCCCTTGGTGATTAAATACCAACAGCAACCCAACAACCATTATTACGAGACTTAGGATAGTTAGTGTTATTGCTTCCACTTACCATTTTAAACGTGCTCGCCGTGATCGCCTTTGGTCTAATCATCATCTCATGCCATGGAGTTGGCTCATCTAGCATCATAGGAAGTACTGCCAGTACTTCGTTAAAACGAATAGGAAATGTTATAGATGCAATTTCAGGGACAAATTTTCCCCCTTGGATAATTAAACCGCCAAATAGTACCCCTAGACATATATACCATGCACTTGTATTGCTAAAATCATATCTTACACCCGCACTTGCCAAAGTCTCTGCAATTATTGCTTTGACTACATCTTTTGAATTTTTGATGGTAAATTTGGAAAGCAATGATTTTACCAATGACAAGGAAGGTGCCTTGTCTTGTTTGTCATCATCATCTGTTGACGTAATCATATTTTTGACTTTGTTGATAATGGAACTAAATAGATTTCCGTGTGCTTGTTCATCGGAGTTATGTGCTTCCAAATCATGCACAGAGGCTACCCCATTATCGGAAATGATTGCTTGCACCTTTTCCGCATTGCCAACCACAGTAGTAATCGTAAATGTGTAGCTATCCATTGGCGTATTCTTATCCGGGATGTAGTCAACGTAGTTGCCCCCATTTGTGTAGGAGAAAAGCACCTCTTGTCCATTCTCGCCAGCTTTGGCCATGAGCCCTATTTCTCGTGCATAAAAACCGGCTTCAAGGTTTTTATTCGAGAGTAACCCCTGTACCATGAATTGGCCATCGCCTGTTTTAACACTTTTAGTAATCGCCAATTCCAGGCGCTTATCAGTTAACGCCGTAGCGCGTGGAATTGATGCGGGCATATCGCCTGCACCAATAACGATTTTTGTAAAAATCAAAGCCTGCTTACTAGCATTAGCTTCCGCAATAATATTTGTCCCCGCCATTGTAGTAATGACGGCAGGATATTTCGCCATGTATACCTCCTATATATGAATAAATTGGTGAACGGTAACAATACCGCCGATATAGATTTGTTGCGTTTGTGGGCCTGTCGCGATTTTTAAGCTAGGTTCAGCTACGGCACTGCCTGCAGCTGTTGCAATACCACCGACATACACACCACCTGAATTAATAGCGTGCACGTATTCGATACCATCTAGCCAGGACCGCTTATTCTTGACAAATTCTAATATACGGAGTACGCGCTCTCGTATATTCGGTGTCATCATATAACCGGACATCTGGAGTTTGAAATGGTAAGGCTTCCCGCCCTCGTAGCCCCAGTTCTCCACGACTTCACAATCTGAATACAGTTCGCCGATAGCTTCCTCAACTAATCCAACGGTGCCCTTTCTTCGGTGCCAAGCGATAGAGCTTAGGATTAATTTAATCTTTTGTTCTCTCGCTACAGCTTCATCGTAGAAGTCAACGTGTAAATGCCAGGCTAACTCATCTAGTATTGGCGTGCTTAACTCATTAAGATGTGACAAGATAGTTAGTCTATCCACGAACGGCATCAACGCCATAAGTCGCAACGTAACCACTTCAGCTAAGGCCTGAACATTAGCATCATTAGCAATCGAGCTTGGCAGCGTATCCTTTAATTTGAATTTGTAGAGATCATTCATGCTCTACACCTCCATATGTGATAGTCTTACTAGTACACTGCGCCAATTCCACTTGGTAGCCATCTTCCTTCTTGCCGTCTTTCACAACGGTAAATACAGGGGCTGTTACGCTAACACGTTTAGCCCCAGCTTCCATTACACGGCGAATTAATTCAGATGGAATGATATCACGCCCCACTTTTCCGGATTGCCATTGTATATAATCCGTAACCGCCGCATCGACTCTACTCTTAATCGTGTCAGCGTAATACGAATTATCCGAATCAATGTAGTACTGAATATCGATACTATAATTCTTAGCAGTTGGCGCTTTTACAGACACATTATCGGTAAGTGGCCGCACCTTCTTATCGGTAAGCGTAGCTTCCACTAATTTAATAATTTCTTCCCCTGCAATTTCACCAGATACAAGACCCGGATATACAACTACATCTCCCGGTTTAGGCGATACCACTTTCACAGAGCTAATAAGGGCTGATGCTTTTTTTGTAAAAAACTCATAGGCCCCTTCGGCCCCTGCGCAAGAGAAGCTTTCAGGAGCTTCCCGGATACGTTCACGGAACGCGTCATCCGATTCCGTGTCAGCACCACCTTCAGAAATTGTAATATTGGTTACACTTGCGATATACGGAATCGGATCCACAAGAGTGGCAATCGACCCTATTGGGTAGCCATTCCCTTTAGAGGAAGCTTCTATACATACCGCTTTTACTTGTATCGTGGTTTGTGTAGCAGATAGATAGTAAGGCTCTGTAGTTGCAAAAAATACGTTATCGCCCGAAGTAAAGCGTGTACCTTTTGGAAGGGCTATGCCTTCGGGCCTTGCCATTGACGCGGTTAACTTCATAGTAGTGACTGCGCCCGTAGCCTGTAAGCGCTCCACGCCTAACGCAATGCCGATATGGTCTAAGTTATTTCCCCTAGCATATGCCAGAAGATTCTGCTTGCCCGTATCGTTGATGCGGTTTAACAATAAAATCACAATATTAGTAATCGTTAATAGAAATAAGCGAATAGGGTCCGCCGGTGCTAACTTTCGCCCAGTAACAGAGGTGTAGAGGGCGAATATTTCCTTTTCAACGGCTTCTTTATCCGCCGTGACAAAGTTGATTTCAGGTAAATTCATTATTATCGCCTCCACGGTGGTAAATTAATAGTCGCCCTTATATCTACATCAGGGCATTTCAAAATAAGGTTAGCGGGCAATATCACATATTGAGCATACTCTTGATTGGCTTCTAGCAGCACATTCATATAAGCTTCGTTACCATACACTTTAAATGCGATACCGTCCCACATATCCCCTTGGATGGTTCTATATTGATTCATAGCCACCTACACTTTCTAGCCATTCATCTTTTATAGCAATCGATACCTTAGGCAGCAAATGCCCTTCTTCCGCATCAGTTGCTTCTATACTTTCAAAGTCAACGGATACAACTCTACATCGTGGCTCATATTCAGTAATGGCCCGAATCACCTCTGCAGATATTCTGGCCATTGCTACCGGCAAAGGTAAATCAATGACGGTACCATCTATACCGAACCTCCTATCAAGCGGTACAGAAAATTGCGTTGTAGAAATAATGGTTCGCACATTTTGAATAATCTCAGTAAGAATATCCTTCGGCGCAAAATCAATGCCGTCAAGGCGAGCGCTTACATCAATTTGCATTCGTATCGCCTCCTTGTTTAGGTGTGATTACAACTTTAGGAATATCAGGGGCCTCTTTCAGCGTTACATTAATAGATGCGGATAATACATTACCTCGATTATCAATCGTATTCATCGCGGCGCTTATACTGGTAATCAGTAATTTGTGTTCACTAAATGGCTTACCATTAATAATCAACTGTTCGGCTTGTCCTTCTCGGCACATCTTGGCCACTTCTTCAATTTCTTTTAGAGGGTCAACGCCCAATAGCTTATTAAAGTTCATCGTAAAAGAAATATCATCCGCATCAGGTCCCAAGAATTCAAGTATTGGTTTCTGTCCTATGATTTCGTGGGACGCTGTTCGAGCGTTGATATTCCGTGCCAATGCATCGAACGTACGCACTGTATGAGAAGATGCCACAAACACTATTTTCCCAAAGCTTCCTAACTGGCGCTGAGGAAGGTAGCCCCCCAAGCCAAACTTGTCAGCTAAATTAGATAGGCGAGAGTAAGCCACATCGCCTAATTGTGTATTTTGTAAATTCTTTAATCCTTGCGAATTAAGATTCTTCTTATAGTTGGCAGCAGTACTACCTAATTTACTAAATAAAGATATGTTACTCACCTCCTATCCATTCGGCGTGCCTGTGCTTCCGCCTCCAGGAACAACACCACCGTGCGTGTGAGACACTAAACTAATTCCGTTAACCACTACATCCCCTGAAGGAGCATTAATAGTTAAATTACCGGTACAATTAATAACAAGACCTCCTCCGTCCGCATCATAGGAGACGGTCGAGCCGTCCGCAAATTTAATGCCGTGGATATTCTGTCCATTAAAATAGGGCTTATCCTTGGCATTATATGTAGTGCCTAAGATGTAGCCCTGGGACAAATTATTATCTTGTGGTAGGAATAAACACAATACCTGTTCGCCAACACCTGGCATCCAGTAGTGTTTATTATTTTGTGATCCGTGTGAAAGTACTTCGAGTGGATACGATACTAAATCATCGCGGTCCGGAAATGTTACTCTTGCCGTCATGGTAGCGGGGTCGGTACTAGATACGATGCCGTCACGAATTAAATTTTTTAACGCTACACTAATATCCATCTAGGCACCTCCTTATATCTAGGCTTTGTGTATATCCGCCCCCTACCTTATGTGAGCATTTACTAATGATATACTTACCATCGAATTTACCGAATCCTTTTAAATTGATTGTGGCTGATGCGGCCAACACCATATGGCCAAGCATAGCAACAGAACCAGTAATTTCATTCTTGTTCTTTTCACGTAGCTTTTTCTTGGCCAAACGCTCAGCTTCGGCTTGAGACTCACATCCCTGGTTAACTTGCAATATCTTGCCTTGTGTTTTGTTTGGGTCTTTGAACGTATATTCAATATTGCTTTTCTGCTTAGTGCTCTTATGCTTCACGTGACAGCCCCAATAAATATCCTTCAGCGAGGACTTCAATGAGTAACTGCCCTGATATGGGATGATTTCCCCAAGCTCTTTAATTTGTTCTTCTGTAAGATCTGTAGGCATTGGCCCCTTAATCAGCGTTGCGACTACTTTTGCTGTCTCAAATTTTGTTTCATCAAAAATAATCACTTGCTTATCTGAAACCTTTAACGCTAGCCCATTATCTTTACAGACTTTCATCAAGAATTCTAAATCAGATTGGTCCGACTGCTCGACCCTATCTAATTTGATTATTTCGGGTGTATCGTAAAATAATTCAAGCCCTGCACCTTTTGCGAGCTCCTCCGCAACAGCTTTTAGAGTTGTCTTCTCCCATGACTTACTCTTCAATTCCCCTCTTAACTTGGATTCATCTGGAACGCTAACAGCCCCTATAGTGACCTCGTGCGGTGGGTTTTTACAAGTAATTTCATCGATTTCAAACTGTCCGCATTTCATTTCTATCTCGTCCCCGAGTTCATTCCAGTTATGAAATATGATTGATGCGGTTAACTTCGCCCCTTTTTCAGGAAACCAATCTGACAGCCAAAGCTCTTCTATATCATGTAAAGTGATTGATATATCGTCAGCTTCTCCGGACATTACATCGTTAAAGCTGAAATCCTTTAAATACGGAACCAGGTCTTGTGTGATGTCCTTTTGGTCATACTGCAGTTTGACGGTAACATATCGCAAATTACTAGGCATAGCTTACACGCCCTTTCCGATTTTGGATTTCAGCAAGTCTTGCTTCTAGGTCATCCATCGCTCCGCCCACAGCACTTTTAATTTGTTGTACAGCACTTGCATCCGCATTACCATTAATAGTGATGTTGATTGGTGCTGATACAGATACTGCAGAGTTGCCTTCACCAGGGAAAAGCCCCATCATAGCACCAGTTTGACGCCATAAGGCTTCGGCCCTTGGTGTACCATTGATAGGAATGGCAGCTTCATCAGATTCTTCGGCAAACGTAGTAAGGAATGCCCCTTTGCCATAAATACCGCCTTTCGCGTTATGTTGTACGGATTGTCCATTAGCTGTTGCCGTGCCTTCTACTCTTGCTTGAATTGGTTTACTAAAAATGGATCTAACCCATTCCCATTTTTCACTAATCCAATCAAACAGGCCTCCGAGTTTACTCATCACCCAGTCGTAGAATTGGCCAAGCGCTGCTTTAGGGTCTTCCCATAATAGAGTGAACCAGGCTTTCACTTGGTCCCAGTTAGCAATTAACCCCATTGCCGCATAAATCAGCCACCCTATAGGGCCTGCCATGAACGCGATAATGGCAGCTGTAGGGGATTCCCACATCGATGTGCAGAAGTCGGACACAATTTCAAAATGAGTGACTAACCATGCCAAAACACCAATTAATGCGGCGATAGCTAATATCACCAATCCTATCGGATTAGCACTCATCGCCGCATTTAACAACCATTGCGCCGACGCGGCCGCATAGGTCGCAACTGTGCCTGCTATCATCGCTGCTTTATGGACGCCTGATGCAATCACATTGCGCATAGTTGCCATACGTTCCGATTCCATCATAAGCCGATAAGCCGCATGTGCCGCCGTTACGCTGAAATAAATCGCTTTCACTGCTTTATAGGCAATTACCATGCCCGCTACTGCAACACTTGTCTTGTTAATAGCTTCGGTAAGTTCAGGATGTTCACTTGCTACTTTTGATACATACGCAGCTTCATTTGCTAATGAATCACCCAGTTCTGCAAGGGTAGGCAACATCGTACTTCCTATAGAAATTGCCACTGACTCAGTCGCAGACTGTAATCGCGTCATAGCGCCTCGTGCATTATTCTGCATTGTTTCAGCCATAGTAGCAGCTGCGCCGTCACTATTTTCAAGTTCTTTCGTTAAATTATCTAACGCATCCGGTCCTTGATCAATTACAGCTACCCAAGCTGATGCAGCGTTGGTACCAAAGATAGTCGCAAGCGTAGCAAGTTTTTGCTCCTTGCTCATGTCCTTTGTCTTATCAGCTAAGTCGCGAACAATTGCGCTCATCTTGCGTGGTCCGTTGGTATCGTTCATAGCAATACCTAGGCTGTCTAATGCGGCTCTTGCTTCTTCTTGTTGTGCCGTGGCTTCACTTAATGAAAGCCCCATTTCCTCAATCGCTTTAGTCGATTTAGAGGAAGTACCTGCTAAACGCAAGAACCCTGAACGTAATGCAGTACCGGCTGCAGATGCCTTGATACCACTATTGGCCATAAGCCCAGTAAGCGCGGCCGTTTCTTCCAAGCTTGCACCAAAGGCGTGTGCTACTGGCGCTGCGTACTTCATTGTTTCACCCAACATTTCAACGGTTGTATTCGTGCTAGTTGTAGTTTTAGCAAATACGTCCGCCATATGGCCTGCGTGTTCGGCACTTAATCCAAAGGCAGTAAGGTCATCAGATACGATATCAGCAGTACGCGCTAAATCCGTATTACTAGCTGCAGCTAAGTTCAAAAGCCCTGGCATGCCTGCCATGATTTGTTGGGAGTTCCAACCGGCCATCCCTAGATATGTCATAGCTTCACCTGCTTGTGTGGCGGAAAACATTGTTTTCTCGCCGAGTTCTCGAGCAGTGGCCGTCAATTGTTGCATTGCCTTATCATCAGATACGGTGATTGCTTTTACCTTGGACATCACTGCTTCAAAGTCTGCCGCTTTAGATAGCATACCGACGAGCGGAGCGGCCATTACAGCAGTAGTAGCCATAGTGCTACCTAAATCACTACGAGCACTTTTAGCATTAGCATCTGCAGCAATTTTATTTTGCATTGCTTTTCTGAGTTTTGCGTCTTTAGCTGCCGTTTGGTCTAATGCCTTGCCGACCTTCTCCGTTGCGTTGCGGTACGAGTCCATGGAAATAACGCCTTGCTTTAACGCCGAATCCAAAGCTCTTTGTTGCGCTTTCAACTCGGTCATTTTAGAGCCGTATTGCGTCAACGTGCCTTTGGCTTGCTGCATCGATGTTTTAAATCCTTGTGCTAAGGCGCCGTTTATAGCAAAAGCAATCTCAAATACTTTACCCGCCATAGTTCCTCCTTTCTTTTAAATTTGTGTACGCAAAAAGCGCTTGATGGATTAGTCCTCTTCCTCCCTCAAGCGCTTTTCATCTTCAAGAACAAATTCTAAATCGTCTATCCAATCTACTATTTCAGCAATTGGAGTAGACATCCAAAAGTCTATGCCTCCGCACTCTCTAAGTCGGATGGCAATTCTTCGGCATTGTTGTCCGGGAGAAGTCCCAGTTTCTCTACCGAACCACGCAATAAAAAAACGCTTACCTCTGCGCACATTTCAGTGAATTCAGAGATTGGCATTGTCATTAATACCTTTGCGCTTTCCTTTAAGGCTATGGCGGCAACTTCTGCCTGAAATCGTTTAGAAAATGTAACGTCTGGGGTCATATCGCCTTCACGGCGGACACGAAGTTCCGCCTTTGTGAAGTCAAACCCAGTTAAATTATGTAAGCCCTCAATTAGCTTTTCGCGATCATATGTAGCCATTATTTACCCAATGCCTCCCTTACGGATGCTAAGTAATCAACACCATTGATTACACAAACATAGTTGAATTTATCAATTTCAGTACGAGTTTTACCACCGACAGTCATTTTGAAATATACAATTTCAAACTCTGTAGAGGTATCGGTTTTACTTGCCTGTTCAAATTTGCCAAGACCGATTTTCTTAGGCATCACTTTGGCATATACGCTAACTGCTTCCGGTACTAATTCACCTTTTGCGGAATCATATAATTGTTGTGCGCCACGAATTTCGATATCATGTACCTTTTGACTAGCAAGGTCGGTCACATCTTTGTCAATGGTATTCCATTTAATGGACATATTCATTGCCTTAGTTTGCCCGAGTACACCCAAATCAACTTCACCGGCAATGCCCGCGCCTTTGATTGTGTCGCTGATAAATTCAATATCAGGTAAGGTTACATCGGCGTAACCATATAATTCTCTGCCAGAGCTAAAAATGGCAAAGTCAATCAACTTATCTCTATGTTTAGCCATGAGTTACCTCCCTTTTTAATTAAATAACGTGCTCATGTATGCCGGATCATATTCTTGAATGAAGTCGATTTCACGAGCTGGCGTTGGAACGCCTAAATATACATGGAATCGAAGGATACCATTCAACAAATCTGTTGTAGGGTTTTCGGATTCCAAAAATTCAACACGAGCGCCAAGAAGTGCGCCAGATGCTACGTGACCATTTAGCCATGCATTAGCACTATTTACGATGTTATTAATCAAACGCTTGTTCCCTGGGTCGTCAATTTTAGACCAGAAAGAAGTAATCAACGTATTGGATACCCAGTTAAACATACGACGTACTGGGATAAAGGAATCTTTAACATCTGTATTTGATGGATAAGCCGTTGTACGATTGCCCCAAGCTCTCCAGCCTCCAATGAAATTAAGCGCAGTAACGACGCCTTGGCCGTTCAAATACGCTGCTTCATCTGGGCCTAAGTAGATTTCAGTACCATCTTTCAATACAGCACTATCCGCTTGCAAGGATTCATTGGATGGGGACTTGTACGGGATATCATCATACTTAGCGTCTGTCTTAGCCATAAGACCTGCGAGTTGTGTGGATAAATGGAATTGGCGATTAGCTAACGCTACTTTTGGCCAACATAAGATTTGACGTTCATCGACGTAGTTCTTTTTATTTTTCCACTCGCTAACTGCAGTTGCTTTTTTAATTTCATCCGTAGGTGCATCGCATAAGGACATAGCTTGGAACATACCATTAATAGTAGTTTCTTTTGCTTTCATAACTGCGGCTACAAGCGTGTTATGAGACCAGCCTGGCGCCAATAAGTTACCAGGGATTAAGCCAAAGCGAGGGAATACTTCATTAATAAGTTCCAAACCTTTACGCTTACCTTCTGTATCCACACCTCCGACGATGTCATCTGCCGTTACCATAGATGGGTCCACGTAATCATAAGATACCCAAACAGATGTTGCGCTATTAAGTGTTCCTGTAGATACAATCCCAATAAGCAATTTACCTTCATCGTTAAATGTCGCAGTGTAATCAACATTGATAGTTGAAGCTGCACCGCCGTTTGTGGCAGATACTTTTAACGTGTTAAGTAATACAGGGTCTTCAATTGTTAAGACTTTATCCTGAATTTGTTTTTGCGTAGACGCTAACGTCTTTTTATGTTTCTTCGGATCAAGAACATTGATAAAAACTACCGGCGCCATGCCGAATAAAGAGAATTGGGAATACATCGCTTCACACAATGTGTATTTATCCCATTCTTTGGAGTAGCCCAATTGAGTAGTAGCAGATGCGTAGTTGTAGCACAATACGGCTTTATTAGCTTCCACTGGGTCTGTAGCTAAGTGCACAGGCGCGGTGCCGACATAAACCGGTAAGGCTGCCGTAGCTTCTGTCATAGAAATAAGAGAAGTAGGTACCTCTCTTGTATAAATTCCGTGTCTATAGTTTCCCACTATCTACGACCTCCTTTTTTAAATTCAAGGTAAGCGGTATTCATCGCTGTACCTTCTGTTGCTAATTCTTGTTGTGCTTCTGCAATCTTATTAATAGGTACAAACAATAAGCGTAGCATTGCTTTATCTTCACCTACAGTAGCAGGAATACCGTCAATATAAACGGTACCTGTGGAAAGACCTAATTCAGCACTATTAGGACCTAAGTAGATTACTTGTTTAGCATCTTTAGTTTTAACTGTTGTTTCCGCAATTTCTGTTGTTTCATTTACAACTTCAACTGGTGCATCAGCTTTTGCCATTAAATAATCATCTCCTCTCGTATTTGTTCGATATCATATTTAACTGTCATAAATCCCTCCCAGTACGGATAGGCTTGATCCGGAGGGATGTCGGTATCAATTCCGTGTTTATCATCCATTACCAAACGGTACCGCTTAGCAATAACGGGATGGGCCAGTAGCGCTTGCCTTGTTGTCTCCAAAAAGTTAGTAATCTCCATCCAACCTTTTTCCACATCTTCGGAGTATACCCCGTGGATTAGAAATAGTTGGACAGTTGACCCCTGCAAGGTATCCTCTATCTTATTAATTCGAATAACAAGATGTGGATATTGGTCCTCCTTAGATGATTCTTTCATTTTTAAAAATCCAGGTACAACCAGTAAAGGATTCCCCTTTACCTGTGCATCGTCACTAAAATAGTTTGCATGCACCTGTTTTAGGAACGCCCCCAAATCGGTTGCTAATTGCGTAGGTGTCATCGATTACCCTCCTATTAATGCGTCAAGTGCGAGTTCCATTTGCTTTTGCAATTCCTGCTCTGCTTTATCCCCAACAAAAGCGGATATCTTGGCATCTCCCAATATGCTTGGTACTGATGGGCCATGAAATTGCCCTATCGGATACCTGTCTGCACCTTTACGATACATCGCCCCGATATGTCCACTTCTCATACGAGCAATAAAAGCATTAGGGATTGGCCCTCCGCCACCATTCCGCATTACTTGCGCTTTGACTATACGCCCTCTCCGTTTAGGCGGACTTTTTGGCGTAACTCTAAATTTAGTTAGGGCTATTGGTCTACCTTTAGAACGAATAAAGGCAGATAAGGTCATGCCCGCCTTATCCACCTTTATGGTTTTATTAATATTCGCTTTAGTAATCAGGTAGTCCTCGTTAACACGATCAACTGTAGCCTTTTTGATTTTAGGTAACGCTTTGTTGATAGCTTTGGCGGTAGTCTTCGGAGTACCAACAACTAATGCGTCTATCTTAGCCAGTCCGTTTTTCAGCCCTTTTACATCAATAGTTACACTCACGAGTTATTCCCCCTAAGGACAATATTTAGCATACCCATATCATCTTCACATGATTGAACCAGCATGATGCGGTCGTTGAATCGAAAGATTTGACCGTACTCTGGCACTTCAGGTAAATCCCGCTTGGCCACGTGTACTATAATCGTATCGTAAATCAACCCGTCAATATCCTGGCCCATGATTTCGACATGCTGCTTATCGGTAAGACCTTCCGCCACTGCATAGCACTGCGTACCATTTAGATTATGTACTTCAGCAAATTCATTGGAATTGATAAACACCTTTTCAATGTCATTTTGCGCAAAGTCCTTAAATCCCATGATTATTCACCTAAGATGTCGATGAGTTCTTCACGAGTAGCGTTTTCAGGAACATCCAATTGTTCAGCAGAGGCCATTACGCGAAGTGCTTCATCGGATAAGAGTTCCAAGTTGACGTCCGCATCAGAAGCAAGAATATCGGAAATCATGTCCGCCTTTGTGGCTTTGCTTGCAAAGTCAAGACCAATAGATTTACCATAACCAGCGATATCCGCATTCGTCATAACGCCAAGAGCTTCGGCTAACGAGTCTTCTGCATTGTTTTTATCACCAACTACAACAGCTGCGCCTAATCGAATTAGGCGCTCTTCCTCATCTGCAGTTAAATCGGAGATAACATCACCGGGATTATACACATAATCGCCGGTATTAATCGCGTGCTTTGCTTGTACAGGCATTATTCTTACCTCCTTTCAATTACAATACGTCCGCTACGAAGTAGGAATCTACATCAAATGGAACGTAAATAGGACGAGATTGTAATTCTAAAAATACCGCATCTGGGTCACGATTAACCAATCGACGTAATACATATTCGCCTTCATAGGTTACAAAGTCCATACCTTCACCAGGGATGATTGTATTCGCGCCATACAATTTAGTGAATTTAGCCATATCAGAAGCTACCAACAATTTACCGGTAGGTACCATTTCTTTTTCTTGGTCATCTGTTGGATCTACGTAATAGTTATCGTAAGTAAATACGTTACATTGGATTTGGCCTCCCATGAAACCTACATATACGGCACCTTCCGCCATTTGTTCGAATTGCAAAAGACCCATTTCTGTACGACGATTATCAAATAATGCCAAGATTTTTTTATCAGAAAGCATTACTTCTAATGTTTCAGAGTTCATGACCAACGTATTTGGATTAAAGCCGGATGCTTTCAAGCATTTCTTTTTCCATTTGATAATGTTAGCCACAATTTCTGCAGCAGATTGGCCCCAACGCGCAGTACCAGATAATGTTTCTTTATTTGTAAAATTAAAGTCTACAACGTCATCAATGCCTTCGCCTTTGATGTGTGCCTGACCATTGAGTAATACGTCTGCTGCCATAACTTCTTGAGAACGTACCAAGTTATCCTTTAATTCTTGTGTATCCTGCGCCAAGAGTTGGATAGCACGTTCTTCAGGAGTTACAGTGCCTGCAAACGGCTGTTCACCTGCTAAACGAACCTTGATATCATTTTCTGTGATAGGGCGTTTTTCTTTCTTTTGCGCAGGTTTATACGTGGTTGTAGTCATGCCTGTACGTTGAGATAAAGGTGCTGTAGAGTTAGGTGCCACCCAAGGTGTAATAGTACGGCGACCTTTTACAATGTCAAAAGAAACTGTTTCTGTTAAGAATGTTTTTGTATCTTTAAAAAATAAATCTTTCAAAAAGGATGGCACATCGGGAGTACGACGAACCACCGCAGCAAGTGTTTTTGGTGCGTAAATATTATCCATGTATCCTCCTTATTAACGGAAATAAATATTGCGGGCTTCAGCTTTCGCTGTGAAGTCTTCCGCTTTTTTACCAGATTTGAATACTAAATTAGCTGTAGCAAACTCACCGGTTACAGCAATTTCTGCAACTACATCGCCTTTTGTAGCGTCAATATCTGCTAATGCTACACCGTATACATCTGTATCCGCACGTTTAGCTTTTTTAGTTGTAGCTTCAAATTCTAATACTGTGCCCGCAGTAATTACTGCGGCGTCTTGGCCGATTGTTACTTTTTTTGTAACGACTGGCATCTGTGTGCCAGCGATTAGAGGTTTGTACTCTAACTTTTGTTCTTCCACATATGGCATATTATCTGCCCTCCTTATTTCTTATTGCGTGCTTTCATTACACGATCAACAATTTGCATTGTCTTTTCAGAATCATCGATATCCTCGTCAAGCACTTGACCAGGGACCGTGTCAACTTGATTAGATGCATTATTAGCATCTTGCATTAATTGCTGTAATTGATTAGTTGGTTGTTCAGGTTGTGGCATATTGAGTAATTCGACAGCTACATCTTGAACAGTAGCATATGTTTCGTATTTTGCGCGATTGATAACTTCCGCGCGTGCTTCGTTATTAATCCCATCAAGGGCTTGTAAACGTGCACGTTCAACAGCAACACCCGCATTAAATACTTCATCATATACTTCCGCATAATCTGTACGTAACAATTCAGCAGTTACTTCCATTGGCTCCTCTCCTTTCTCTTCATATTTATCAACAGGCAACCCTTTGAGTACATCCATACTCATCGGTAAGCCATTGACAATTAAGTCAGCGCCTCTACGGCATGCAACCATTTGCAAGGATTCATCTACACTTGTGCAGAACCCTTTTTCCAATGCTTCCCTTGCTGTTAACCAAGTTTCGTCATCCATCATGGTTGCGATTTCTTCACGAGTTAACCCAGTGCGGGCTTCGTAAATATCGATAAGGTTTTCTTTTGTTTTACGTAATGATTCTGCGGCTTTCTCAAAATCATCTGCTTCACCAAATGCATACGAGCTTGGGTTGTGAATCATCATTTCACTACCCAGAGCCATATGAATTTCATCGCCTGCCATTGAAATAATAGAAGCAATGGATGCCGCTAGGCCCTCGATAATAACAGATTTCTTATTTTGTAACGCCCGCAATCGGTTGTAGATTGTAACGCCCGCCGATACTTCGCCGCCTACAGAGTTAACATGTAGAACGATGTTTTGAGATGGATCCAACCCTTGGAGTTGTGATAGTACGTTTGAAACGCCAGTATCTTCGCCCCAATAATCGGTTCCATTCACGACTACGCCGTAAATATCGACGTCAATCGTCTCCGCTTCCTGAATCAGATTTAGCGGAGTTCGAATTTTGAACTGAAATTTGTTGTCCTTGTTCATTCAACAAGCCTCCTTCATCCATAGATTGGTGTTCACGAATACGTTGTGGTAAGATTTCATTTTCATAATCCATGCCCGTAAGCTCTGCCGCTTCCTTAGCACGAGTACTAAATGCATTCTTAACACGAATTTCTGCTGCAGTAGCTTCCTTCTGCGGGTCTAATTGACCTTGAGAAGGCCCGTACCACTCAGCGCCTAGCCACGCTTCTCGAATGATTGGGTCATCAAAGAAACCTGGCGCATCAATGCGACCTAATAGAATAGCCATCGTAAGCCACTCCTCGTAAATAGGATTGCAAAATTGAGTAATAAATTCGGCACGTTGCGTTTCAACAGACTTCCAATATTCGAGTAACGCCGCTCTTGATGCGGAGTAACTTTGTCCAAAGTGCTTAACTAAAATTTCATATGGAATTTCTAGTGCTGCACCTACGTGGCTAATAAGTGAGGACGTAAAGTCCGCAAAGCTCGTTGGTATTGGCGTTTTTTCGGCTACATTCACTTTTTCACCAGGAGCCCAAACGAGCGAAGTG